>ENA-OPVU01000666-OPVU01000666.1-human-gut-metagenome-genome-assembly--contig:-NODE-666-length-21345-cov-5.926679_pt1 | contig 21345 bp, 16 predicted proteins | sample MGYA00241497_ERZ501986 | MGnify/ENA primary metagenome ERZ501986 (study PRJEB25962, sample SAMEA2042995) | human gut metagenome | biome: human gut; feature: human-associated habitat; material: faeces...
TACTTTGTCGGTTCTGTTCCTTTGAACATCCCTCTAAGGAAATTGATGTAGTCTTCCTGTGCCTTCATATTAGAGGCTTCGTCACGAATAAGAACATCCCATTCGTCAATAACAACAATGAACTTTTTCCCTGTCAAGGTGTTGATCTGCGATAAAGCTTCTGGCAAGGATTTTGTTTCTTCTGAAAGAGCATCTGGATAGTACTCCTTAAGCTCTGCAATAGTCCTCTCGGAAATATAGGGCACTACCTGTTCTGCTCCCCCAGCTGGTTCCAGGCACCATTGAATATCAAGATGAATGACGTCATACTGGTTTAAATGCTTCTTAAAATCTGCGTTCTTGCTGATTTCCAAATCAGCGAACATTGCTTCTGAATCGCAGCCCCTGCTGTAATAAGCTGTGAGCATATTCGCTGTAATAGACTTTCCAAATCTTCTAGGACGGCTGTTGCAAATATAGCCTTGCAACGTATTTAACACCCTATTTGTATATTTAATGATTCCAGTTTTATCTACATAGATTTCAGAATTCAAAGCAACTTGGAACGCGGAATTGTCTGGATTAACAAACATTCCCATGCGTATCACGCTCCTTTCTTGGACAGCATGGTACACCATGCCTATTGTACTTTGATTTTACCATCTAGCAACCCAAACAGCAATCATAACAGTTGATTATTCATGGATTTCTAATGGAAGATTATCTGGATCATGGAAAAATGTCATTTTCTTTCCAGTGTAATCATCTAAGCGTACCGGTTCTGTTGCTATTCCTTTTGCATTAAGCTCTTTAACCGTATCGTCAACACTTTTTACCTTAAATGCCAGATGTCTCAAACCAAGTGCCTCTGGATAATTCACACGGGCCGGAGCATCCTTTATAATAAATAGCTCAATCTCCTGCTCTCCACAAGCTAAATCTATTTTATAATCATCCCGTTCCTTTCGATAATTTTCCCGGATTATTTCAAATCCCAGTAAATCAACATAAAAATGTTTAGATTTCTCATAATCGCTTCCTATAATTGCAATATGATGAATTGTGTCAAACATTGATTTATCCTCCGTCGTTTTTCCTATAAGTTTATCACAGTAAGATTTCTATGGAAACACATTAATTCTCTGTTTTTTATTTTTTGTTGGCATCAGAACAAATTCCAACTTTACTTGAAAATCGACAGGCAATACCGTTTTGAAAATTTCACAATTGGGAACAAAAAAACGGTAAAGCAGACTAAAATCCACTTTACCGTTTTATAGCAATTCAACTTATTCATGCAACAGCAACAGCGTTGAATTGCATATCGCAAATTGCTGTTTTAACGTTCCACTACTTTCTTGCCTTGCGATCAAGAAAGCACTTCTGCTAAACGCTCTACATTGAAAATATAATTGTACACTGCTATAATAAAATTGTGATATTATCACCAAAAATTCAAGATGCAAAGCGTTTGCGATTGGCAAACATTCAGGAGGAACGCATGGTAACAGGAGCCATTAAAAATAAGGTAGACAAAATCTGGACGGACATCTGGGCAGGCGGCATCACCAATCCGCTGACCGTCATTGAACAGCTGACCTATCTCATGTTCATCCGGTCACTGGACGAGAAAGAGCTTGCCACCGAAGATTTTGAGAACATGGCGGGCGAAAAGATGGAGCACATCTTCCCGGCCAGCGCGGCAGGACAGTCTATGCGGTGGAGCCGCTTCAAGGACAAGGACTCCCGCGAAATTTTCCTGACCATGCAGCAGCGGGTGTTCCCGGCCATCAAAAAGATGAAGTATGGCCGTCTGCCGGACTTTGACGCAAACGGCGAGCTGGTGGAGATCGAGGACGATCCCGCCCGCCCAGACGAGGGCAACACCGCCTTTGCGCGGTACATGGACGATGCCATGTTCCTGATCCCCACGCCGCAGGTGCTGCAAAAGATCATCACCGGGCTGGAGGATCTCTACACCCACGACATTGCCGACCTTGATATGCAGGGCGACCTGTACGAGTATATGCTGGGCAAGCTGGCAACCGCAGGGCAGAACGGCCAGTTCCGCACGCCCAAGCACATCCGCGACATGATGGTGGAACTGGTGCAGCCCACGCCGGACGACTTCATCTGCGACCCCGCCTGCGGCACGGCGGGCTTTCTGGTGTCCAGTGCGCAGTACCTCCGCGCCCACTACGAGGACAGCATGACCCCGGAGCAGTGGCAGCATTTTGCCGGCCCGATGTTCACCGGCTTTGACACGGACCGCACTATGTTGCGCATTTCGGCCATGAACCTGATGCTCCACTCCATCACGAACCCGGAGATCGACTACAAGGACAGCGTGTCGAAGCAAAACTCCATTTGCAGCAAGTACACCGTTTGCCTTGCGAACCCGCCGTTCAAGGGCACTGTGGATGCCGAGAGCATCAACGATGACCTGAAGGCTGTCACCAACACCAAAAAAACAGAATTGCTTTTCCTTGCGCTCTTCCTGCGGATGCTCAAAACCGGCGGACGCTGCGCCTGCATCGTGCCGGACGGCGTGCTGTTCGGTTCCAGCAAGGCGCACCAGAGCATCCGAAAAGAACTGATCGAAAACCACCAGCTGCGGGCGGTCATTTCCATGCCCTCCGGCGTGTTCAAGCCCTACGCAGGCGTGTCTACGGCGGTGCTGGTGTTTACCAAGACCGGCGCGGGCGGCACCGACAGGGTGTGGTTCTACGATATGAAAGCCGACGGCTTCTCGCTGGACGACAAGCGCACCGAGGTGAAGGAAAACGACATCCCGGACATCATCGCCCGGTTTCAGAACCTCGACGCCGAAACCGACCGCAAGCGCACCGAGCAGAGCTTCTTTGTGCCCAAAGAAGAAATTGCCGCCAATGGGTACGATTTGTCCATCAATAAGTACAAAGAGACGGAGTATGTGCCGGTGGAGTACCCATCGACCATGGAAATCCTTGCCGACCTGCATGAGCTGGAAATGGAGATTACCAAGGGTCTGGCAGAGTTGGAGGAGATGGTGTGATGGCGAAGTTGGGAGAGGTTTGTCTCTTAAAGGCAGGAAAATTCGTATCAGCGAATGATATTTCACCTGAATATAACAAGGGATTGTATCCTTGTTTCGGAGGAAATGGCATTCGTGGATATGTTGCAGATTATACGCACGATGGAGAGTTTCCGTTGATTGGCAGACAGGGGGCGTTGTGCGGAAATGTTAATTTAGCCTCTGGAAAGTTTCATGCAACAGAGCACGCAGTCGTTGTACAACCAAAAATCGAAATGAATGTGCATTGGCTTTATTATGCACTGAACGCCATGAATTTGGGTCAGTATGCAACAGGTGCGGCACAGCCCGGTCTTGCTGTGAGCAAGCTAGAAACATTATCAATAGAAATTCCGAATATTTCAGAGCAAAACAAAATTGCTCAAACTCTGTGCAAAGTTGAACAGCTTGTGAATTTTCGCAAACAGCAGCTTGCTAAACTGGACGGGCTGGTAAAGGCGCGGTTTGTGGAGATGTTTGGAGTTGTGCATAACAGTGTTCTTTATCCGTATGTTCCTGTAAAAAGTTTCACTTCTGTGGTGAGTGGTGGTACACCGAATAGAAATGTCTCGGAGTTTTGGAACAATGGTAGTATCCGATGGGTGAAAACAACGGAATTGCAAAACAATGTCATTTGTAATACTGATGAAAAAATAACGCAAGCTGGACTTGATAACTCGTCCGCAAAAATTATACCTCCGAATACAGTTTTGATTGCAATGTATGGTCAGGGAAAAACTCGTGGTATGACAGGATATACCTCTATTGAATGCGCGACTAATCAAGCGTGTGCTTGCATTTTGCCTTGTGAACAGTTTAATCAAAATTATCTGTGGCGATATATGATTCTGTCATATGATAAACTTCGTGATATGGCAAAAGGTGGAAACCAGCCCAATCTAAATATCGGAATTATAAAGAACTTTCCGGTTTTAAAGCCACCAATCGAATTACAAAACGACTTTGCCGCCTTTGCGGAGCGTGTAGACCAGCAGAAGCAGACTATACAGCAGAGCCTTGAGAAACTGGAACTGATGAAAAAGGCGCTAATGCAGGAATATTTTGGGTAACTCCCCCAGTCGCCTGACGGCGACAGCCCCCTCAGAGAGGGAGCCTTAACGCGGCCGCAAGGCAAAAGCCTTCCTCTTTGAGGAAGGTGGCACGGCGCTAGCCGTGACGGAAGGAGTTTTTCCTGCTGTAAAATCCATTGAACTTTAGCCAAAAGGGTGTGCAATACTGAATTTTAGCCGTATAATGAAAAAAGGAGGATGTGTTTTATGACAGAAGCCATTTGGGGTGCAATTATTGGATCGGTCGGCGTTGTAGTAGTAGCAGTTATCAATGGAGTTTTTGGATTGATAAAAAAGCCGGAGAAAGACAGTAAGAAAAAGTCTGAGGATAAAATAAGCGTCAATCAAACAGTCTCAGGCAATAACAATACTGTAATTGGAGTGCAAACAGATAAACAGGAGAAATAACAATGAGTGAAAATCTTGAAGTTAATCAAACCGCCGCCTTTGGCTCTCATGGAAACACAATTATCGGCACGGTAAATACGGGTTTATCAGTGACAGATGCCATGCAGATGGCACTTCAAATTTTTCGGGAATATTATCCGCAATTGAAAAAAGAGGCAATTGATGAACTTCAAAAAATGTTAAAAGAAGAATTGGAGAAAGTTCAACCTCAAAATATTCTGCCGCCGATACCAAGAATTGCGGTTCCAACATTGCAAGGCGCAAGCATTTCTGATGAAGAAATCATTCGGAGACTCTATGCAAAATTGCTTGCGGGTACGATGAACACAGAAAAGAGAGAATATGCGCATCCTGCATTTGTAAGAATGATTGATGAAATGAATGAGATGGATGCAAAGGTTTTGAAGAAAATTGTAGATATTAGTGATAGTATTCCAGTTGCGCGTGTGACATTTACCTTTGAAGGCAAATATTTGGCACATGTGATGCCGCATTTTTATAGTATGCATTTTGACGGTCTCGGAAACGAATATGATATCTCACGAAGTATAGAAAATTTGTCGAGGCTCAACCTTATAAATTTATTTGATGGAAGCGTAACGAACTTTGATTATAAAGAGTTTGAAAGAGCACCATATGTGAAAAATAGATTTGACTATGCAGTGAAAAACAATCCTGAACGGCAATTGACTATAAAAATTTCGGAATATACTATTCAGGAAAATGATATAGGCCATCAATTTGCAAATGTTTGCATCCTTGATTAAGCTATTTGTTTATTGGAAAGGAGCCCTTCCCATGTCCAACTTCTCCTATCTCTCCACCCGCCCCGAATACTCCCTCTTCGCTAATTCTGCCATCGAGGCCGAGAAAGTGTTCTCCACCTCCCCGGCGATGTGCGCGGTGGGGTGCCGGAAGGCGTTGGAGCTGGCGGTGAAGTGGGTGTATGCGGCAGACAAAACCATCACGATGCCCTACAAGGACAACCTGCAATCCCTGCTGCACGAGCCGAGTTTCCGGTTCGCAGTGGACCGCAATGTGTGGAGCGTGCTGCCCAGCATCGTGAAAGCGGGCAATCTGGCGGTACATACGGGGCACAGTGTGTCGGCGGCGGATGCAGTGTTCAGCCTGCGAGGGCTGTTCGACTTCATCCAGTGGGTGGATTACTGCTACGGCACGGACTATGTGGAGCGCTCCTTTGATGAAACAGCCATCCCCGGCGAGAAAGTGGCGCTGGATGAAAAGAAGATCCGGGAGCAGGAAAGTCTGCTGACCCAGAAAGACGCCGAACTGGAAGCGCTGCGCAAGCAGGTGGAGAGCCTTTCGGCGGCGTACACGGCCAGCAAACAGCAGAACCAGCAGAGCCGCAGTTTCACCGCCGCCGACCTCACCGAGGCCGAGACGCGGCAGAAGATCATCGACATCGACCTCAAGGCCATGGGCTGGAAATTTACCGGGCCGGACGCCGATGTGCGCACCGAGTACGAAGTGGACAACATGAACGGCGTGCTGGGGCAGAAGGGCTATGCGGACTATCTGCTGATGGGCAAGGACGGCTTGCCGCTGGCGGTCATTGAAGCCAAGCGCAGCACCAAAGACCCCAACATCGGGCGCAAGCAGGCTCAGCTTTATGCAGACTGTCTGGAGCAGAAGTTTGGCCGCCGTCCGATGCTGTTTACCACCAACGGCTACACCACCTATTTCTGGGATGAGCAGAGCGGCCCGCAGCGTGCTGTGAGCGGGGTGTTCTGCAAGGACGACTTGCAGAAGCTGATGAACCGCCGCACCGAGAAAAAGCCGCTGGACACCATCGAAATTGACGATAAAATCACCGACCGTTACTACCAGAAAAACGCCATCCGGGCAGTCTGCGCCCATATTACGCAGGGCTTCCGGCGCAATCTGCTGGTCATGGCAACGGGCACAGGCAAGACCCGCACCGCATCCAGCCTGACCGATGTGCTGAGCCGGGGCGGTCATGTGACCAACGTGCTCTTTCTGGCGGACCGCACTGCGCTGGTCAAGCAGGCGAAGGACGACTTCAAAAAGTATCTGCCCGACCAGTCGCTGTGCAACCTGTGCTCCTCTAAGGACGATAAGGCCGCGCGCATCGTGTTTTCTACCTATCCCACCATGCTCAACGCCATCGACAACGCCAAGACCAAGGACGGCGTGCCGCTGTTTTCGCCCGCCCACTTTGACCTTATCATCGTGGACGAGAGCCACCGCAGCATTTTCAAGAAATACCGCGCTATTTTTGATTATTTCGATGCGATTCTGGTGGGTCTGACCGCCACCCCGAAAACCGATGTGGACCGCAACACCTACGACTTTTTCGAGATGGAGCACGGCATCCCCACCTACGCCTACGATTACGACACGGCGGTCTACACCGACCATGTGCTGGTGCCTTACTACAACTACGAGGTCAAGACGAAATTCACAGAAGAGGGCATCCACTACGACCAGCTTTCACCGGAGGATAAGGCCCGCTACGAGGACGATTTTGCCGAGGACGACACCCTGCCCACCTTTATCCCATCCGAAAAGCTGAATAAGTTCATCTTCAACGCCAACACCGTGGACACGGTGCTGCAAGACCTGATGGAACGGGGCATCCAGACGGCAGGCGGCGACCGCATCGGCAAGACCATCATCTTTGCCCAGAACAAGCGCCACGCGGAGTTTATCCGGGAACGCTTTGGCAAGCTCTACCCGCAGCTGGAGACCCAGTACCCGGGATTCATCCAGCGGGTGGTCTGCGACGATGCCTATGCACAGTCCATCATTGACGACTTCAAGCAGCCAGACAAGCCGCCGTTTATTGCGGTCTCGGTGGATATGATGGACACGGGCATCGATGTACCGGAGTGCGTGAATCTGGTGTTCTTCAAAAAAGTGCGCAGCAAAACGAAGTTCTGGCAGATGATAGGCCGTGGTACACGGCTCTGCCCATCCCTTGCCTGCGTGGATGCCATCGACGGCGAATATACGGGCAAACGGCGGTTTCTGATCTTCGACTACTGCGGCAACTTTGAATTTTTCCGTCAGAAACCCAACGGCTACGAGAGCGCGGACACCAAAAGCCTGTCCGAGAGCATTTTCTGCAAGCAGGTGCGCATTGCCGCCGCGTTGCAGGATGGAGCCTATGGGGACGAAAAATACCAGAACTGGCGCAAGATCTTAACGGAGACCTGCCGTGCCAAAGTGGGAGCGCTGAATCCGGAGCTGGTATCCGTGCGGCTGCACCGACAGGCCGTGGAACACTATCAAAAGCCGGAAGCCTTTGTCAGCCTGACCGAAACGGACAAGGGAACGCTGATGAAAGAGGTGGCACCGCTCATCTCGCTGGACGATAAGGACGAGGCCGCCAAGCGGTTCGATAACTTTGTGTATGGCTTGCTGCTCTGTGAACTGGAAGGTCTGCCGGGACTGGGCCGCGCCCAGAAACAGCTGCGCAGCACGGCGGCAATGCTGGAAGGGAAAGCTACCATCCCACAGGTGCAGGCAAAGCTGCCGCTCATCCGGGAGGTGCAGACAGACGAATTTTTGACCTCGCACGATCTGCTCCGCTTTGAGGAAATGCGGCAGGAACTGCGGGAGCTTATCAAGTTTCTGGTGGACGGTGTAGAAGGGCAAAAACCTGTCTACACGGCCCTTGCCGACCCGGTACTGGAACAGACCGAGGGCAAAACGCTGGATTCCGGCTACGATTTCGGCGAGTACCGGGAACGTGTGAACCGCTATATCATGGAGCACCGCAGCGATACGCTGGCTATCCACAAGCTGACCCAGAACATTCCGCTTTCCCGGGGCGACTATACCGAGCTGGAACATATCTTCACCTGTGAGCTGGGCAGCAAAGAGGACTATGCACGGGAGTTTCGGGATACACCCTTTGGTCTGCTGGTGCGTAAAGTGGCAAAGCTGGACCACGATGCTGCCATGCAGGCATTTTCCAAGTTCATCAACGACGAATCGCTGAATGCAAAGCAGATCGCGTTCGTGCAGAAGGTCATTCATTACATCGAGCAGAACGGTTATGTGGAAAGCAAAGCGGTGCTGATGAAACCACCCTTTGACCAACCCATCCTGTTTACCCGCCTGTTTGATGGCAAAACAGGGAGTGAACTGATGGATACGATCAATTCGGTGAAAGAGAATGCCACCCATGTGACGGCATAAAGCGGTGGAATGTACTGATAAAAACCGGTATAATTCAGGACTATCGAAAAATGAATATCCTGCAACGCAGTATGGCAAGTCAGGGAATTTTGAACGATACGCAAGGGACTCTGGCTGATTACCTGATGAGCATCGCACAAATTTCCGTGGAGGATGCCGGAGCGATTTATATCGAGTTGAGCAGCATCCGCGGAAATTTTATGGCAAACATCATTCTGCGCATGATTGAAAATTATCACTTCCTGCCCGATATGGCGCAGAAACTGAAAAACAAACAAGCACTGGTGGAAAGCGTAATTGCAAATGAACAGCTGGAGCCTTCCATTACGTCGCCCATCAAAGATGTGTATGATGACCTTGTCAACAGCAAACTGGATATGATCGAGGGCTTCGTGCCGATCTCTGCCATCCAGTATGATGCTAAGATGCAGGAAGCAGAAAGACTTTAAGGGGAGTGCGACTTGTAGGATTGCTTTAAATTATCGAGTTAATCCGCAGGCTGAATAGATTCCCTCGAATCGAATGAAAACGAAAAAATGCCCGCTCACCGTGGAGATCCGGCTCCATCGGTGGGCGGGCATATCCAATAAAACACCAGGATACTATTATGCTTTTCGTACTTCAGCTGGGATCTTGTTCTGGCTCAGATATCCCACAGGGAGGGCGCAGAGGTGGAAACTGCGGCGGCACCTGCGCGCATGGCGGCCATGACGTCGGCTTTGTCCCGCAGCAGGCCGCCTGCAATGACAGGCACCTGTGTGCGGGCGCTGATCTCGGCGATGACCCGAGGCATGATGCCGGGAAGGATCTCGACAAAATCCGGCTTGCCCTGCTCCAGCTGACCGGACAGGCTGGTCAGCGAGAGGGAATCCAGAATGAATGCCCGCTGGACGGTCAGCAGGCCGCGGTGGCGCGCCCGGCGGATCAGGGTCGGGCGGGTGGAGATGATGCCGTCCGGGCGGCACAGGGCGTTGAGGGAGTCCACCGCGATCTCCCGCGACGAAAGGCCGTCCACAAGGTCGATGTGAACCACGGCCAGTTTTCCGGCATCATGTATGCGGTGCACCAGACCGTCTACGGTGAGCAGGGTGCTCGCCAGCAGAAAAACGGCGCTGCAGGGCGAAGCCAGCGCAGCAGTCAGGGCTTCGTCCGTTTTCACGGCGGCGATCACCGGTTCGTTCAGCAGAGTTTCGGCAAGAGGATGCATTGGGTAAGACTCCTTTCGAGCCAGATTTACAGAGATAGGGAGCAATCAGAAGATACGGCCCTTTCAGAAAACTCTAAAAGGGCCGCACCATGCGCAAACCAAGTTTATAAAAAATTGAGGGGTTTGTAAAGAGGATTAAAGAGGCATTATTTATGTGCCTGCACGGCTGCATTATTTTTCTTCAGCAGTACAGCGCATGCTATGGTAACTACAAAGCCGATCGCGATCAGTGCGTAGACCAGAGCAGTGCCAGCGTACTGTGTTCCGGGGGTGTGCACGCGAATCTCGCAGATGCCCCACTCGCTGACAGCTGCAAGAACGCCGCAGAAGATGCCGCCAAGGTAGGGATTGCCCGTGTGCTGGTACAGGAGACGACAAATCAGGATCGCAACAAAGATGAAGCCGGGCAGCGCATACACTGCAGTTGCGGCAGAAGCCAGACCGCCGAACATCGGGTTCGAGCCGGTAGCCTTGAAGATGCCGTAAACGTAGCAGAGGATGAACAGAGTGGGAACCGATGCGATAAAGCTGATCAGAAGGTTAGAAAGCAGCTTGTTTTTGCCGAGCGCCGTGCTAAAGTTAAAACTGTTGACGCTGATGGACATGACAATGTAGTACACGAGATACATGGGTACAACAAGGAGCATACCCGGGATGCGGTTGGCTCCAAACTTCATAAAGCCCCAGTAAACGATCAGGAAGTTCACATCCACAAAATAGTCGACGGCAAAAACCATCAGGATCAGGGCAAAGACTGCAAGCAGGGCCGCGCCGATGGATTTGAGGAGTGCATGCCCGGAAATAGCGATGCCGGTATTCCGGAAGGAGAAACCGTGTTTTTTGCCGTAGGCCATGTACCACACCGTGCACAGAACAAGAGTCAGTGCGCCGCACAGCAGAGAGATCAGGCCGTGGTACGCAGGGTTGGCCGAGTGGAAAAGTGCATCACGGTAAGATGCCAGTCCCTGCTTGTTCAGGAATCGAATAATGAGGATGGACAGGACGGCACTGATGATCTGGATGCCCCAGAACCATGCAACTGCGTTCTTATCGCCAACTGGGCGAAGGTCCTGCTCGCCATTGTCGGCACACTGGAATGTCTTGACGGAGTTGACTAGCCAGACCATCAGAGACCCGGCAAACAGCAGCAGACCGGACAGGGCGATGATCTTGAAGATGTTCCAGATGGTATAGGTGTAGCTGCTGGCGCTCAGAGCAGTGCCAGTGGGCATAACACGGTTAAAGAAGGTCAACACACGGTTCATGACCAGCGGGGACCACCAACCAGCCATATGCGTCTCGTTAGAAACAAAGATCTGGCGGCTTCCGGTCTTTCCGCCGTAATCCTGCTCATAAACGGTCTCTGCCACGCGCTGTTCACTGGTGGTTGCGGGGTCGATACCGAAATACAGGAAGGACTGTGCACTGTTGTTGATCACATATTCTGCCGGGCTGGAAAGGTTGGCTGCATACTTGTTGGCGTCGTTGGAATAGGTGCCGTTATCATTAGCTTTTTCCGAGAAGAAGAACTCGTCGTTCTTGTCTGCGAGAACTGCGACATCTCGGGCACCGTAAACATCGGTGTAGCCCTCGCTGTTACGCACGATGGGATCGCTGTGGATCAGGAAAATGGCCTTGACAACATTCAGACTGTCGTTATCGCACTGCAGTGCTTCGCCAGCTGCCTTGCCACCGCGGGAGTAGCCCAGCAGCGAAACTCGGTCGGTATCAACGTAGGGCAGAGTCACGCCGTAGCGTACCGCATCATAAAGGCCGCGGCCCTGGGTGAGCCATTCGGAGTCCGGCAGAGGTTCGCTTTCGCCCATGCCGTACATATCCACGCCGATCGCAACATAGCCGCGGCGGGCGAGCTCAATGCAGTAGTGCTGCATTTCTTCTTTGTTGTTGTTTCCGCCATGCTGTACAAAAATAGCGGGCGCAGGCGTTTCAGCGGTGGCGTTTTCCGGAATATAAACATCCATCGCAAGGGTATGACCGGATTCGGATTCAATGGTAACGTTCCGGATGGTCGTTTTGCCGGAGTTCGTCTGTAAAATGAAAGAACCGGCAATGCCTACGATGATGAGCGCGATGCTGACGATGAGACTGATCAGCGGCCTTGAAAGTTTTTTCTCGTTCATATGGGGGACCTCCTTTTTGAATCTGATTTTTCCGTAATAAAAATGGGGACACACTGCATCTGGACGATACAGTGCATCCCCATCTCACTTCTCTTGGGATGCTTCTAGTATAGCGTTTTGTAACAAAATGTCAATAGAAAATAAACAATTAAAAAATATTTTGTGCGTGAACCATAAAGTTGGGCGAAAACTATCAATGCTCTGCCCAGTCGCAGCTGCGGCCCACAGCCTTGTGCCAGCCGGAGAGCAGACGGGTGCGCTCAGCCTCGTCCATCTGCGGGGCAAAGGTCATGTTGCAGTGCCACAGGCTGCGGATCTCGTCCCGGTCCTTCCATACGCCGGTGGCAAGGCCCGCCAGATAGGCAGCGCCCAGAGCGGTCGTCTCCCGGATGGCAGGGCGCAGCACGGTCTTGTTCAGGATGTCGGCCTGGAACTGCATCAGGAACTGGTCACGGGAGGCGCCGCCGTCCACCTTCAGCGAGGTGATGGGCACGCCGGTGTCCTTTTCCATAGCAGCCACGAGGTCTGCGCTCTGGTAGGCGATGGACTCCTCTGCCGCGCGGATGATGTGGTTCTGGGTGGTACCGCGGGTGATGCCCACAATGGCACCGCGGGCGTACATATCCCAGTACGGTGCACCCAGACCAGTAAAGGCCGGCACGATGTAAATGCCGCCGTTATCCGGCACCTTCTGGGCATAGTATTCCGCATCGCGGCTTTCCTGGATCATGCGCAGGCCGTCGCGCACCCACTGGATGACGGCACCGCCCACAAAGACGCTGCCCTCCAGCGCGTACTCCACCTTACCGTTCAGGCTGATGGCGATGGTAGAGATCAGGCCGTTCCGGCTGCGGCAGATGGTATCGCCGGTGTTCATCAGCAAAAAGCAGCCGGTGCCGTAGGTGTTCTTGGCCTCGCCCTTGCCAAAGCAGCTCTGTCCGAACAGCGCAGCCTGCTGGTCACCGGCAATGCCGGCCACCGGGATCTGCACACCGCACAGATCGGTGGTGCCGTAGACCTCGCTGGAATCCGTCACGCGGGGCAGGATGCAGCGCGGGATATCCAGCGCTTTGAGCAGGGTGTCATCCCAGTCCAGCGTGCGGATGTTATACAGCATGGTGCGGCTGGCGTTGGTGCGGTCGGTGACATGCACTCTGCCGCCGGTCAGCTTCCAGACCAGCCATGTGTCCACAGTGCCGAACAGGATCTCCCCTGCCTCGGCGCGCTCCCGCGCACCGGGCACATTGTCCAGGATCCACTTGATCTTCGTTGCGGAGAAATAGGCATCGGGCATCAGGCCGGTGTTCTCCCGGATGTAGTCTGCCATGCCGGGCTGCTGCAGCAGTTCATCCACCAGCGGAGCCGTGCGGCGGCACTGCCAGACGATGGCATTGTAGATGGGGCGGCCGGTGGCCTTTTCCCACAGGATGGTGGTCTCCCGCTGGTTGGTGATGCCAATGGCGGCGATATCGTGGGCATCGACACCGCTCTGGGCCACCACCTCGTTCATGACTCCATACTGGGTGGACCAGATCTCCATAGGGTTGTGCTCCACCCAGCCCTGCTGCGGATAGATCTGCTCAAACTCGCGCTGCTGCACCGCAATGATATTCTGCTCATTGTCGAACAGGATGGCACGGCTGCTGGTGGTTCCCTGATCCAGCGCCAGAACATATTTTGTACTCATGCTTTTGCTCCCTCCGTATCGTTTCAGGAGTGTGTATCACAGATTTCGCGTCGCCACAACGTCCACGCCGGTGCCGCACACATCTGCCAGCACCACCTGTCCGGTGCGGACGGGGGCGTGCAGGGTGATGCGGTCCAGCGCAGCCATGACCTCGGTCATCTTCTCTTTGGGCACGGCCTGCGCAGTCTTTACCGGGCAGCGCGGGTACAGCCCGCCCTCCACCCGCACGGTGCTGGTGATGATGCGGGTGGGATGGGTCAGCTCTTCCCTGCCGTAGGCGGCACCGTTGGGGCAGGCGTTTCCAGTTACATTATAATCATTTTCTGGGTCTACCTGCAAGTGGCAGCCGCAGGGACAGCAGATGCAAATGACTTCTTTGATGCTGCTCATTCTGCAATAACCTCCTCTACCGCAACGGTCAGCGGGCCGTCTGCTTTTTCCAGCAGGACTTTTGGAAGTGCGATGTGCTCCATCTCGCCGGGAGCCATGCGCTGGCGCTTGAACCGGGCCAGCTGCCTGCCGCCGCAGGTCACGGTGATCTGGCTGGGACCGTAGTTCTGCCGCACACGGAAGGAGATGTTCACGCTCCTGTCCACATCAGCGGGGCGCACCCGCTGCGGCACGGTGTAGCCCACGCCATTGCCCGGGATAAGATTGAGTGCGGCGGCATCGGAGGCTTCGCCCTTCAAAACATAGGCCGCCGCAGAAGCACCGGCAAGGTCGCTTTCGCCCGAAACGAAGTCCACCAGATCATGCACGTGCACCACGTTGCCGCAGGCGAACACGCCGGGGATGCCGGTCTCCATATTCTCGTAGACCACAGCGCCCTTGGTGTGGGGGTCCATGGGGATGCCCGCCTGCCGGGTCAGCTCATTTTCCGGGATCAGGCCGACGCTGAGCAGGATGGTGTCCACATCAAATTCCATCTCGGTGCCCGGGATGGGGCGGCGGTTTTCGTCCACCTTGGCAACGGTGGCCTTTTCCACGCGGGCCTTGCCCTGAATATCCACGATGGTATGGGACAGATACAGGGGGATGTCGAAGTCCTGCAGGCACTGCACGATGTTGCGGGTCAGGCCGCCGGAATACGGCATGACCTCCACGCAGGCCAGTACTTTGGCACCTTCCAGCGTCATGCGGCGGGCCATGATCAGGCCGATGTCGCCGCTGCCGAGGATGAGCACCCGCTTGCCTACCAGATAGCCCTCCATGTTGACATAGCGCTGGGCCGCACCGGCGGTGTAGATACCGGCAGGGCGGCTGCCCGGGATGCCAATGGCACCGCGGGTGCGCTCCCGGCAGCCCATGCAGAGGATGATGCTTCTGGCTTCCAAAATCTGATAGCCCTTTTCCCGGCTGACGCAGTGGATCTTTTTGTCCGGGGTGACGTCCAGCACCATCGTGCCCAGCTCCACCCGGACACCGGTGGAGCGCAGCAGTTCAATGCAGCGGCCTGCGTATTCCGGGCCGGTGAGCTGCTCGCCAAAGCGGTGCAGGCCGAAGCCGTTGTGGATGCACTGGTTCAGGATGCCGCCCAGCTCGTTGTCGCGCTCTAAGATAAGGATATCGCGCAGACCATGCTGCCATGCGCTGTAAGCTGCGGCAAGGCCTGCAGGGCCGCCGCCGACGATGACCAGATCAATCATGGTGCTCTCCCTCCTGCTTGGTTTCGCACAGTAAGACGTTGGTGCCGGCCTTATCCTGCAGCACGTCCAGCGGACTGATGCCCAGCGTTTTGCTGATCAGCTCCAGCACCCGCGGCCCGCAAAAGCCGCCCTGACAGCGGCCCATACCGGCACCGCAGCGGCGCTTGACACCGTCAATGGTGGTGGCGGGGATCTCTTCGTGCAGAGCATCCAGAATTTCGCCCTCGGTGATCGTCTCGCAGCGGCAGATCACGCGGCCATAGGCGGGTTCCTTTGCAATGAGCCGGGCTTTTTCTTCGGGCGGAAGCTCCTTGAAGCGCACCCGGGTGCGGCCATCTCTGTAATCCGCCTTGGGGGCGGGCAGATCGCCGTGAGCTTCCAGAATTTTGACGGCTTCTCTGGCAACGGCCGGTGCACTGGAAAGGCCGGGCGATTTCATGCCCGCCAGATCGATGAAGCCGGGTGCGCCTTCCGCTTCGCCGATAACGAAGTCGCCCGTGTCCACATTGGCACGGACACCCGCAAAATTGCGGATGGACTCGCTGAAGCGGATGTTCGGCACGCTGCGGCGCGCTGCGGCGCTGACGAAGGCCAGCCCGGCAGCGGTGCAGGCGGTATCGTCCCCTTCCACGGGGTCGGCGTTCGGGCCGACGATCAGGTTGCCGTGGACGGTGGGGGCCACCAGAACGCCCTTGCCGTTTTCGTTGGGGCACTGGAAGATGACGTGGTGCACACGGCTGCCCTCGGATTTATCCAGCAGGTAGTATTCGCCCCGGGTGGGCTGGATGGTAAATTTGTGGGGTGCGGCCATATCGTGCACGGCCTGCGCCGAGATGCCTGCCGCATTGATGATATAGCGCGTTTCCACAATTCCGGAGGGGGTGGTCAGCGCCCAGCCGCCGGCGGTCTTTTCGATGCGGGTCACAGGGCAGCTGCGGTGCAGCTCCACGCCGTTGCGCACAGCCACTTCTGCCATTGCCAGTGCAAACTCCCACGGGCTGACGATGGCGGCGCTGGGCGCATACAGCGCGCCAACGACAGTGGGGGCCAGATTCGGTTCCATGGCAAACGTTTCCTCTGCGGAAAGCAGCCGGATGCCCGGCACGCCGTTGGCGATGCCGTTCTCATACAGTTTCTGCAGGTGGGGCAGCTCTTCCGGGCTGAGGGCCAGCACCAGACTGCCGCACTGCAGGTACGGCACATCCAGCCGGGCGCAGATCTCCTTGGCCAGTGCGGACCCCTCCACGTTGAGCTGCGCCATCCGGGTGCCCGGTTCGGGGTCGTAGCCAGCGTGCAGAATGGCACTGTTGGCCTTGGTGGTGCAGTCTGCTACGTCATTTTCAGCCTCGAAAATGGCGGTCTGCAGCGGGTAATGGGACAGCTCATAGGCGGCTGCCGCACCAATGACACCGCAGCCGATAATTGCTACATCCAGCATAAAAACCTCCTGATCGCTCCGTTTGCCGAATAAAAGAAAAAGAGCAGGACAAACAAAAGGGCCTTTCGACTCTCCCCTTGCTTGTTCTGCTCGATCCTCTGAACAAACTTTTATTGTCTTTATGATAATGCGATCTGCACAAGATGTCAAGCTTTTGTTGAAAATTTAAAGCTCATTTTTACCTGTGCGGCTTTTTCCTGCTCTTTGCGGGCGCGGAGGCTTTTGGCAGAGCACGGCCTGCTGCAGCATGGCCTGCAGCGCTGCGCCCGGCCACAAGGAGCCGAACGCCCAGTGCAGGTTAAAACCGCCGCAGCTGCCTGCGCAGTCCAGCGTTTCGCCCACAAAGTAAAGGCCCGGACAGCCCTTGAACTGGAAGTGCTGATCCACCTCCCGCAGGGCCAGCCCGCCGCCGGTGGTCTGGGCCTGCTTCCAGCTGCAGGGGGTCAGCCCCTCAAAGCGCCAGTGCTTGGCGGTGTGGGCCAGCTTCTGCCACTGTGCGGCGGTGAGCACGGCAGGCGTGTCGCTGTCCTGCAGCCCGGCGGCAAACCACACAGTACGGCCCAGCTTCTGGTTCAGCAGGCCCAGCCAGAAGTCAGCGGCGCTGCCCCCTGCCGTCTGGGCGGCGTGGGCCGCAAACAGGCTGGCAAGTGCGGTTTCGTCCACTGCCGGGAAGAGGTCCAGCTCCACAGCAGGAGCCTTGGGGCCGCGGCCCGGGGCCAGCAGGCCGGACAGCTGCATGATGCAGATGCCGGAAAGGCCGTAATCGGTGAACTGTACCTCGCCGTTCTCGCAGGCAAGCACATGGGCACCGTCCAGCAGGGATGCTGCTGCCTTGGCACGGATGCCAGCCAGCGCTTTGCGGGGCTTTGCGCACTGCAGGGCGGTCAGGCAGGGGTACAGCGGCTCCACCCTGCCGCCGCACTGGGCGGCGAACCGGGTGCCAAAGCCGTCGGTGCCGAACTGCGGCCCTGCCTCACCGCCCATGGCGCAGATGACGGCATCGGCGCGCAGCGTTTCGGCAGAGCCGCCTGCCGTCTCGAACTGCACGGCGTAGCCGCTGCGGCTCTGGTTCAGGGTGCGCACGGTGCAGCCGGTGCGCAGCTGCACATGGTGCTGCGCAAGGTGATGCTCCAGCAGGGCCAGCACGTCCGCCGCCTGATTGGAGTACGGATACACCCGGCCCGCCTCGTCGGTGCGGGTGTAAAGCCCCAGCGCACGGAACCAGCGCAGCGGGTCGGCGGTATTTACGGCATCCAGCAGCGGACGAAGTGCTGCCGGGTCGGCAGTGAAATACAGCTCCGGTGCAATGCCGGTGTTGTCCAAATTGCAGCGGCCGTTGCCGGTGGCCAACAGCTTTTTGCCGCACCTGGGGTTGCGGTCCAGCACCGTCACCCGCACTGCCCCTGCCGGGGCAGACTGGGCGGCGGCCAATGCGGCGGCAAGGCCCGCTGCACCGCCGCCCAATATCACGATCTGCTGCATAAGAGCACCCCCTCAGAAATCCATACATTTTATTATAACATACACAGCAGCAAAAGGATAGAAGAATGCCCCAAATTTGCAGCGAATAATCTTTGACGAAAGCCTTGACAGAAAAAGCAGAATTTGGTAGTGTTGATTCGACGGAATTGCGTGGTTTCGCAGGCTGTGGAAATGCGGCCGGAAAAGGGCAGAGAGTTGGGACTCTGCTGAGGAGAAGCTGAATATGTGGAAGAAAAAAGAAAGATGGACGGCAGCTGCGCTGCTGCTGGCGATGGTCGTGGTGACAGGTCTGTGCTGGTACATCCTGTACATCCGGCAGCAGTTCTATGACGAAGGCACCCGCAACCTGCTGGAGACCTATGAGCAGGTGGATAAGGCGTTTACCATCTTCAGCCGGAGCAACTGGAACATGCTGAACGAGTGGGGCAAGAGCCTGCAGGCTGCCAATGAGGAGGGCCTGGCGGAGGAACGCCTGCGCAGCTATGAGGCCGAGCGGGAGATCTGGCGGTACAGCAGCGTGTATCTGTTCAATGAAAACTGCGAATATTGGAGCATCCGGGGCAAGCATGAAAAAGTGGATCACCTCTGGACGGCCTTTGAGGAGATGTACCGCACCGGCAAGCCTACGGTGTCCAGCTACATCATGCGGAGCGGGGAGCGCCGGGTGGTATACTCTGCGCCCATTGCGCCGGTGGAGATCGACGGCACCACCTACACCAGCCTTGCCGTGAGCTATCGGAATAAGACCATAGAGGAATTGATCGGCGGCAGTGCTTACGGCGGCCAGAGCGACTGTTACATCATCCATCCCGATGGCGATGTGATGCTCTCGGAGGAGCCCAAGAGCGAGATCGAGGACTGGATGGACAACCTGTTCGACTACCTGCAGAAGTTTGCGCAGGTGGATGCGGGCACACTGACCCGGGCCCGGCAGGACGTGGCAGAGGGCCGCAGCGGCAGCCTTTCCTGCTGGCTTGAGGGCAAGAGCTATTATCTGGTCTATCAGCCTGTGGGCTTTCAGGATCTGTCCATTGTGGGCATCGTCGGCCGTGACGTGGTGGACAGTGGAATGCGGAAGATCCAGAACGCCACCATCCTGCTGCTGGCTGGGCTGTTCTTCTGCGCAGGCATCGTGCTGGTGCACGGTGTCCGCATCGATGCCCGCCTGCGCGTGGAGGAAAAGGAGCGCGCCCTCCGGCAGGAAGAGGAGGCCCGCCAGCAGATGGAGGACCTGGCCAACACCGACGGCCTGACCGGACTGTATAATGAACGCTATTTTGACGCATTGTTGAAAGAAAACGAGCTGAACAGGACACCGTTTGTCCTGTTCTACCTCGACCTTGACCGTTTCAAGCCTGTGAACGACCGTTACGGCCACGATGTGGGCGACCAGCTGCTCAAGGAGGTGGCCAGCCGCCTGCGGGGCTGCGTGCGGGAGAGCGATGCGGTGTTCCGCATCGGCGGGGATGAGTTCGCCCTCATCGTCAACGGAGCCGTAACAGAGGGGTTCTGCAAGAGCCGGGTGGAAAAGATCAAGGCAGCCATCCGGGAGCCTTACCGCCTGAAGGATGCAGAGGTGCAGGTTGGCACCAGCTGCGGCTGTGCGGTCTACCCCTGCGACAGCGACGATGTGCGTGCCATCCGCATCCTGGCCGACCACCGGATGTATGAGGATAAGCAGCGCTCCGGCCGGAGCTGCGAGTGACGAGAACGATAAAAGATTTCTCCCAGTTTCTTGTGCTTTCTCCCAAAATGAGCGTATAATTGGGAGAAGGAAGAACGGGCTGGGAGAAGGAATGGGTGAATCATGCGTACATTTGATTATAAAAAGATTGCAGAATACTCCTGGGATAATGAGGTCTTGTCTTATGTTGCGAAGATCCATGAATGCAAGGGGCGGCAGGAACTATATCTGAAACAAAGGCCCGCTGAATTGGAGCGGCTGGTGGAGATCGCAAAGATCCAAAGTACAGAGTCCTCCAATCGGATCGAAGGGATCATCACGACCAATGCACGCCTGAAACAGCTGGTTGAAGATAAAACGACTCCACGTAACCGGGACGAAATGGAGATATTGGGATATCGGAATGTTTTAAATCTCATCCACGAGAACTATGCCTATATTCCGGTAGAGCCGGGGTACATCCTGCAACTGCACCGTGATCTGCTGAAATATACGAATTTGACCTATCGAGGACATTTTAAGACTACACCCAATGAGATCGATATGACCCTTCCCAGCGGGGAACGCCATGTGCTGTTCCGCCCGCTGGAACCATACGAGACACCGGGTGCTGTGGAGGCACTTTGCTGCACTTATCAGGATGTGCTGCACAGAGAACTCGTTGATCCCCTGCTTTTAATCCCCTGTTTTATCTTGGATTTTCTCTGTATCCATCCTTTCAATGATGGTAACGGCAGAATGAGCCGGCTGCTGACCCTTTTGATGCTGTATCAGAATGGATATGTTGTGGGGCAGTACATCAGCATTGAAAAAGCAATTGCAGAGACTAAGGATGAGTACTATGCAGCACTGGCGCAGGCTGATCAGCACTGGCATGAGGAGGAAAATGACCCGACACCGTTTATCAAATATATGCTGGCGGTGATCTGCTCCTGTTATCAGGATTTTGAGCAGCGGGTCGATCTGGTCGGCGGGGGACAGAAGCGCGTGACGGCGTACGAACGAGTGCGCAGTTATGCGATGGAAAAGCTGGGAGCCTTTACAAAACAGGAGGCCGCAGAGGCCTGTCCGGGCTTTGGTACAAGCTCGATTGAAAGCGCGCTGAAAAAACTGACAGAGGAAGGCGTTCTGGAGAGGATCGGCGCGGGCAGAAAGACGCAATATGTGCGCAGGTAAGGCTCCGGCCGGAGCTGAATGAATAATTCCCTTCCTGTTTCCACAGAATAACCATACTTCACAGAAATCTGGAAGCAAAACCGGAACATGGAAAGGAAGGGAACCTTATGAAAGCAACCGGCATCGTGCGCCGCATCGACGAGCTGGGGCGGGTGGTCATCCCCAAGGAGATCCGCCGCACCCAGCGCAT
>ENA-OPVU01000676-OPVU01000676.1-human-gut-metagenome-genome-assembly--contig:-NODE-676-length-21194-cov-1.952268_pt1 | contig 21194 bp, 10 predicted proteins | sample MGYA00241497_ERZ501986 | MGnify/ENA primary metagenome ERZ501986 (study PRJEB25962, sample SAMEA2042995) | human gut metagenome | biome: human gut; feature: human-associated habitat; material: faeces...
CGTCGGGTCAGCCGGGAGCCGATAACGCTTCTATCGAGATTAGAGGTATCGGTTCGCTCAATTCATCGACTTCTCCGTTGGTGCTAATCGATGGAGCAGAAGGCGATATGAATCGTATCGATATGAATACGGTAGAGTCTATTTCGATTTTGAAAGATGCGGCATCGGCTTCGATTTATGGTTCACGGGCGTCGAATGGTGTCATTTTGATTACGACCAAACGTGGAGCCGAGGGTAAAGTAAAAGTAAATTACAATGGTTATGCCGGGTTTTCGACACCGACCTACTTGCCCGAACCTGTAAGTGCAATCGAATATATGACTCAGATGGACAAGGCTTATGTCAATAATGGTCAGGATCCTGTGTATAAAGATATTATTGAGATATATAAAACTCAGGGAGCCGATAATTATAACTATTACGATACCGATTGGAAAGATTTGGTGTTGAAAGATTCGGGATTCCAGCAAAGTCATTCGGTGAGTGTGAGCGGTGGAACGAAGCTGTTGAATGTATTTGCCAATGCGGGGTATTATTATCAAAACGGTATAATTCCTAATAATAGTTTTTCGCGTGCTACATTACGTTTGAATACCGATATGCAGGTTCGGAAATGGTTGAAGGTCGGAGTCGATGCCCATATACGGCAAGCTACTGCTATACGTCCTTCTCAGGATTCTGCCGCAGGTATTATCGGGAGCATTCTTACCATGACTCCGATTACATCGGCATTGAACGACGATGGTACTTATGGTTACGGAAGAACCGGATATAATCCTTTGGCCATAGTGAACGACGGAGGTACTCGTAAAGATGTGGCTCCCGAAGTGACTTTCAGGGCTTTTGCCGAGCTTACTCCGTTGGAAGGTCTTTATTTGAAAGCCGACTATACTCGCCGTCAGGTGAATTCCGAGGGTGCTGTATTTATACGGCCTTACGATACTTATGAGGGAGGCCGTTTCATGATGACCTATCCTTCGACGAGCAATAATGGTACTCGACAAGAAGAACGTACGAAAACAGTGAATCAGCAGTTCATTGCTCAGGCTTCGTATGAGAAAACGATAGAACGTAATTATTTTAAGGTAATGGGCGTTTTCCAAGCAGAGAAACTTGATTATAATTATCTATTAGCCAGTCGTCAAAATTTCCAATACGATGGCTATGAAGATTTAATGCATGGCGATGCAACTACTGCCGGTAATTCCAGTAACCGATATGAACTGGCGCAGTTGTCTTACGTTTATCGGGTAAATTATTCTTACGATAACCGGTATTTGATAGAATTAAACGGACGTTATGATGGAACTTCCCGTTTCCGCCCGGAGAGTAGGTGGGGATTCTTTCCTTCAGCTTCGGCCGGTTGGAGAATTTCGGAAGAGTCGTTTTTCGAGCCTGCAAAGACTGTGGTGGACGATATGAAACTGAGGGTTTCGTATGGTACAATGGGTAACCAGTCTATCGGTAGCTATTATCCCTACGTGGCAGCAGTAAATAGTTTGTCGGGTACGGTCAATTATTGGTTCGATAAAAAACTGACGACCGGAATCGCTCAGGCTCAATTGGCAAACGAATTGATTACGTGGGAAAAGTCTAAACAGTTTGACGTGGGTTTGGACCTTACTTTATTCAAATCTCGTTTGTCTTTGACTGCCGATTATTATATTCGTAACATTAGCGGAATGCTTCAGCAATTCGATCTGCCTGATTTCGTAGGTATGAGTGCTCCGTGGCAGAATGCCGGTTCTATGCGCAATAACGGTTGGGAAGTTTCGATCGGTTGGCAAGACAAGATAGGCGATTTATCGTATTATGTGAAAGCGAATCTGTCTGATGTAAAGAATACGGTTACCAATCTTTACGGGAAAGAATATGATTCGTCGCCGACGATTACGCGAGAGGGAGAAGCACTTGGATCGTACTACGGTTATGTCGCCGACGGTTATTTCCAAAGTCAGGAAGAAATTGATATGGCCGATTGCGTGTATGGAGGGAACAAAGCGAATATCAAACCGGGTTATATACGTTATGTCGATGTAAATCACGATGGTGAGATTAACTCCAAAGACCGAGTTATCTTGGGTAATTCCACGCCTCGTTATGAGTATAGCTTTACGCTCGGCGGCCAATGGAAGGGAATCGATTTGTCTCTGTTTTTTCAGGGAGTCGGTAAACGTGATTTGTATTATTCCGGAGCTGGGGCAAGACCTTTGGTTCAAAACAGTACGATTTTCAAGAGCCAGCTCGATACGTGGAGCCCCGAAAACCCGGATGCGGAATATCCTCTTTTGTTAGTCGATGCAGGTTCTACAAATATGAATAATATTGTATCTTCATTTTGGATCAAGAGCGGAGCCTATTTGCGATTGAAAAATTTGACTGTGGGTTATACCTTGCCCAAGAAGTGGACGAACAGAGTGTCCATTGATAATTTGCGGCTCTATTTCACGGCTTCTAATTTGTTTACGATCAATAGTGGTTATAAAGGTTATGATCCCGAAACCGGTGTAACCAGCGGAGCTATGTATCCGGTGATGAAAACATTTAATTTCGGTATAAATCTTGATTTCTAAAAAATATGATTATGAAGACGATAAATAAGATAATAATCGCTCTGGCGGGGATTGCCTTCGTGGCATGTTCCGATTTTCTGGATACTCAATCTCCCTCTTATGACAGCGGTGGAATTTATGAGAGCGAAGCCGGATTGAAGGAGGGTGTCGTAGGTATTTACAATCTATTGTATATGGAGGGGACGTTTACGAACTCGTCGCATCGTCCTGCTGTCGTCACTATCGATAATTTTACGGGATTGAGTATGGAGAGAGCTCAGAATACGACCATTGGCGCAGGTTCGGGGTGTACTCCCGACAATAGTAGTATATTGGCGTATTGGTCTGGTTTGTATAAATTGGTTGCACGAGCTAATGCTGTAATTTATGGAGCCTCGGGAAATATTGAAAATATGAGCGATGAGGCTAAACGTTACTATGCCGAGGCGCGTGTATTGAGGGCTTATGCTTACTATAATTTGGTCGTTGCTTTCGGTGATGTTCCGTTTTTTACGAAACCGGCTACCACTGAGGATTATAATGCATCTCGCACTTCGAGACAAACAGTTATGGATTTTGTTATCGAAGAACTTGGATTGATTGCCGAAGAAATGCCCTGGACGGCAACAGAACGCGGCCGCGTGGATAGAGCTGTAGCTTATGGATTGCAAGCGAGAGCAGCTCTGTTTGCCGGCAGCCTTAATTTCGGTGGTAAAGCGATGGATTATTTTCGTACGGCTGCTAATGCCGCTAATCGAGTGATCGGACAACGTGATTTGGCTAAGAGCTTTGCCGATTTGTTTACCAAAGAAGGACAGACAAAATCCGATGTGCGTAATGAAATGTTATGGGAGTTGATGTATTCCGACCAAATGGTAAATAATACGAATAAATATCATTGGGTTGCATTGGGCAATGGGCCTCGTATGTTCGCTCAGACTGGACAGCATCCGGGTAGTCTATTGGCCGATACGTATGAGTGTATCGACGGGCTCCGTATCGACGAGTCTCCATTGTATGACCCGAAAGCTCCGAATAAGAACCGAGACCCTCGTTTCGGTGCTACTTTGAAAATGCATGGCGATACGATCGACTATTATACGGCTTCGGGCACGAATAAATTTATAGTGGAAGCTTTTGCCAATCAGACTCAAATGTACAACGCGGCTTTAAAAAGATGGATGAAAACGAATAATCCCGATGTAAATGGAACGGCAGCATGGACGAGTTTTGTGTCCAATGGTTGCGGTTATTTATGGTACAAATATGTAGGTGGACTTACCGAAGATTATTCGACGGTTACTTGTAACATTGCTATTATGCGATATGCCGAAGTTCTGCTCACTTATGCCGAAGCAAAAATAGAATTGGGAGAACTCGACGATACGGTTTACGATGCGATTAATAAAGTGCGTCTTCGTGCCGGCATGCCAGAGGTTTCGTCCGATCGTAAAGGTAATATAGATAAAATGCGTCAGTTGGTACGTCGGGAAAGAAAGGTAGAATTGGCGATGGAAGGATTACATTTTGCTGATATGAGGCGTTGGCAAATTGGCGATTTGGAAAACGCTAAACCAAGTTATGGAGCGCCTTTGTCGACTGTGACGTATGCAGGTATGGAGGCAACCGATATTCCCAATTTCAAAACTAGCGACCGTCACGATTTGAACGATATCGCTTCGTATGATGCCTATTCGGATAAATTACACGTGAGGGATCAAAGTCGTTATTGGGACGATAAATTCTATTTGTGGCCGATCCCGCAATCAGAGAGAAATAAAGACCCGAATTTAACACAAAATCCAGGTTATAATGAATGATAAATGGTTCTTAGGAGCGAGAAGGGTATTTTTTGCCCTTTTCGCTTGTTGGGTAACTTTGCCGGCTTTTGCAACGCATAGAGCTTTGGTAGAGGAGACTGCTGATGCAGTGAAAGTTGGTAATGGCAGCGTGGAGTTGATAGTCCCGAAAGGAAAGGCTTTCAATATTCAATCGATGAAATTGAACGATGGAGAGGAAATGGTCGTTCCGTCGACGAATGCCATACCGTGGGTACTCACTTATAAAGGTATTCAAGGAGAAAATCCCATGTTGTTTCCCGAACATGGAGTCTATAAAGGTTATGAGGTGATACAAAACGATACCTCTGCTTCTGTCGTGTTCGTATGGGATATGCGTTTATCGTATGAGAAACGTATGTATCCTATTCGTATGAAAGTGACGGCTACCGATCATTCCGAACTGTTGTATTGGGATTTGACCGCCGATCTTCCTAAGGGTTGGGTTATTTCCAAAGCTCAATTCCCGCGTATAGCAGTAGTTCGCCCAAAAGACGGGAAGATGATTACTTCTGCCGGCTGGGGGAATGAATTTGATATGGCGACAGGAGGCGCCTATAAAGTAACTTATCCATCATGTACCGGCTCCATGCAACTGTTGTTGATGCATAACGGGGAGGGTTCTTTTTATTATGCGACCGAAGATCGTAATGCTTGCGGAAAGGAATTGCGGGCCGTGTGTGGAAGCAAGAGTGTTACTTTTGTGACGGAGGTGGTAACTTCCGAGGGGTGGACCGATGCCACGACCGGGCGTTTTGATTTGCCGTGGACTACTGTTGTCGGCTATAATCCAGACGGCTGGCAAGCTGCTGCACTGCAATGGTACAGGCCGTTTACATTTACATGTGAGTGGGGAAATAAATCATTGCAGTCTCGCAATATACCGCAGTGGTTGTTGGATAAAGATTTGTGGATACGTTCGAAAGGTGTTACCGATACCGTTATGGCGGCTATCAATAAGACGATCGATTTTTTCGGTGAAGGTATCGGTGTACATACCTACTATTGGCATAACTATCCTTATGATACACATTATCCCGATTATTTCCCGGCTAAACCGGAGTTTGAAGGAATGATTTCTACCATTCAAAAGCGGAAATGTCATGCCGTCCCTTATATAAACGGTCGATTGTGGGATCCCGCAGCCGATAGTTATACAGCTTTGAATGGAGCTTCTGCATCTTGCCGTAAGGCCGACGGTACGCTTTATACCGAAATTTATCCTACGTCGAAAGTTTTGAATACGGTCACTTGTCCGGCTTCAAGTCTGTGGCACAAGATTATTATCGGATTGGTCGATAAAATTCAAAACGAATTGCATACGAACGGGGTGTATATCGATCAGATTGCGGCTGCGGCTCCTCAGCCTTGTTTTGCGAAGAATCACGGACATGCCGCAGGAGGCGGAGATTTTTGGTATAAATCGTATAAAGCTTTAATCGATTCGATTCGGGGCAATCATTTGAGAAAGGATAATATTGTGTTCTCCGAAGAAAATTCGGAATGCTATATTCCTTTGTTCGATATGTTGTTGACAGTGAATACTCCCCATGCCAATTGTAGTATCGTGCCGTTGTTTCCTACGGTCTATTCCGATCGGGTAATAACTTGCGCCTACACTTATACTCCTACTGCCGACGTGACAAAAGGCGAGTTCCGTTATCAGAACATGCAATGTTTCCTGTACGGTTCTCAACTCGGTTGGGTAGACCCGACTCTATTGATGCGTGACGAGGCGAAGACAGAGGCTACCTTCCTGCGCACTTTGATGGAATTACGAAAGAAACAGCACGATATCTTTATCGAGGGACGATATATCAGAGAGTTTGTTCCCGGTGGTGACAATCCGCAGATCGATGTTCCCACTTTCGGAAAGAACCATGTGGTGATGGGTTCTGAGTGGCAGTCGAAGGACGGGCAACGTGTCTGGTATGTCGTAAATATGGATACACAGGCTCATGAAGTTATTTTACCATCTGGAAAATCCTTGAAAATGAAACCTTTATCGGGGAAAAGGATAAATCTCTGATAAAAAATACTATATAACCAAATTTTTTACACAAAAAATTTGGTTATATAAATATTAGTCTATATATTTGAACTGTTAATAAATTTATTTATTAAATAAGTGATATATATCAAATAAATTAAATAAATGAAAAACATATTATTAACTTAAATTGATCTAGAAATGAAGAAACAATTACTTTTAAGTGCAGTTGCATTATTCTCTGTTGTGGGAGTCTCTGCACAATTAGCAACAATTACACAAGAATGGAAAACGCCAGTGGGTGATGCTACAAACATGCGTCAAGGAACGTATGCGAACGGTAAGTTTTATATTCAGAATAAAAATGATGGTACTGTCGATGTATGGACTAAAGACGGAAAAGAATCTACATTAACTTCCACGCAAGGTAGTATGGGTATTTGTGTCGATGATGCCGGTAATATCATCGTGCAGAATGAGACCGGAACTTTCGGGACTCAGACGGGAGATTCTCGGCCTATCCGTATTTATCCTGCGGCAGGAGGAGAGGCTGTCGATATAACCTTGATATTGCCTTCTATGGGTGTAACTTGCGGACGTAGCGATTTTTTCGGAAAAGCTTCGGGTAACGTATTGAGCGAAGAAGGAGGTACATTCTATTTGTTGTGTGCGAATAGTCCGTATGTTTATATTCTGCCGATCAAGAATGGTGCACAAGATGTGGACAATATGAATGCAGTCGATGTGTCGGTCGCTTTTGAGAATAGCAATGACGGAACGTTAAAGGGTACAGCTTCTACTCAGACTATTGCTTATGAATATGATGGTGATATCATTATTCATGAACGTAAGTGTGGTGTGAAAAGAATGCATATCGGAGAAGACGGAAATGCTACCAAAGTGAAAGATTATACGATTGTTCCTTTGAAAGAAGAAACGGAAAGTATGATATGTTTTCCTACCGATATGGTTGGAAGCTGTTTCTTTACGATAGGAGATGAAGATTATCTGGTATATAGCCAGCGTTATTATTCGACAGAGGTTGCTTATGAGTCGGGCTTTGCTGTTTTACGTTTGAGCGACGAAGAGAAAGTGGCCGAAATGAAAAGTCAAGGAACGAATATTTTGGCCAATCCGGCGTTCGGACAGTGGTTTGCCGCAGTACCTGTTTCCGATACACAAGCCGAGATTTATCATTATTTCCCGGCCGCAGGAGCCAATAATGCGTTTATTTCGAAATATATATTCGATTTAGCTTCTTCGTCAGTAGAAGGTGTAGAGACTACCACGGCTAAGGTAGTTGCCAACCACGGAGAGATCAATGTAATCGGTAATGCCAATAGCGTGGAAGTTTACAACGTGGGTGGTATATTGATTAGCAAAGATGAAATGAATGTCAAATGTAATGCGGGTATCTATCTTGTAAAGGTAGATGGAAAAGTCTCCAAAGTGATTGTTCGTTAATTTAACAATCGATAAGTCAAAAAGGAGACACTTCATGAAGCGTCTCCTTTTTAATTCCGTTTCATAAACCAATAAATAAAAAACGATGAAAAGGCTGATTTCCTGTGTCCTTGCACTATTATATGTCATGGCTGGTTTTGCATCCGGCACGTGGATATTACATGGAAAAGAGTATCGAGTAGATACATTGTATCATGCCTATATCGGTCCGGGTACGACTCAGACTTCGATAAAATTGGCTGGTCCTGTCAATTTGCGTGTATTTTATACAACGACCGATTTGAAAAATGAAAATGTCGATGTGCGGGCTATCAAACATAAGGACACGCTCACGGGGCTTGGTACGGTATCGAATGCAGCGGAATCGCACAGTACGAGCAATCGTTCTTATTTTGCCGGTATCAACGCCGACTTTTTTTCGAGTTCTATGCCGTGCGGAATCACCGTAGTCGACGGTGAAGTATATTGTAGTGACCAAGCCAGTGGTTGGTCCTTGTTCGGAATCGATGCCAACAAAATTCCTTACTCGGGAGGAGGCGATTTTTATGTAAAACTTACAGCTCCCGATTATAGTACGGCGGAGCTTAGTGCTATGAATTTGGAACGAGGAACGAATGGTTTGGTTTTGTATTCTTCGAGAAAAGGAGCAAATACAGGAACCGATAGTAATGGTTCGGAGGTCGTTTTGATTCCCGATGGTGAAGGAAATTTTTTGACACCGGGTGCAACTGTGAGAATGAGAGTTCAGGGGAACCCGAGCCATGCGGGTTCTATGCCTATTCCTGATGATGGTTATATTCTTTCGGGTAGTGGTACGAAAGAATCTTTTGTAAGTAATTTAAGTGAGGGCGATGTGGTCGAAGTTCGTTGTGCGATTCGTTTTAACGGATTTACCGGAGGTAAAATACAACAGGCATTAGGTGGTTGCCCTATGCTTGTTTCGGGAGGTAAGGTTCTCGATACGGAAAATGCACTCGATCATTTGACTTCGGCTCAACCTCGTACTGCCGTAGGGTATAATGCTGAAAAGAATAAGCTGGTGATGCTCGTAGCCGATGGCCGAAGCTCTATATCGGTGGGACCTATTTCAAAAGTTTTAGCCGATATTATGATTTATGCGGGCTGTTCCGAGGCTATGAATTTCGATGGGGGTGGTTCGTCGACATTCTATGTAAAAGGCGAGGGAGTCATTAACCAACCTAGTGACGGTTCGGAACGTTCGGTGACCGATGGATTATATTTGTCTACCGATGCTCCTCAGAATGATGTGACGATAACGACTATCCGCTTTATGGATTACGCCAAGACTTTGAATCAGGGAGATGCATATACTCCGGTTATTTATGGTTATAATCAGTATGGAGTATTGGTCGATAGAAATGTAGAGGGTGTTACTTTGTCGTGTGGTTCGAGTTTGGGTACAATAACGAATGATGGAACGACATTGAATGCTTCGGGTAGCGGTACTCACATGTTGACTGCTGGTTATGGAAATTTGACTACCTCATTGTCTGTGACGGTGATTGGGGAAAGCGGAATTTCTTCGGTCGATAACTCGCAAGCATTGATGATTTATCCCAATCCGGTAGAGCAGGGTACGGCAATTTCGGTAGATTTGCAGGAGGTTTCCGACGCTTTGTTGTCTGTGTGTCGGAGTGATGGCGTATTGGTAAGTCGTATTGCGGTAAATGCAGGAGAAAAAAGTGTGAGCTTTGATACTTCCGAATGGGATAGAGGTATGTATATCTTGAATGTTATCCAAGATAAAAATGTGAAGTCTCTGAAATTGATAGTAAAATAACGAATAGTTTTTGTGTATGAAGTGTGTAGATAGAGTTTGGATTGTTTTAGGCTTTTTGTTTTGCTCCTTAGGAAGTGCGGGAGGAAGTTTGCGTTTGGCAGAGGATAATATAGATGAGATTGTCAGACAAATGTCGCCTCGTGAAAAAGCAATGTTATTGGTCGGATGCGAGTCGTTGGTTTCAAAAGATTCATTAACAGTTTATGTGCCGGGTGCGGCTGGGTATACAAAGTCCTTTCCGCAATACGGCATACCTTCGACTGTCATGGCCGACGGTCCGGTGGGAGTACGTATTTTTCCTATTAAGGTCGATGGAAAACGTCATTATTGTACTTGTTTCCCGTCTTCGACTTTGCTGGCTTCTACATGGGATACTCAGCTTGTGGAGACACAAGCCGGAGCAATGGGCGAAGAGGCTGCTGTTTATGATGTCGATGTCATATTGACACCCGGAATCAATATTATGAGAAATCCGTTGTGCGGGCGTAATTTCGAGTATTTTTCAGAAGATCCCGTTTTATCTGGGCTAATGGGAGCCGCTATGGTGAATGGAGTACAGAGTCGGGGTATCGGTACAAGTTTGAAGCATTTTGTCGCCAACAATCAACAGGTGAATAAACTGAATAACGATTCTCGTATCCCGGTTAAGGCTTTGCGTGAAATTTACCTGAAAGGGTTTGAAATCTGTTTGCAGCACTCGAACCCGTGGACGGTGATGTCGTCCTATAATAAGATCGGTGGAATATTGACTCAATCGAATGCCGAATTATTACGAACTGTTCTTCGGGAAGAGTGGGGGTATGACGGTTTGGTCGTATCGGATTGGTACGGGAAAAGGAATAGTCCAGAGCAATTAGAGGGTGGTACTAATTTGTTGATGCCCGGAGAAAAAGCTCAACTTGAAGAAATAGAGGCCGGAATAAAGAGCGGAGCTCTTTCGATGGAGGTTATCGATGATGCCGTGAAACATGTCCTCGACTATGTGGTAAAGACCAATGCTTTTCGAAAGGACATTCATGCCGCATTGCCTGATTTGGAACAGCATGCTACATTATCCCGTTCGGTTGCCGGACAGGGTATGGTACTTTTGAAAAACGGCAGTTGCGTATTGCCGTTGAAAGGGATAAAAAATATTTCTCTTTTTGGTGCAACCGCTTATCACTCGATTGCCGGTGGAGGGGGCTCTTCTAATGTAAATAAATCTCATATTGTCGATATTTCGACAGGCCTCGAACAGGTAGGTTTTGTCTTGGATCGTTCTTTGAAAGATCTTTATACCAAGTATAATGCTTACCAAGAAGCGTTGTTGGTCGACCCGAAGGCAACCGATTGGGAACGTCTTTCGTATCGTCGGTATGTTTATCCAGAAATGGATTTGATGCCCAATAAGACACTGGTTGGGGAGCAAGCTAAATCGAATGATATGGCTGTTGTCGTGATAGGAAGAGGTTCGACCGAGGAGTCGGATAGAAAAGTGCATGATGATTTTAATCTTTCCGATTCGGAAATTTATATGATCGACAAGGTCTGCGAGGAGTTTCATGCTCGAAATAAAAAGGTCGTTGTATTACTTAATATCGGAGGTGTGGTGGAAACAGCTTCGTGGAAGAATAAACCCGACGCGATTCTTTCTGTTTGGTTTCCGGGACAGGAGTGTGGGCATGCTGTGGCAGATGTATTGACAGGAACTGTGAATCCGTCGGGGAAACTTCCGATGACATTCCCTGTAAGATATTCGGATATTCCTTCTTCTAAAAACTATCCGACTGTGGGAGAAACTCTAAGCGGGGAAAATTTTGATTATACCTCTTACGAAGAGGGGGTATGGGTAGGCTACCGATATTTTACAACTGCGGATAAAGCGGTTTCTTATCCTTTCGGGTATGGTTTATCTTATACCGAATTTTTGTATAGCGAACCCTCTGTAAAAAAAGAGAAGGGCAGGTGGGTGGCTAAAATAAAGGTTACGAATGTAGGAGCGGCAGAAGGTCATGAGTCTGTTCAGGTTTATGTGGGGGCAGAAAATAGAGCTTCGGAAAATCCTCTTCGTGAGTTGAAAGCTTTCGGGAAAACAAAATTGCTGAAACCGGGAGAAAGTGAGATACTTACAATGAATTTTACAGATTATGATTTGGCTCATTTCGATGAACCCTCTTCGTCGTGGGTATTGGAGAAGGGTCTGTACAAAGTAAGTTTCGGGGCTTCATGTGAAGATATAAGGTCGGTTCGGGATATAAAAGTGAAAAAACAACAAAGATGGGGTGTTAATCGTGTACTTAATCCTGTTGTCCCTGTCCAGACGATGACGATAGATTAGATAATTAATAATGGGAGATGAAGATAAAGTCTTTTTTGTGGATATTGTTGTTCGGGGTATTTTGCTCGAACAGTATGGCCGAGCTTCCTAAGGTGATAGCCCATCGGGGATATTGGAAGACACCTTCTTCGGCTCAAAATTCTTTACGGGCACTTGAACTGGCCGATTCGATAGGTGTGTACGGATCGGAATTCGATGTTTGGCTGACGAAAGATGACGTATTGATTGTAAATCATGATGCTGTTATAAACGGTATGGATATAGAGTCGTCTTCGTCGAAAATGTTGTTGAAGCAAAAATTGAAGAATGGAGAGACTGTTCCTACGCTTGATGCGTTTTTGAATAGGGCTAAAAAGTTGAGTGTGCGTTTGATTTGTGAATTGAAGCCTCATAAAGATAAACAGAGAGAGGCCGAAGCCGTGAAACGAATTGTGGAGATGGTCAGAAAAAAAGGTCTCGAAAAACGGGTAGAATATATTACATTTTCGGCCGAGGGTTTGTTGGAACTTATCGAGCAAGCCCCCAAAGGTACACCGGTGTATTATTTGAACGGTTCTCGGCTACCGAAAGATTTAAAGTTTATCGATGCGGCGGGACAGGACTATCATATCAATGTGTTTAGAGAGCACATCGGGTGGATAAAGGAATGTCATGATTTAGGATTGAAGGTAAATGTATGGACGGTCAATTCTTTGGAAGATATGCAGTGGTGTATCGATAGGGGTGTCGATTATATTACGACTGACGAGCCTGAACGGTTGCAAGAATTACTTCGTTCACAGCGGTCGTTTCATGATGTAACAGGCTTTCTTCCTGTATATGGAAAATTAAGAGATTGTAAGAATCCATTGTACTCTCGGCTTTCTTCCGATATGCAGCCGACAGTGCGTAAAGCTTTGTGGAATTTGAGCCAGAATACGGCCGGATTGTATGTTCGTTTTAGAACTAATTCTACGAGTGTGGGAGCTAGATGGACAGTTAAATATAATAATCAGTTCAATCACATTACAGCGACGGCAGTCAAAGGGTTGGACTTGTATTGTCTGCAAGACGGGAAGTGGCAGTTCGTGAATAGTGCTATTCCTACCGGGAAAGAAAACCATGTGACGATCGTTAAGAACATGTTACCCCAAGAAAGAGAATTTATGCTCTATTTGCCGCTTTATGACGGTATCGATAAGCTCGAAATAGGTATCGACCCGGGGGCGGAGATTGTTGCGTCGGAGTTGAACAGTCCCGATCGAGAGAATCCCATTGTGATGTATGGGACGAGCATTCTTCAAGGAGCCAGTGCATCACGTCCGGGAATGGCAGCTACTAATATTATCGGTCGCCGTTTTGACAGAGAAGTCGTAAATTTAGGGTTTAGTGCAAATGCTTTTTTAGATAAGGAGATCGCCGAATTGATGAGCGAGGTGGAGGCTTCGGCATACGTATTGGATTTTGTGCCGAATGCGTCGGTCTCTCAAATAAAAGAGCTGACAATTCCCTTTTATCGTATTTTGAGAAAAAAACATCGGACGACGCCTATCATATTCGTGGAAGACCCTCAGTTTCCGAGTGCTGTTTATAATCGGGTGTTGGCCGATGAGATACGTGAAAAGAATGAAGCTTTGCAATTGGTCTACAAGGAGCTGCAAAAAGAAAAGGAGAAAAATATATATTACGTCCCGTCTCAGGCTTTGATAGGCGATGATTATGAGGCGACGGTCGATGGAATCCATTTTACCGATTTGGGACAATTTCGTTATGCCGAGTGTATAGGCGATTGTCTGGAACGAGCATTTAGAAAAAATACCATAAAGGATTTGGCGTTGATTTATCAGGGCGGAATAAATCGAATGGACTGGACGGAGGAGCAGTTTCGTCCGTATGTAATGCATCAATTTCAAGATGGCCGAAAAGAATGGCTTTTTGACGGATTTCTCTTTTTGGAGTTTAGCGATGGGAAAGGCCGGCGTTATGCGCAAGGTTACGGTAAGGATGCAAGGAAGCAAGAATGGGAGTGGTTGTTACAAAGATTATTCGAGGAGGGAAAATCGTTATCTGCTCTCGATGCTTGTATTGAGACTGTGAAAAAAGAGATAGGCGAGCCCGAATTTCGTCATCGGGTTGTTATCGGGTTACCAGCTGCCATGTTTAGACAGAGAGATTGGGGTGAACTGAATGGTAAAACATTGTGCTTTTTGTATCGGGAAGACCAAGTAGCCGCCACACGGTGGTACGTCGATAGGGTTTTGGAGTCTTTCCGTAATGCCAATTATAAGAATTTGGATCTTGCCGGTTTCTATTGGGTGGACGAGGATATTGCTTATAACGGTGATTTATCCTTGTCGGTGAGCGAATATATACATTCGAAGAATCTATTGTTTTATTGGATTCCTTATTGGAAAGCAGTGGGTTATGATAAATGGAGAGAGCTTGGTTTCGATATGGCCTATCTTCAACCCAACCATTTTTTTGAAGAAAATATTCCAGATTCGAGATTGGAAGAGGCTTGTAAAGAAAGTGAAAAGAACGGAATGGCTATCGAGATGGAGTTCGATTCTCGTGCGTTATCTGATTATGAGCCGGTTTCTTTTCGTTCTCGAATGAAATCGTATATCGATGTTTTCAAGGACAATGGAGTCTTTTTTGATCTTCCGATTGCATATTATAGTGGAAGTAGAGCCATTTATGAAATGTATAAATCCGAAGATGAAAGAGATAAGGAAATCATGGACGAGTTGTGTGAATTGATTGTAGAACGACATAAAAAGTAAAATTATGAATAAGTTGATGAAAAGTTTATGTGGAACATTATGGATTGCTTTAATGTGTCCAAGTTGTGATTCGGCCGAGAGTTATGATCCGCCTATCGATTTGCAAAAGAGCTGTGTGGTGGAACGGATTGGAGATGCTCTTTATGTATCGTCGAAACTTGATGAAAGTAACGATATCGTATATGTATTTGAGAAATGTATGTTCAATAAGTTGTACACTTTTTCGAAGGTGGGAGTTGTTGCGAATAGTTCGAGTAAGCCGGTCGCTCACTCTCAAGATGTTGCAAGTATGACCTTATTGAATGAGGCAACTAGTGATAACATTGGTCCGTTTGAATTGATGGCTGGTGGTTGGTGTGGGGGTAATCATTCTTATGCAGATGATAATACGACCCGAACGGCTTTTACAGATAAAGTCATTATTAAATGTAACGATAAAGAGTTGACCGGAGATGCTGTGTTGAATGCTACCGATGTGAGAGTGTATGTGTGGAGTTATATTTACAATCCGGCTAGCGCCTATCAAGAAGATGGGAAATATCTTTTTTCCGATACCTTGTGTAAGGAGTTTAGCAGTTATAATATCTGCCGAAATACTATAAATGTAGAGGTGACTCATACCTATATGAATAAAAGTAGTGTTACTGTAAATCGTTATTATGGCATGCAATCGATGTTTAAAGACGAAGAATGTACTTTTACGCCAGAAGGTGAATATATAGGTTGGATTCCACAGGCACAGGTCGATAGGTTTACAAAGACCAATTATCCTAACTTTCACCGATTTATAGAGAAAAGTTCGACCGCTTATCAGTCGGCACACATGTTTAATGAAGGTTTGGGAACAAGAGGAGAGGTTGATGCTTCGGACGTAGTATTTATCGGTAATTCTTATGGAAAGAGTTATCATAAAGTCATAGGCAGCAAATCGCGTTCGAAGGGCGATACGGACTATTGGAAAGGGGCTTATACATGGTTTGTCTCTCCTGTGGCAGACGATGAAGATTTGCTTTGTTATTGCGGATATATCAGAGACAAAGAGGCTGTTTACATAGATTTTAAAAAAGCGGCTAATAGACAGATTGCTTTGCCGGAACGTTTTGTTGGTAAAGACTTTGCAATTTATGAAAGTAGTGAAGGTGTTTCCTGTAAGTGGAGTGAAACACAAGGAACTATAAGTGTAGTAGCGAATGAGGCAGGTAGCTGTGTAATCGTGTTTTGAAATGGTACAGTAGATGTAGTAGGGGCTGAACTTATTGAAGTTCAGCCTTTTTTTATTAAATTGTTATTGGTATTTGATTTTTAAATGTAATTCATCCCTTTTTAAAGTAATTGGGGTGGATTGTTATAGATGTATAAGCAGGGATAAATTTTATGTAAGGTATCGGAGTTTCATTAAAATTTAGCATCTTTGCATGAGATGTGAAAATGGGATGCGGTTTGGCATGATTAATAAAAGACAGATGAACGTAAATAGTCCTTGTCCGGGGTATTTTTCGGGAAGGAAATTTATAATTTTGTAAGAAAGAGAGATAATATAGAAATCGATGAATAAGATTGTAGCGAAAGAATATTTTTCGGAAAAAGTTGTAAAGTTTGTCGTAGAAGCCCCTCTGATTGCGAAGGCTCGTAAAGCAGGTCATTTTGTTATCGTGAGAGTCGGTGAGAAGGGCGAGCGTATTCCGCTTACCATTTGTGATTATGACAGGGAAGCAGGTACGATCACGATCGTATTCCAGACTGTCGGAGCATCTACAGAGCGTATGGCATATTTACAGGAAGGAGATGCATTCCAGGATTTTGTAGGCCCGCTTGGATGTGCATCTGACCTGATTGACGAAGATATTGAAGAATTAAAGAAAAAGAAGATCCTTTTCGTTGCCGGAGGTGTTGGTACAGCACCGGTATATCCGCAGGTAAAATGGCTGCATGAGCACGGTGTGGACTGTGATGTGATCATGGGATCTAAGACAAAAGATCTGTTGATCTTAGTAGACCAGATGAAAGAAGTTGCGACAAATCTCTATGTGACGACCGATGATGGTTCTTATGGATTCCACGGTATGGGAACTAATCAGTTACAGGAACTCTGGGATGCAGGAAAACGCTATGATCACTGTGTAGCGATCGGACCGATGATCATGATGAAATTCGTATGTAAGCTGACAAAAGAGCTTGGAATCCCGACCGTTGTTTCCATGAACCCGATCATGGTAGACGGAACCGGAATGTGCGGTGCATGTCGTCTGATAGTAGGCGGGGAAGTAAAATTTGCCTGCGTGGACGGACCGGAGTTTGACGGGCATCAGGTTGATTTTGACCAGGCGATGAAACGTCAGGCACAGTACAAGACAGAAGAGGGAAGAGCGATGTTAAAACTGCAGGAAGGTGATACACATCACGGCGGCTGTGGCAACTGTCAGTAGGGTTGAGCGTTTGAAAAGGAGATAGAGAGAATGGACGTATTAAATAGAGTACCGGTTCGCGAGCAGGAACCACAGGTTCGTGCGGCTAACTTTGAAGAGGTATGTTTAGGATATAACGAGGAAGAGGCAAAAGCTGAGGCAGCACGCTGCTTAAACTGTAAAAATGCGCAGTGTATGAAGGGCTGTCCGGTATCTATCAATATCCCGGCATTTATCGCACAGGTAAAGGAAGGAAACTTTGAGGAGGCATATCACATTATCAGTCAGTCTTCCGCACTTCCGGCAGTCTGCGGACGTGTCTGCCCACAGGAGAGCCAGTGTGAAGGAAAATGTATCCGCGGAATCAAGGGTGAACCGGTTGCAATCGGTAAATTAGAGCGTTTTGTTGCCGACTGGGCAAGAGAAAATGATATTAAACCGAAAAAAGCAGAGAAATTAAACGGACATAAGGTTGCAGTCATCGGTTCTGGCCCTGCAGGTTTAACCTGTGCCGGAGATCTGGCAAAACTTGGCTATGATGTGACAATCTTTGAGGCACTTCATGAGGCAGGCGGTGTATTGATTTACGGTATCCCGGAGTTCCGTCTTCCGAAACAGAAGGTTGTTGCTGCTGAGGTGGAAAATGTAAAAGCACTCGGTGTTAAGATCGAGACAAACGTTGTTATCGGAAAATCTGTTACAATCGATGAATTAATGGAAAACGAGGGATTTGAGGCCGTATTTATCGGTTCCGGTGCCGGACTTCCAAGATTTATGGGTATTCCTGGCGAGCAGGCAATGGGTGTATTTTCTGCAAATGAGTTCCTGACCAGAAACAACCTGATGAAGGCATTTAAAGATGAGTATGATACACCGATCAAAGCAGGCAAGAAAGTTATCGTTGTCGGCGGCGGTAACGTTGCTATGGATGCTGCGAGAACTGCAAAGAGACTTGGCGCGGAGGTACATATCGTATACCGCCGTGGCGAGGAAGAGCTTCCGGCGCGTGTGGAGGAAGTACATCATGCAAAAGAAGAGGGCGTGATCTTTGATCTGCTCCAGAACCCGACAGAAATTCTTGTAGATGAGAATGGCTGGGTAAAAGGCGCGAAAGTCATTAAGATGGAACTCGGTGAACCGGATGCATCCGGAAGAAGAAGCCCGGTAGAGATTCCGGGATCTGAGTATGACATGGATGTAGATACCGTTATCATGTCTCTCGGCACCTCCCCGAACCCCCTGATTCGCAGCACCACAAAGGGTCTGGAAACAAATCGTAAGGGCTGTCTGGTTGTCAACGAGGAAACAAACCAGACCACAAGAGAGGGCGTTTATGCCGGCGGCGATGCCGTAACAGGCGCAGCAACCGTTATCCTCGCAATGGGCGCAGGCAAATCCGCAGCTCAGGCTATTGACGAGTATCTTCTTAATAAGTAAGAGATAACCTTTCACCGTATCCGTTCTGCGGGTACGGTGAATTTTTTGGGTGGTATTCCAAAATAATGTAGGGGACGGGTCTCCCGTCCCGCCTATCAAATGTTGGATAAATTGTAAGTTGTGGAGGTATATATTATGAGAGTAATGATTTCGATCATTCTTATGGTAATTGCAGCGTTGGTCGGTTTTTTCTTTGGTGCTGGAATGAACGAAGCAATTGATGGAGCAATACTACTTTCAATGATTACAGGTTTTGCTTGCACTATTAATGCTATTGAAAAGAACAAGAAGGAATGACAAATTCCAATTTGTCATACATATATATAAATCAGCCTGCCAAATCTATAAAAACAAAAGCAATAAAATTTACAGGAAAGATATAATTCAATGAAGAAATACATTATCAATTCCAACGACGCAGGACAGCGTGTGGATAAGTTCATACAGAAAGCGGCTCCAAGCCTGCCCCAGAGCATGATGTACAAGGGCATACGCACGAAAAATATCAAGCTCAACCGCAAGCGCTGCGAGATATCCACCCGACTTTCCGAGGGCGATGTGCTGGAGCTGTATCTGCCCGATGAATTTTTCGGCAGTGATGAAAAGGAGTATGAGTTCCTTAAAGCCCCTGCGGATATCACCGTGGTGTATGAGGACGAAAATATCCTGCTGATGGATAAGAAAAACGGACTTGTTGTCCATGAGGATAACGACGGTTCTGTTGATACCCTTGTGAACCGTATGCTCCACTATCTTTACGCAAAAGGGGAGTATGACCCTGCGGACGAAAACAGCTTTACTCCCGCCCTCTGCAACCGCCTTGACAGGAACACGGGTGGTATCGTAATTGCGGCAAAAAATGCCGAATCTTTGCGTATCCTCAATCAGAAGATAAAGGATAGAGAGCTGGAGAAAAAATATCTTTGTATCCTTGTGGGAGTTCCGCCCAAAAAGTCGGACACCCTTACCCATTATCTTTTCAAGGACAGCAAGACAAATACCGTTACCGTTTCCGACAAAAAAACAGCCTCCAACAAGACTATAATAACAAAGGACCGTGTGCTCAGGACCGATGGAACTCTTACCCTTGCGGAGATAGAGCTGATGACGGGCAGAACTCACCAGATAAGGGCGCATATGGCATATATCGGCTGCCCTCTGCTGGGTGACGGAAAGTACGGCATCAACAGGGTGAACCGAAGCTATAACATCAAAACTCAGGCGCTTTATTCCTACAAGCTTAAATTTGATTTCACCACCGACAGCGGCATTCTCTCGTATCTTAACGGCAGGGAGTTCACCGCAGAAAACGTGTGGTTTGCGGACAAATTTGTTAAATAGCACAAACTTTTTGCCTTGAAAATGTGCAGTATTGTGCAAAGGGCAGTTCTTGAGATTGTGTTCTTTTGTTCACAAATTACCTGTTGAATATGATTTTATATTCCGCTATAATAAATGTTAGACTTCTAACTGATAGATGTCTAACATTTTTCTTTTTCTTGGAATAAAGGAGCTGATGAAATGGAAAATGCCGACTGCGGCTATAGAAATGAGGATGAGCATATCGGCAGATACATAAATCATCTTTCCAAAACATTGCGCTATACCACCAATGCCATGATGATGAAACAGGGCGAGATAATAACAGGGGAGCAGTGCAGGATAATTTCCTATATAGCTCACCGCACGTCCCACGGCGAATGTGTGTATCAGCGTGATCTTGAAGATGATTTCGGGGTAAAGCGCTCATCCGTAGCGAGCATTCTGGGAAATCTTGAAAAAAGCGGGTACATTGCAAGAAGCGTCTGCGAGGAGGACGCACGCATCAAGAGGATAACCCTTACCGAAAAGGGACTTCGCACAAGCAAGCAGATGTACGATAACATCTGCCGATTGGAGCAGTATCTCTCAAACGGTATGACACCTAATGAGCGTGAAGAGTTCATTCGCCTGATGAAGCTTGCAATAGAAAATTTAGAGAAATTCAAAGAAGAATAACTACAAAGGAGTGGTCAACAGATGCTGAAAAAGCTTCTCGCCTGTGTGGGCGAGTACAAAAAATATACCATTCTCACGCCTGTGGTAATGATAGGCGAGGTACTGATGGAAGTTCTTATACCATTGGTAATGGCAAAGATAGTGGACGTGGGAATTGCCAACGGCGATGTGGCGTTCACAGTAAAAATGGGACTTATCATGGTCTCCATGGCAATATTCTCCCTTTGCTGCGGCGCACTGGGCGGAAAGTTTGCCGCAAAGGCAGGCATGGGCTTTGCTAAGAATGTAAGAAAGAAGCTTTTTGACAAGGTTCAGGATTTTTCCTTTGCAAACGTGGATAAGTTCTCCACAGCTTCTCTGGTAACAAGACTTACCACTGACGTTACAAACGTTCAGAACACCTTTATGATGATAATCAGAATGGCGGTACGTGCGCCTTTCATGCTTATCGTCGCACTTATAATGTCGATCTCCCTCAATGCAGAGCTGGCAGTTGTGTTCCTGGTCGCTATCCCCGTTCTGGGCGTTGCAGTGGGACTTATCACAACAAAGGCATTCCCCAGATTTGAGAAAATGCTTGAAAAGTATGCCAAAGAACAGGGGTTTACGAACCTTGCACACTATACCGAT
>ENA-OPVU01000688-OPVU01000688.1-human-gut-metagenome-genome-assembly--contig:-NODE-688-length-20892-cov-2.620483_pt1 | contig 20892 bp, 16 predicted proteins | sample MGYA00241497_ERZ501986 | MGnify/ENA primary metagenome ERZ501986 (study PRJEB25962, sample SAMEA2042995) | human gut metagenome | biome: human gut; feature: human-associated habitat; material: faeces...
ATTTTTGCCTGAAATCATCAATTTGCTATTGACTTTTTATTTGCAGGCTCGGTAATTGAATTGCCGAGGATTCCCGCTTATTATCCTAAAATTGTTATAATAAGAGTCCGTATGCAGAACTTTTGTATATAATAGACTAAGTGAATATCTGGAAATGAGATTAAAATGCCAGACCAGAAAATAGATAACCTTTTAAATCTTGCAATGGATGCAACACCACAGGAGCGTAGAAAGTCAGGAAATCTTAACATAGGATATGATCCTGCAACCAGGCTATGGGATGTGATCATAAAGTACAGCGGACCGGAAAGTGGTCTGGCTGGAAATGGAATTCAGGTAGTGCCATTGTTAGGCAGCTATGCAGTGGTAACTTTGCCGGAAAGTGAGATTGATGAGTATTCCCACAGAGTGCAGGTGGAATTTATGGAGAAACCCAAACGCTTGTATTTTGAATTGTTTCAGGCGAAGGGAGCGAGCTGCATCCGCACAGTGCAGACCGGCAGGAATGGACTGACGGGAAAAGGAATCCTGACAGGAGTTGTGGATTCAGGAGTGGATTATTTTCACCCTGATTTCCGAAATGCAGATGGGAGCAGCAGAATTTTACGTTTATGGGATCAGAGCATACAGGGAAATCCACCCCAGGGATATGTGACAGGAACTGAATATACGAAAGAGCAGATCGATGAGGCGCTTGCACTTGGAGAAAACCAGGGCAGGCGTCTTGTTCCATCTTCAGATTACAGTGGACATGGAACTTCCGTGCTGGGAATTGCAGCAGGAAATGGGAGGGCATCAGATGGGGTGAATCAGGGAGTTGCCTATGAAAGTGATCTACTGGTTGTGAAAATGGGAATTCCCAGAGAAAACTCCTTTCCCAGGACTACGGAGCTGATACAGGGGATTGATTATCTGGTGCGACAGGCATTGACTATGGGACGGCCAATGGCAATTAATCTCAGTTTTGGAAATAATTATGGATCCCACAAGGGAGATTCCCTTCTTGAAACATATATAGATATGGTTTCTTCCACAGGACGTCTGGCTATCTGTACAGGTACAGGGAACAACGGCAATCAGCCTCTGCATGAGGGAGGAACCCTGAAACAGGGACAGACCAGACAGATAGAATTATCTGTGAGCAGCAGGGAACCAACATTAAATGTGCAGTTATGGAAATCTTATGAGGATGAGATGAGTATTTATATTGAAAATCCATCCGGAAACCGGATCGGCCCCTTAGACGAAAAGCTTGGTCCTCAGAGGTACAGACTGGGAAATACAGATCTTTTAATCTATTATGGCAAACCTGGACCCTATCATCTGACACAGGAAATCTACATAGATTTCCTTCCTGGGAAAACTTATGTGGACAGTGGAGACTGGAAAATCATCCTAAGTGGAAAAAAGGTCAGAGGAGGGGAATATTACCTGTGGCTGCCGGGTGGAAATACTCTGAACAGAGGGACTGGGTTTTATGAACCAAGGGCATATGGGACTTTGACCATACCTGCCACAGCCCGGCGGGTTATTGCAGTTGGAGCATATGATTCGCTGGTTGACTCTTATGCGGATTTTTCCGGAAGGGGCAGCAGAATGCTGCCATATCTGAAACCTGATCTGGTGGCACCGGGAGTAAACATAGTTGCTCCCGTACCCGGTGGTGGTTACAGAACAGTAACAGGGACTTCCTTTGCAACACCCTTTGTCAGCGGATCCGCAGCATTGTTAATGCAATGGGGGATTGTAAATGGAAACGATCCCTACCTCTATGGGGAAAAAGTAAAAGCCTATCTCCGAAAAGGCGCCAGACCATTGCCGGGGTATGAGGAGTATCCCAATGAAGAGGTGGGATGGGGGGAGGACGTTATAATAAGGTTACATTGAAGAAAGTCAGTAAAATCAAGTGTTTCCGTTCATTTTCCCAACACAGAAACGAAGCACTTTCACCATGATTTTGAAGAAAATCTGCCCGGGTTGGATTCAAAATGATATGGAAAGAAAGACTTGTAGCAATGACGTAACATGAACAGCCGATTCTGTTACAGACAACATATTAAAACGAAAGAGAGGTCACAGGAATATAAAACTGACTTATACAAATAATTATCAGTTATCAAGGCCATAAGGCCAAATTATACCATGGGTCAGTTTTAAGCATTAAATCTGGATCAGTTTTAAGTGTAAATCAATAGCTGATAATCACTATGATTGGGAAAATACAAAAACCGATAACTACAGTTCAAAGAACTGTGTATTATCGGCTCTGCGTCTGGCGCTTTAATAACAGTTATATGGAATTGTTCAATGTTGATTAGACATTCTCTTTTGCACTTCGAACAAAAGAGTGGAAAATTTTTTAGTACAGTATCTTCTCGGATTTTGTCACGTGTTTTATTTCCGCAGACAGGGCAACGTACTCGCTCGACACTTACTTTTATTTGCACTTCTACTTTTTATTTTTTTCTTGAGTATCCTATAACACTAACAAAATACGATGCGACTACTATACCCAAAGCAAAAATAGTAATCAACATAGGATTTTTAACCAAATTTTGAGTAACGTATTTCATATCTTTTGATATTTTACTTACGAAAAAGATAACGAGAAGTGTGCAAATCATTCTCACATACTGAACACTCATATAGCCAAACCACTGTGCTATTGCTAAACATATAGAACACCATAAAACAGGTAATGCTATTGCAATGGCGATAGAAAAACCAAACTGGCTAAGTGTAAAATTATGATAAACCACATAACGAATGATATAAATGATAACTGTACCCATTATACTAATCGGAACAAGAAGCAAGCTAGTCAAATACTTACTGAAAATGATTTGGTACTTACTCATCGGCAAGGTTAATTCATATTGTTTCCATGAAGTCAATCCATCATAGGTCATGGTCATCATTAAGTGCATACCGATAAAAAGTGAAAAAAAAGCCGATGACATAATTGAGTAAACTTCATTCTCTCCGAAGAATGAAATTGCTATTACAAAAAAATACATTACAAAAATGACTTTTTTATTCATTTTCTTCATAAGCAATAAATCCTTAAAAACCAATCCTTTCATTTGACACCTCCTTTGATATAGAACAGCATAATGTCCTCAATAGAAGCATTATCAATAATTAGATTTTTGTATCTTTTTTTTGCAGCTACTTTGTCATGTATTAAGCATTCCACGCTAAGATTTGTTTCTCGACAACATACATAGTCATCTGGCGAAACAGTATTAAATTCTGATTTTTTACAGCGTATAATTCCATAATTATAAATAAGGTCATCTTTCTTTTCCTCAAAAATAATTTTTCCATTATGAATCAGAATTACATAGTCAGCAACCTTTTGTATGTCAGAGGTTATATGTGTAGAGAACAAAATAGAGTGTTCTTCATCTTGAATAAATTCTAAAAAAATATCCAAAATTTCATCTCGTACAACAGGATCTAACCCTGTTGTTGCTTCGTCTAAAATCAGAATCTGGGGTCTATGCGATAGTGCACAAATAATTGACAATTTCATCTTCATACCTTTTGAAAGTTGCCCTATTGATTTATTTAATGGAACATCAAGGCGTTTCATATATTCTTCAAACAAATTCATATCCCATGTTTTATAAGATCCCGAAAGGATTTGGGCAATATCTTTTGCATTTAAGACGGAATGGAATTTACATTCGTCAAAAACAACACCAATGTTTTCTTTATGCAAATAAGAATGATTTTGTTTACCCAATATTCTTATTTCACCCGCATCCAACTTTAACTGGTCTAAAATTAAATTGATAGTTGTACTTTTTCCAGCACCATTTTCTCCTATGAAACCCACAATACGTCCTGTAGGAACTGTAAATGAAATATGATCTAACATAAAATCATCAAATTTTTTAGTCACATTTTTTACAACAATACTGTTCTGTTCCATAATTCCACCTCTCATTCTTCAAAAAATAGTTTTAGAATATTAGCCATTTGCTCATAGCTGATACCATGAGTACGACCGATTATAGCAACCTTTTCTAAAAGTTCTTCTGCTATTCGTAGTTGTTCTTCTTGAATAAATTCTTTATTTGGTGATGCAACAAAACTACCTTTTCCCGATACGGTTTCGATAAACCCATCTCGAGTTAAATCTTCGTAAGCTCGTTGAACAGTAATAACACTTATATGCAGGTCTTTTGCCAGTGCACGCATGGAAGGCAGGGCTTCTCCGGCAGATAGGGTACCATTCATGATTAAACTCTTAATCTGCATAGCAATTTGTTCATAAATAGGCTTATCACTACTATTACTTATGATAATTTCCATTCTAACTTCCTCTCACCACCTTCTGATATATGCGTACTTATACGATATGTACAGTGTATATGATAGTGTCAGAAATGTCAATAAAGTAATCCTACAATTCATTAAAATATACCATATAAAGTTTTCAAAAAATCAGCGTAATCCAACCTGTCAACCGGCATAATAAGGTTATTTCTTTGTGCAAATCAGCACGATAATGATAGGATGAGCGATGATGAATTAGAACTTCTGGCTCCATGGAACGAAATCGTCAAAGCTGAAATCGGACGTCGTGCAAACGAATCAAATCAATCATATGTGAATTGTCAAGGTGCTCCGGCTACTGAAAAGTAGTCGGGGATTTTTTTATCATACCAAAAAATTAAGTGCTTACCCCCAAAAAGCTTGAAATTATGGGATATTTATGCATTTAGTTGTACAAATCAGTGGAAGTTTATTATTGTATTACTTTTTATCAATAATTGTATTGTTCTCTTGTCAACAAATTTCGACATTATTATAGCCTAAAAATGTGGACTCTGCAAAAAATAATTCAGATTGTCTTCTTATGAATGTAATTATTTAATATCTCAAATTGTCTGGCATCTATATTTGTTTTATCATTACATTTGATTTTAATTTCTATCTCGCAATCAAAATAATTATTATGATTACGATTCAAATATTCTTTTAATGCTGCCAATTCCTTAATAAGATAATCATTTTTCACGCAAAACCATCGACACAGAAAATTACATTGTCTTTCAGAATTAGAGTTATTTTCATATTCACATTTTTTTCCACATATTAAAGTTATTTCCTGCTGTGATATACCGTCTCTGTCAATTTTTACTTTTAAACATGGATTTTTACATTTAAACGTAGACATTTGCGAAATGTCTACAGATATTTCCAAAATCAATTTTTCTATTATTGTTTTGGGTGCCAGTATAATCTCGCTCTCTTTATCATCTTCTGAAAACTTGATTTCATACTTTGTATGTAACCTGTATCCTTGTGTCAGTAAATGTGAAATCCAATGGAACGCCGATTCTTCTGACATCTGTTCCACATTATGATGAAGAATCGGTTTTGATACTCTGTAACAGCTCATATCCAACAGATCAGCAAGTCGCAAAAGAATTTTATCAAACTTAATGCTCATAAGCTGACTTGATGCATTTGATTTTGTTCCATATATATTTCTTTCATCTGCACAATGCGCTTCTGAAACTTCTGCTACCAGTTCGCGCATTGTTGTATCCAAATATCGTATTTCTGCTCTCTGTCGTATTTCTGCTGCACTATCTGATGCATGTCTTTCTCGAACAGAACTTTCAAAATATCCATCCAGTTTTTTATAGCTACTCAGCATATACTTTTTAACGCTTAAAATATCAGGTTCTATTTCCTGACTCTTATAGTCTTCTTCATCCCCTTTTGTCTCATCTTTTTTTGTTTCCATCTCAGATATTTTTTTCTCTGAACTATCTATGTGCATAAATTCCTCATTGAAATTATCCCATAATTCTTTCGCCAGTTGATCTGCTTCATTCGTATCCAGCAGAAAACTGTCAAAAGCAGGAATCTTTACCATAGATATGTCATGTAAATAACATGCAAGAAACAAAATATAATAATCTACCCCAGATATTTTAAAAAAATCAATTGCGTGTATCAATTTTACAATGTTCTGAATCAAGACAATCGCATGTTCCTGATTATGTAGTGTATAAAAATACAAATATTTTGATCCATTTTTCCAGACATCGCAGGTATACTTATGAGTAATTATCAATTTATCGATTGAAACCGGATCTTTAACAAAAGAATTAAAAATTTCCAGTACTCTCATAATAGAATAATCTACCGTATCTCTGTTCTGTCGGTCTTCAAGTGATATTTCTCTTTTTTTAAACTCTTCGTCAGTAAACAGAGGATTACGAAGAAATGATAAAATTCTAAGTTCCCCATAAGTTAAAGATTTTTTGCTTTTTTTAGCCAAAACCGGATGATCCGATATTTCAATATTAAATAAATATGAATACACTGTATTCAATACCATCCTCAAGATTTTTTGCGTATTTGCACGAACAACTCGTATTCTGACTGGCAGCTCATTGTTTTCCAGTAAAAGAATTTTTAGAATACCTTCCTCTTCCATTTTCAGGAATTTATTACTATAATGTTCTATAACATCATAATGTTTATTAGCATAATTTTTTAATTTTATCATAGCCAGACGTTTTAGTGTTTTATAAGGATCATCATAAGTAATTCTCAGATATTCTTCTGTCACATACTCTTCAGATATTCCCTCTTGGGATATCTTTTTTTGATTTGTCTTTTTCTTACGTTCCAATAATTCACTATATGTACGCTCCAAATATGAATAATCTGCTGATTCCTTTTTATAACACAATTCATTAATTAAAGATATATATTTTTTTAGTTCCAGCATTTCTTCATTGTCTGCAAAAGTCTGATATATTCCTACTGCTGCATCCCATATATCGTTACTATATGAATCCATGAACTTTATTAACAATTTTTTATTTTTCTCTTCGTTCATCAGATCTTTGTCAGCAATTTCTTCCAATTCTTCTTCCTCAATATCAGAAAGTTTTACATAGATAATTTTTTTCAATTCTTCTTTATAAGTTTTATCTGACCCATATTCCGGTTGATGCATAGCCTTAAGTTTTTGTTTTCTATATTCAAAAAATCTATAATATCTTGTAAGCCTTTCCTTAAATTTTTTTGTGTCCTTTTTTTTATCCTTTTCTTCTTTTTTATCCTCTTCTTCCTTCATCTGGTCCAGCTTTTTCTTAACCCGTTCTGATAAAATATCAAGCTTTGCCTCAAGGTTTCTATTCTCTTCATCTGAGTACATTTTAAAAAAATCACTTCCAACCTGAGACATTTCCCTACTTATACATTTCAGATAAATTTCACTTTCATCCATACTATCCAGACGGGCGTAATTGCTTTTCCCCTCTAAATGCACTTCAACTCCATAAAGATTACTTTCATAAAATTCCGCTGTGTCTTTTGGATAAATTTGATAATTATCCTTATGATTTTCAAAACCAGCATTTTCATTTTCTTTAATCTGTTGATTAAGGTCTTCTAACTGTATCTTAAATTCTTCTTCCTGTATATCATTCGTAAAAATAACAGAATCGTCTACATAAAAATAACTTGCCCCTTCAAATTTTTTTCTGAAAATTTCCGAAACAAATATCATATATATGTTTCCCAGAAAATATGATTGTGGCAAACCCTGAGGTATCCCCCTTACAAATCCATATGACTTTAATTCATTCTCATTCTCCTGTTTTTTCACATTATCACTAGTATTTATATTTCGAGTTACCTTGTAGTATTGTTCTTTCATTCTCCGATCGAGTTTTGTTATCAATCTGCAAAATAAAAGTTTCCGCAGCACCATTTTCATCAGATGCATTTCTTTTTCTGTCATGTATGCCGGTAAACGACCGATAATATAGTGATAAATGATTATTGGATTGATTGTAGGAAAGAAATTTTTCAAATCTAATGTTACTTCATATTTATATTCCAATGAAGTATGATATTTCTTTAATGCATCATTACTGTTTTGATTATATTTCTGATACTGCTGCTTCCATGGTTTAAATAAATATTCAGGTTTCACAGAAACTCTGTTTCCGTAAAAATCAGAAGGAATCAGCCTGCTCAAATTTGAAAGTCTCAGTTTCGGACTTTTTTCTCCTTCCTCAGGTATTTCATAAATGAATAGATGAAGCATTGATACAATTGATATCTGGGTAATCAGGTCTGTGGTGTGAAGTGGTCTGAAATCCATTTCACCGCTTTCAGATATTTTCTTGGGTTTAAAATAAACCTTTGCTTCAATATAATTATCTTCATCCAGCAATTCAATAATTCTATTTCTTACTTTCGAAATTGTGTTATCAACACATACTCTATCAAATTTATCCTGCAGCCGATGATATAAAATACGATCATCTGCTTCAAGCAGATTGTACTCAAATACATAGGAATTCAAAGAGTAAACAGAAAGATATATGTTCTCATCCGATAATAAATATCTTCCATATTTTGTTTCTTCAATTTCATTTCTTGTTATTTTACTCATTTATAGATCACCCTGAACTTTTAATGAATATGTTTCCAGAAAATCAGTAAAATCTTTGATCAATTTGGTTGTTCCATCTTTTTTCAATCTTACTATCTCATTTCTATGGAAAACATATCTTTTTAAATTGCACAAAATGCTGCATTCTATCATCGTTTTCTCTTCACGTACAAAATCATTTTCACCTAAAGTAGATTTCTTTACTTTTCCTTTTGCATTTGTTTCCAACATCCAATATCTGTCTATTTTTAAGGTCACATTAGGATATTCTTGCGCTATCGCAAATAATTGTTCTACTGTTTTGTACTTTTTATTAAAGGCTTCTAAAAAGATCCAGAAATCTTCATAAAACTCCATCAGATATGTCATATTATAAGCATAATCCTGGTCCATATGACATAAATAAGCGGAAAAACACTTTAGTCCTTTTTCAAATACATTCTGCATATCTTCATGAACAGTTAAAGCACCATAAAAATCCTTGTATGCTTCCCAGATAGTTTTATCTATCTCATTTTTCATACGCATTATCTCCAAATTACAACATCTTATTATTTCTGTTCTTCTGCTCCATACCACATAGCAGAATACACAAATTTCAAATAATCATGAAGATTCTTTTTCCAATTTATATACTCCTGGAAATCTTCATCCCATTGACCGCTATTCATTTTCTGCAGATATGCAGCTGCTTCTTTTTTTCCGGAAAATAATTTTTCGAGCAATTTCTCCTGTGAACAGGTTATTGTCTTTCTATAATCCGGAAACTCCCTCAACTTCAACAAATATTTTCCACACGGAGAATTGCCATGCATATCATGTATACTCAATTTCTCTCGTTTACTCAACTCCATTTCTTCCATAGTCAGAGGAAGAAATGGAGGAAACAGTACTTCCTGCTCATCCCACTTCGCATACTCCGCTCCCAAAGCCTGCTGATAATCTACATAAGGACTATTTTCTGAAGTTTCAATCTCCAGAAGAATTATCTGATTCTTTTTAGAAAAATCTGTTCCAAAACCTCCCTTACTACACGAAACAAAAGACTCTGTATATCCTTTGGTATATGCACTTAAAGAAGCTTTACGATCTACTCTCCTTACTGTTGAAATAACTGACTGTTTTTCTTTATTCTGACACATTACTGCAAAAATCCCTGTGTATATGGCAAGCGTTTCTTCAAGTAATTCAATAAATATTGGATTTAGCTGATGATGTTCCTGAAATATACGTTCCTTTTCATTTTCATAACCATCAAAAAGTAACGCATTCAATGTACGGTACGCATCTTTATCTCTCCACAATAAATCTTTCGGGTCTTTAGAATTCTCAGAACTATTTATTATCAAAAGCTTTCCCTCTTCTGTTCTTTTTCGTATATCTCCGCCATAAAATCTTAACATGTCAAGTTCTTTTTTCGTTACCACGCTATCACATTTCCTTTCTACGCCTAATAATATGCCAAACTCTGAATTACTGATTTTTCAACTATCTGACTAAAAGAACTCCACAATAATCATTTCTTCCATTCAGATTTTTCTTCCATGTTTTTTTCCCATTTATGCATATTGTTAATCCTGTTTTCTGTATACTGTTTGCAGAGTTCATTATCTAAAATCGAAATATCCAGCATTCTTTGAATATACTCATTCAGTCTCTCTGGATCCTTTACTTGTTCAAATTCCCATTTCATTCTCAGTTCATCATATTGCAAAAATATACTTGTTCTCTGATGCAATTTATCTGTCAATGAAAAGACCTTTGATATCCCTTCCTGAAATGCAACTATACCAAGTGCACATATGGCCATTATTTTAAACCGTTCAGGATGATACTCTATCGCATTAAATGCCAGAAATATTCCGGCTAAAACTCCGAAAAATATCTCTGTCCCAAAAATCCACTGTACTCCTTTTTCGTACATTTTTCGTTTTTTATTTGCATTACTAATCTGGTCCTTCAGTTCATTTCTAAACATACACTCCCGACCTTTAAAGTTCATAATCTCCCACTTGATAACAGAATAGCATTTTCTTATATACAACTGAAGATTCTTTTTCCATTCAAGATAATACTTAATATTATCAATATTTTTCACATTATAATTATTCCCTCTGACCTGTTCCCAGACAGCTTTCGCATCCTCAATTGAAGAAGGATCTAAAATCATTTTTCTAAGTTCTGTCAGCTCATCTCTTATTTTTTCAGTCAATACAGTGGGAGATATCTTTGAATCCTTAAATACAACCAGATATTTTCCATAAGGCGACTTATTCCTGATTCCTCGCATTGTTTTTTCATCTGGTGTCAGTTCCATTCTTTTTAATTCAAGATTCATAAATGGCGGAAAAAGAATTTCTCTTTCATCTGGATACTTACTCATTTCTCCTAATACCTCATTTATATCCAGATACTCTATGCTTTGATCAACCTTAAACTCAAAAAATGTCAGATCCTCTTTTTCCTGAAATAAATTCATCTGTTTCTTCTCGTTCAATGTTGCCGACAGAAATGATTCATTAAACTTATGAGTCTTCATGTGAAGATATGTGTAACGTCTGTCATCCCGATACGTATATACTGCTCTTTTTTTAATCAGATATGTATACTTGCAGATTGCTGAATATAAATTACAATATACATCTAAGAGCTCATTCATATTGTTCAGAATATCCGGATCCATCCATCTTCCTTCTGCTGATAATCGAACCTGCTCACTGCCAATGTCATCAAACATCAACATATTAATTACTTCATAGGCATTTTCTATAGAGTAGAATTTCTCTAAATGCTTCTCATTATCCGATAACACAATATTCTTTCCGGCATTTTGATAATACAGCAAGCTACGAATCTCTTTTGCTGAAAATATATCTCTATATGTTCCAGTATCCGCTTTTTTTCTTCCTATACGCTCCAAGCTCATCTTTTCTTATCCTCACACATTTCTTCGAACTATACCAGCTAATTTTCTTCCTGCTGTATCAGAAAGGCTCCATCATCATCTTCTTTTGTTAAAGATACTACATATGACATATCCGCACATTCCTTAATCAATCCCTTCATTCGCAGCTTCTCTTTCATATTCAGTTTTAATATTCCCTGCATACTTTCATATAGCATATAATATTCTTCCGGCTGTTGTTGTAGAATTTTGTCAATTTCATCCTGCCATTCCGGGTAAGTACATCTCAGATTTTGGAGCTTTTTTCTTGAAATCAAAGAATCCTTATTTGTAAATTGTAAAGTTGGCGCAATCGCATTATGCATTTCTTTATCAATCTTCTTACGTGACAAAAACATCTTATGAACAACAGGTGTTCTGTCTTCTCCTGATGAAAAAGTAAGAACAAGTCCTATTCTGCATGCCATATCTATCGTCTGGAAAGGCCTGAACCGAAATGCTATAAAACACATTTCACTTATCATATTATTGATAAGAATACAATACATGGATTTTTGCTTTTTGGAAATGATAACCTGTCCCTGATATTTCTTTGCAACATTCTGTTCTGTATGATTTTTCTCACCTGTCCATAATACGAACTCAGCACGGCATATTCCCTCTGAAGATCTGTTCAACGACAGTTTCCCCTTAAGCCATTTATCCTCCATTTCACCTGTACTATGAAAAAGCGTATAATATTCTCCCAATATGCCTTTAAAATCTTCATCATCTGCATTTGTAATAAATCTGTTATTTAACGGAAACACTACTGTATTTTCATTCACTGATCCATTGATCAGATAATCCGTACCAACCTCCAGAACATCTGCAAATGCCATCAACTGATATAATGTGATTTTACATTTTCCGCTTTTTAATTTTGAAATTTCCGGCTGCTGAATAGAATATCCTTTTCTCTGACATAATCTTACCATATCCACCTGTGAAATCCGTTGTTTTTTCATCAATTCTTCTACTCTCATCCATATCTGATCCAGACATATAAGTTTATCTTTTACTTTTTCGTATTTATCCATACTCCCCCCTGATTCCAAATTAGTTCTTTAAATTTCACTCATATATGCACAACCTTATTGCATTATTTTTAATCGTTATTATTCTCATATAGCCGTTTCTGTCCAGTCATACCCTTTTCCTTCTTTCTTTTGCAATAATCTATATATGCCTTCAAAAACTCTTTACATAATTCTTTGTACTGTTGTGTAATAGCACCTCTCTGCTGAAAACTCTTTTTATTTACACCATGTTTCATGGTCCACTGCACTGCCCGCTCCCATGCCGGGTTATTTAACACATAATCCCAAAAATTCTGCTCCCTCTCTATTCCTTTATTTTCTGTATCTATATCAGGAATATTAATCTTAATAGACCATTCTCTCATCACTCCGTAAATGTCTACATTAAATGGAAACAGTATTACTTTATGATTTTCGAGATACTCTTCTGTTAAATCATTGTTAAGCGGAGCTTTCCTGACATATAATTCTGAAAATTTTCTGTCACATTCCTTACCCACCACAATATAATATTTTTCTTCTTTTATTGCCATAAGTAAGATTTCTCTTAAATCATTTTGTTCTTCTGTGTCAGTATTCTGTTCCTTTTTCAAGTTGTATCCTGGATCATACACTGACAGGATCATGTCTTCCTGATCAATACTTTGAATTTTAAACAAGTCTCTATTAACACCCTTTTTCTCTATGAATTCTTCAAGAATGTTGACCAGAATCGGATCGGTAATAATATAATTCGGATCTGCTTCCGTTTTTACAGTTTTCTTTAAATAATTTTCTGTTTTTTCTCTTAAACTCAGCTCATATTTACTGGTTTTTTCCACTTCTTCAGAAGCTTCTTCATTCATTATGGAAACAATATCCAAAATTGTTTTAGCTTTACTCTGAAGATCAGTCCTGTTAACCTTCCATACAATCATTTTATCTTCCGATGAAAACCATTCGTATACATCATTGAAAGTAACATGGACACTATCCTCCAGCTTATATTTCTTTGAATCTTTTTTCAAATGCTGCATAAAATATGTAGTATCTGCCCATACATTTTGTTCACAAATATACGCTACATCCGAATTTTTCCCAAAATAAAGAACCCCCATTAATAATAAATATGGACTTCTGGAATTTTTCACTACATCAGACAACTGATTTTTAAGTCCAAGTTTCTTTATATGTTTTGCTACAATCTCCACATATAATTTAAAGCATTTCCATGCCAGTTCCTCAAACCTGCCATTCATTTTCTCAGTAAAATGACTTCTGCTTATCAATAGACAATCAGAAGCATTCATTCCCATAATATCCATACTCACCGGAATATATCTGGATATCAGATTGCCTCCCTTTCTATTTTTTATAGTTTTATTCCTTACCAGAACACCCTTATAACAGAACTTATCTATTATTATCTGATCAGAATTCAATTCTGCATCATTTTCTATTTGAACAAAAACCTGTTCATCTCTCATCCAGAAATAGGCCTCACTCATGTCATTCTTTATAATATAATCTATATTACTACCAGTGTCTCTTAATATAGTCCCGGAATCCTTATCAAGAAATCGCTGCACATAAGAATCAACTACTTCACCGGATTCAGATTTGGATAACTTTTTCGATATTATTGCCACACGAACAGGAATAAAGCTATTTGGGATCATCTCACCAATATATCTTGTGAGACATTTTTTTATATCCCGTAATATTCCATCATAATCAAAAACTCCATTACCTGTATTTAAAATATTCCCATAATGTCCTGATTCCTGAAGTTTACTCAGGAAATCCGCCCAGTCAACATCCAATATCAGTTCTGTACCAACCCGATTATCTGACAAGAAAACATAATTAATCTTTCCCAGCTGTCTGGGTGAATACAACTGAATATCCAATCCATGTTTCTCATTCATGCCTCTTGTTATAATTCTGATCCTGTTTGTCATCATAAAACCAGACTGAATACCTATCCCAAAACTACCTGTTGGCTGCATCCATATCGGCATACGTCCTATCTCTTCAAAGTATTTCTTACGTCCGCTCCATCCGGTTCCAATCACAGCCAAAGCCTTAAGGCATTCTTCATCCATGCCTACACCTGAATCAATAATATGGATTCTCAATACTTCAGTACAAGATTTCTTTTCTGCATCTGAATCAGCATATTCATCTTCCTGAACAAGCTCCACTCCAACTTTAATGGCATAGTCTTTTAAATTAACATAATCCAGACTAGAAAGAGTCTCATCTACATGTCCATTTTCATCAGCAGTAAAAACATGCATATTCTCTTCTTGTTTCCATTTCAACCATAACATCAGTTTCGTAGCATCCATAGCATTCTGTATGTATTCTCGCAGAAATACCAATTGTTCTTCATACAGCTTATCACCGATAAGGACACTCATAAAACGTTTGTTATCAACTTCGAAACGCGCCTTTCCAAAACTCTCGTATTTTTCACCATTCAGATAAATCTCAAGATTACAATAATTGAATGTGCATCCTTCCATTTCTTTCGGTGCCACACGATTCCAGTTAGAAGTAATATTTCCGATATCCGCTCTGATATACTGAAACCACTGATCGATAATTTTGCACACTTCATAATCAGTAGTATACGCTTTTGCCTGAATCTTTCGCTCTGTGACAAGAAAATGTGAGATGGATAAATGTTTCTGCAAATGTTTCATACTTATTTTTGGCAATGCCCCAAAATGCTGCAGAAGCATACTATCAAACCGGTTATTATCCATATCCAGCAAATCTCCAATACGAAGCAGTAACGCTATAAACTGTGGATGTATTCTTTCAGTTCCAAACCCTATCGTCTCCTTAGGCAGTTCCGAAAAAATATAATCCAGATCCTTACCATGAGAATATACTACTTTTCCAAGTAAATTATAAAGACGGTTTTCAGCAACCTCTATACCTATAGTTTTAGACAGATTCTCAAAAAACTTTTTACTGCGTTCCTCATGATGGCGTCTAATATAATCTGCTGTAATCATCATCACATTTTTCTTAACAACAACAGGCCAGTCGTTTGTCAGCTCATATATCTGAAATACGTTTTCGCTCTCATCAATTCCATCTAATTTTTCTTTATTATGCAGTACATTATGTAGCTGACGACAATATTGGAGTGCTTCCTGCATATCAGATTCCGGATTATTACAAATATTATCCAGATACTTCTGAAATTCCCTGTCATCCCGCCAGAGTTCCAAAGCTTCCTGATGCTGAATCACCATTCCAATATCATGACCATACGCCGCATTCAGCAAGAGCCATGCATTTCCAATTCCAAATCTTTCTATTCTCCATCTTCCCAATAACATCTCTATAGATTCAATTATCGTTCTGGAATGTTCCTGATCATGCACACTATAATTAGGAAAATCATGCGCTATGATAGAAGTCTGATGTATATATCTGTTTTTAGTATTCTGCCACTCATAATAAATCTGTATTTTTCTATTATCCGATGCACATTTCTGATAAAAAATCTTCTCCAGATAAGTATCCGCATTAATACATATCTTAACATTGTTCTGATTTCCTTCATTAATTACGTTAGTGATTATCATATTATTATCATTCATAGTCTTTCTCCTCACATCTCAGTTATATTCAATACATTGTCACGAATCCCGTTAATAATTTGATTTTTATATATACTGATTCCAGATGATAATTTATTACCTTCTTCCGCCAAATCAATTTGTTCTGTTAATTTCTCAATTATTGCAAAAAAATGAAGCACAAATAGCTCTTCTATACGTATTCTATCTGCTTCATCTGTCCCTTCTTCCCAGAGATCTCGATAATTCTGACGATAAGATTCATTGATTTTCATATCAGCATCAGTCTGAAACAAGAGATAATATATAATTGCCGGCCCATTTTCTTTCACTCCTAAATACGATTTATCTGCATATCTCTCGCATATCTCTCGCCATCCTTTGATAAGATACTCTCCTTCCCGAAACAGACAGGCAGACAAAATAATAATATCTGTTTCCGGTTTTAATTCTGTTTCATTAAAACATTCTGTTATTTTATATCCGGATCTGCTATTATCTTTAAGACTTTCTGCAATCTTTTTTAACAATGGATTTGTGCAGTAATATTTCAGGTTTTTATTATAATCTATCTCCTTCAAAAATACTTCCTCATCCCATGTCATATTATTACACGCCGCTGCCTTTCGAAATAATTCCGGATATAAATACACCGGAACATAATACTCCTCAGGATGAATATAACCTTTCCCCATATCCATCAGTTTAACAGTACATTCCATATAAAAATTCTGAACCGCCGCAATAAAATACCGTATATTACGTTTCATAAAAAACACCACCTCTATTTTTTGTAATAAAAAAAGACCTAACAATTGCGTTAAGTCTTTTTATATAATTATTTGCTACAAAATTCCAATATACTTCAGATCTTCTCCCCATGAATCAGAAAATTCATCTATCCATTTACGGAAAATTCTCTCCATCAGTCTATCTCTGTTATCCTGCATAAGCATTCTCTTATTCTTTATGAGTGTATCCATATCTGTACGTTCATCACTGTAATATAAACTTCCCCATTCCAGTTCCTCCGCAGATACAAACACATTTAAATAGCCATGATCTTCCATCCAACTTTCCAGTTCATGGAACATATATGAGATAAGATTAAAATAAAGTCGTCTGCTCTTCTTACTATCATACTGACAGATTTTTTCACAATTATGATAGAAAACTTCCACAATAAATTGAATATATGAATTACGAAACGGCAAAACAACATCACTATTCTCGCCATAGCGATATCCTCGATAAATAATATTATCCTCTACTCTCAAACTGTTTCCAATCACACTCTGGTCTGTCATCTGAAGAATAACACTCAAAAGCATCTGCTTTCTTGTCTGAAAATCCTTATCTGATGTTTTATGAAAAACATAATCCTCTATTTCTTCTATAGGTGTAAATATATTATCCGCTTTTTGTCTCTTTTTTCTAAGAATCTCAAGCCTGATCTGGGCAAGTAATCCCGGAATATCATTTTTAATATGTTCATATTCAATATTCCTGAACTCATTCTGTCTCAAAATCTTTGTAACTGGTTTCAAATTTCGAATACGTTTAAGAAATTCTTCCGATTTCCATTCACTTAATTTACCTGTATATTTAATAAAATCTTCCGAAAAACTCTCACCCATAAATTGCTGATCAAGCATTAGTTGACAGTTCGTAACCTTAGAAACCATTGTCCTAAATGCACTATACACATATAAAGAAAAGAAAAACACATTCGCTCTAAAAACAGCTATGCCTAACTGCTTCATGCTAACTGAGTTCTCCTCTACAGCATCTCTTTCTTTTAACTGTCTATATACCTTTTTCTTCTGTTTCAGATAATTAGTGTTCATATACAAACAATTAAAGATTGCCCATGCATCTTCAAAGCTTATAGAATCCATCACTGCAAAAGGCGTAAATATCATCTGTACATTATTACCTGCTTCCTCATATCTGCATTTAACGATCAGCTCCGGTGCATAATCTCCCAAAGTCTTAACTACATATGGATTATAATATTGGAAAAAACCGCACTTTATCTCTTCGTCACCTGTAACAGAATTCAGGCGATCCGGCCATAAATACGAGTTATCCACATATTTCCATTGAGTTCCTCCGGCAGCACACAATCCTCTGAAAATCTCTCGCTGAAAACTGATAATATATGGATTACCTGTTGTTGCTTCTTCTCTCTTTTCTTCAATAGCAGATCTGATAAACGGAAGCTCTATCACATATGGTATCATCTCCTGCTGATACATAAAAATTTCCTGTGACGAAATCCATCCTATTTCATCGATACCAACATAATAACAAATTGTCAATGATTCAAAAAATCTTTCTACTAAAGCAGAATCATCCTCCTGCATCATAAGTTTATTCTTTAATTCCAGCTTAGATTCCGGTGCACATGCTACAACCATCTTAATCTCAAGATTCGGATTCATTCTCATGATGAGTTCATATATCTGATAAAGAGAGCGTCCTGTATTCACAGTATCATCAAATACATAAACAGTATGATATTGATCATCTAAGGTACTTATGGATTCCTTAATGACAAAACGATTGCTCAAAACCACCAGACTGCCATATTTCTTATCCCAATTCGGAAGACAGCTACGTAAACTCCGGTATAGCCAGTATGCTTTTCGGCACATAAAAATAACCGGTGCATTCTCAGCAACCGCTTTGTCTAAAACATCTATCAATGCCCTGACCGTCAGTTTTCCTCTTTTATCTCTCTCATATAAACTGTATATGCTCCTTTCTGTCATATCCATTGCTCCCTTTCTGTCATATCCATTGTTCCCTTTCTCTCTTGTACCACTCCCTATATAATATGCAAATGTGCATATTTTTATGCACATTTGCAAATTACTTAATAATATACCTGCTGCCCAATTTTGTCAATGATTTATGTTCGACTTTTTCAACAAAAAAAGTGTACAAAGTACCATTCCACTATGTTACAAGTGAATAAATATAATAGTACTATGTCCACTTCTCTTCTTAAACGCGACACTGCGACGATTTAAGCTCTCCGCTTTTATCCATGTACTATATTATATCAATTTCCCAATATTATTCAACATTTTCCGCTAAATTTTGTCAAATTGTCATATTTCATTCCGAATCACCTGACTATCTCATTTAATTTTAGAAATAATCTCCAATCCAATCTCTACGTCCATACTTCTTCCAAACATTTCTATAGCAATATGGGCTTTTCTCTTATACCTGTCAATCTTCTTTATACACTCTTCCATACCCTTTAATGGTCCATCAAATACTTTGACATAAACATTCTCAATAACTCCTGTAGACATGCGTACCAATTGTTCTTCTCTTCCCAGTTTCAGAAGCAAATCCACTTCCTCCCCTGATAACGGAATGATTTCTTCCCCTGTCCTCAATAATCTGATCATTCCTGTTGCTTTTCTGAGACTATCTGTAAGCTGTTTCAAATCAGAAGTAACCAAAAACACATATCCCGGAAAAAGTACTGTTTCCTGAATATGCCACTCACCCTGAAACCGCTTCTTCTGCTGATAGTATGGAACAAAACAGTGTTCCAATATATCACTGCTGATCAACCGCAGACACTGGCATCGGACATTTTCTTCAGCGCCTGCCCGCACCTGCATTACATACCATAGCGACATTAACATTCCCCGCCTTTCATTAAGAGCATTGGTACATAGTCCTGATTTTTTTAATTTAGCCGATTCTTCGCATAATTCACGAAATTTATCAGAAGTACCACTATGATCCAAGTTCTTCGGAATTTGCAGAAATAAGTACTCTCCCTCTTTGTTTTATACCGGTTCAAAAAACGTATCCGGATGTCCCGGATCAAAGATCTCATTGCATGTCATGACAGTTACCAGATCATCAGTCTCTGACAGATTGATAATATTATGAGTCCATCCCGGAATCATATAGATTGCTTCTATCTTATCTCCTGAAACCTCAAATTCTACAGTTTCCCCTGTATTAATATTACGTTCCTGGATAAGGCCATGACTATGTACAACAATGAACTATTCCCACTTGCTGTTGTGCCAGTGCTGTCCTTCTGTGATCCCGGGCTTGCTGATATTAATGCTGACCTGGCCACAATCTACAGTGTGAACCAACTCTGTAAAAAAACCACGATCATCACAATTCATTTTCATAGCATATTTCTTTATGGGTCGAGTAGGTGCACCCCTTACGGTCGTACACCCCTCACAGAATTCCGGACGTGCGGCTTTCCCGCATCCGGCTCTTTGCGAAACGAATCGTTCACATTATCATTCGTATATATTGACATATATCCGGGGTCTTACCAGTGGATAGCTGTTATCCAGCATATTTAGAAATTCTACCCAGTTATAGCTTTTCTTCTGGCTTCTCCGGTTCAGACAATAGAACAGGCTTCTCATGATGTTATATCGGAATGCCGTTATACTTTCTGTATTGTCCGTAATTCCATAGTAATGGTAATAACCAGTTAGTATCTGGTTAAGTTTTTCAATAATCTCTTTTAATCTGCATGTTCTCATCTTCACTAACAGAAGATTTACTTCTCTGCACTTCTTTGCAAACTTCTTCTTACTGGTTTTCCTCTTCACTCTGAATCTGCCATTCCTACTTTTGGAACAGTAGTGTGTAAAACCTAAGAAAGTAAAAGTGCCTGGTTTCGTTCCGGCTTTTCTGCATCTTTCTTTTGCATAACGCCCGAACTCTATCAAACGGCTCTTTTCTTCTTCAAGGCTTAATCCAAAGTGTCCCATTCTATGTTTCAGATGTTCATAGAACCACTCTGCATCCGATTTATACTGGAATGTTACCACAAAGTAGGTAGACCCAAGGAACCTCCCCTTGAGTCCCCATCAGAACCGTACGTGA
>ENA-OPVU01000702-OPVU01000702.1-human-gut-metagenome-genome-assembly--contig:-NODE-702-length-20758-cov-3.335314_pt1 | contig 20758 bp, 28 predicted proteins | sample MGYA00241497_ERZ501986 | MGnify/ENA primary metagenome ERZ501986 (study PRJEB25962, sample SAMEA2042995) | human gut metagenome | biome: human gut; feature: human-associated habitat; material: faeces...
GACCACTACACCCCAGCCTGGGCAACAGAGCAAGACTCCATCTCAAAAAAAAAAACAAAAAAGTTTTGTAACCGGATCAGATATTCCCTTGATGCCGTGTCTCCAAATGTCTCTGCCAGCATGCAGTCAAATGCAATATACATAGACGTCAGTTCCACTGCTGCCGGTGCCAGTGCAGCATAGATTGGCGAACTCTCCCTTTTATCCATTGTCTCAGGCACACGGGACAACATGCGCTGTAAAATCACATCAAATGTCTGATCTTCATACATTACACGTCCACCTCCTTCTCAATCTTTGCATTTCCATATTTCGTGTGCGCGGTAAATTTAGCGATCAGCGTTTTTCTGTGCACTTCAAACTCAAAATTATCTACCGAGTCTATCCGGTCATCCTGTGTCAGAGCCTCCGTAATCCGCCGTTCCACTTCCACCATGACATAATCCATCGGCTTACCGATCAGATCCTGCAATTCCACACCATAGTTCCATGAAAAAATAATGTAACGATACCGCTCTGTGTTCAGGATATTGTAAATTGCCTGTTTTACTGCTTCCAAACCATCACATTCGCCTACAACATTGCACGTTTCCCGGATCATGTGATGACATAAAGACGGCTGTTCTGTTACCTCGATTTCTTTTAAACTGTTAACTGCCGGAATCATGTCACACCACCCTGTCCGCAACTAAAAACTTCTGGCCGCCCTGCTGCCGGATCAGTACAACCTGCTGACCTGTTTTTAATCCGCTGTAAATCTTCATTTCCTTTTTCACACCGTCTAATTCAATGTCCACGGTACGATCTGTTAAATGTTCCGGAATGATAAGCTGTGCGCTGGCTATATCAAACCTCTGCTCCACTTTAATTTTTAACGGAGCTGCCGCTATCACTGTACCGGACATCACATCTGCCGGATATCCCGCCTCATTGACTCCGTTTGACACCTGCTGTATCGCCCTCACGAAATCATTTGCATCATGCACTGAAACCACCTCCTGATAAAGTCAAATCCATTGTGTGTTTGCTTTCACCGTATTTGTGTACGCATTTTTCTACGAGCATCAGATTTTTTATCTGCACATCTCCTAAATCAAGCTGCACAACGACCAGCGAACCACCGCGCACCCTCGAATCACCGCAGGCATCTTTGATCGTTAGTGTCTTTGTAGCTTTGTTGTATAGTTTCAAGAGTGCATCTGCTTTCGCCTGCCCGTTCTCTCCATCCTGCAGCGTATCAAAGTACTGTAAGATTCCCCAGTCATTCATGTGGGAGGAATCCTGTGCAATATATACATCCCTTTTTCCTGTCTTTTCATTATCAAAGACCAGCTTGATCCGGTTGTAGGTATCTGAATCAATCGAAGATTCATAATCATAATTCTGTCCGGTCTCTGCATCTATGACGATAGGCACATACATATCACCGATAAAAGACAGATTCAGCTTTCCACCGTCGTCATGGAGAATGTACAGATCACCCGTATTCTGTAATGTCAGATCAAGCGCATTTCCGATCATATCCATAAGAGACTCATTATCTTCCACTCTCGACGCAATCTTCCATATGGTATCCGCAATCGTGCCGAGATTAAAACCAAAATTATTGGCAATCTGCATCACGACCTCAGCAGCCGTTTTGTTCTCATATACCATTGTGTCTTTGTTTTTCAGATACCGGATCTGGTCATAGGCAGTTACTTTTACAATATTGCTTCTGTCGCGCTTGATTTTGAAAATAAAACCATAAAACACACATGTTTCTCCGTCCTTAAAGCGTACTGGATTTCCTTCTGCAATCGAAATCCCGGTATCCACGAAACTGAATTCTATGGAACCGGGACTGATCTGCCGCTCTGTGGTCACTTTTACTTCTTCCTGTACTGGAGGCAGGTAAACTGTGCTGCCGTTTTGAATTAATAACTCGTACATTTTTCCTCCTGTGTCTTATGCCGCCGGGATCGTAAGCACCTGCCCCGGATATATCAGATTCGGATTCCCACCGATCACTGATTTATTGGCATTGTAGATCACACTCCACTTTCCACCATCGCCGTAAAACTGCTTCGCAATCTTCCAGAGACAGTCCCCGGAAACTACAGTATAGCTTCCCCCGGTTGGTGCGTTGCCTGCTGCTCTGGTCTGCTGCATTGCCGCCTGTGGTTTTGGTAACGATATATCCACGGTACAGGTCTTTGTGATAAATTCACGGTACTGTTTCAGTTTAATCTTGACAGTCGTATCAAATCCCTCTCCGGCATCATCCACAATGGAATAATCCTCAAGTGAAACTGTCATGTTGGTATGAAATAACTTCTTGTTGTTTGGAAATGCTCTTGTCATGATATACTGAAAACTTTTTTTCTGTAACTTTAATTCTTCCAGCTTATCCAGATAAAACCTGGCATTCCGGAAAGTCTCTGGATATAGGGCAAACGGATATTCTGTATTTGGAAGCAGAAGATCAAATTCTACATCTGACAACCCTGCGGCTTTCAAAATATTTGCTTCGCCCTCATTAATCAGAGTTACCGTTTCGTTCTGATTATTAATTTTTACTGTTACTTTGGACGGAGCTACCGGAAACAGCACTCCATCCAGATATAATTTATATGCCATTTCCTACGCTCCCTCCCGGACGATTTCTAATGCCTCTAACACTTTCGTTGTCATTCCATCCACGATACCATCCAGATCTGCATTACTGCTCACGTTGTTATTGTTCGTCATATCCAGCTTAATCTCCGCAGTCGTAAAACGGTTGATTGCCTCCTGCTCTGCAATGTCTCTAAGATATTTCAGATCCTCGTCCGTGATATCCACAGAATCTTTGATTGCACTGGTATCATCTGCAATACTGTCAAGGTTGGCACCTGCACCGGAATTTGCGATTGCATCACTAAAACCGGATATGTAATCATCCGGATTCGGGATATCCGTTTTGCCAAAGATGTCCGACAGACTGAAATTGCTGATTTTATCTGCAATTCCATCTCCCCATGCTGCGCCTGTATCAAAAGCATCGCCATAATTGAACCGGTTGAACTGATAATCTGACATGTCTACCGTCTTTAAAATTTCTGATCCACCATTTTCACTTATCACGGCATCCACCTTTGCCTGTACTTTGCCTTGAAATCCCGCAACTGCATCTGCGAGATTGCTTCCAAATACCGTATCAAGCATTCTGGCAGCCGATTCAACCACTTCCACTATAAAATTAAACAGGCTTAAGATTAGAGCTTCGATTGTGGCAACAGGATTATTAAAAACAGTGGTAAGCGCATTTACAAAATTTGCTATAAAATTCCACAAAGTCACGCCAATTCCGATGATTGTATTTGCAACTCCGATAAACAGATTTCCTATAAAAGCAGCTGCCGTTAACAGTGCTCCTGTTATGACACCTATGCCACTATTCGCAATCCCTGTTGTTTTCGCAATCCAATTACACAGTGCAATTAATGCTGCAACTAATGCTATAACAATAAGTACAATTCTCATCACAGGACTTGCCCCCATAACTGCATTTTGAATTTTCTGTGCTGTCGTCATAATGTTTGTTGCGGTTGCACACAATATCTGCCATCCATACCATACAGCTAATGCCGCCGCAATCCCATACACGATTGGACTAATAACTGACCAGTTATCAGAAATGAAGGTGCCAACCTGACTGGCAAAATCAAAAATATTCAGCACAATATTCGCCAATACCGCCATTGCATCTATTGCATTATCGGAAAATGTTTCAAAAACATCACTGCCAGTAGCACTGTTTATTCTCTGTAAAACAGTTTGAAAAGCCATCATGGCAGCGTTCTGCATTTTTGTCCATGCCTGCCCCCAGGTCATCGGCATTTCATCAAACTTGGCATTAATATCATCCGCCGCAGAAAAGATCGCCGCCTTGACAATATCCGCTGTTATTTCACCATCTGCCGCCATTTCTCTGATCTGTCCGATTGGAACATCCAGATAATCTGCAATGTTCTGAATCAAGTTCGGCGCCTGTTCGAAGATACTATTCAATTCATCACCACGAAGTACACCGGAACCAAGTGCCTGTGATAACTGCAATTCTGCATTTGCAGCTTCCTGTGTGCTTGCTTCTGCAATCGTCATCTGCTTTTGAACCAGATCTGCAAAAGCCACTACTTCCTCTGAACTGCCAAACGCATCTCTTGCATTATTACCAAATCTCGCAACAACGGATGCCATATCGCTAAAAGAGCCTCTTGCATCCTGTGCAGCAGCATACACCATATTGACCAATTCGGAGGTTTCGTTTGCAGTTCCATTAATCTGATTAAATGAATTGTTCATTAAATCCAGTCGTGAGGTTGTCTGTGTCAGTTCGTCCGACATATTAAGTATTTTTCCAACACCCTGAATACTGACATATACTCCGGCCGCCCGCTTGATCATGTTTACCAGCTCATTTGAACCGGATACTCCCTCTTGGATCTCCTGATTGAATCTTCCCTGCTCATCCGTATTATCACGGATATACCGCTCTGTATTTCCTACTGTCTGCGATAGCTGGAGATATGCCGCATTTGCACCGGATACATCCATGTTCTGCATGGCGGTATTAAGATTATTCTGTTCCTGAATCGCCCGGTCTAATTGCGATCTCAACTGCTCTAACTGGGCGTTGGCGTTATCTGTTCCCATATTGACCGGATTGTTTTCAATCTGCTGTATCCGTTCCTGGATTGAATCAATTCTGACAGCCATGGAATTAAGATCCTGGAATGACTCCGGCGGAAAGATCGTTGTATTGTATGCCTGACTTGCAATATCATTCTGCGTACTGCTCAACTGCTCTAACATGCTATTGGCACTCTGTACTTCCTGCTCAAACCGATCTATCCCGGTTCCTGTAAACACATCCAGATTGTTCGTTTCCCACTGCACTGGAATCTCGACCGGGGCAGAACTTCCTACAAGCGGATTCGGGGCAGAAGCCGGCTGCTGTGCCGCACCGTTTAATGCAATTAAGGATGCTGTTGCTTCATCGATTGCCTCTCGCGCTCCCTCCAGACTGCTCGTATCAATATCCATCGACATTGCCTGCTGCATATCGTACATCTGCGCTGTTGCAAGATTGACTGCATCCATAATGCCATATAAAACACTGGTAAACTGGTCATTAAGCTCTATCGCTGTCTGAATAGCTGCCATACATCACGCCTCCTTCCTAATGAATCTTGCTCTTTAATTCCCGCTCTTTTTTCTTATCATTCTCGATCTTGATTTTTATTGCGGCAATCACAAATGCTTTTTCCTGCTCATCCATATTCAAAAATACAGATGGCAGGATATGTAATTTCAGAAGGGCATAGTAAGCAAAGTTTGCTTCACCATCCCCTCCTTCAATCAGTTTTTTGCTTCATCCACCTTGACATCAAAACTGTCTGTAAATCCCTGGAACTTCTGCATCCACACTTCAAACATCTGAAATTCACCAGCGCCATCCACCATTGCATATAATAAATCTTCCGGTGTCTTCACGCCGTAGGAATCCTGTAATTCTTCATCATACAGATCAGGATACACGGTTGCTGCCGCCATCATCTTTGACAGATATTTTTCTGTATTCAGCCTTGGGCGGTACATATTCGGTTTTCCAGTTACCGGGACCTCTACAGTACATGCATTGCGCAGTTCCTCATTCTCGCGTGATGTGATCTGGCGAAATTCCCAAAGAAGCGGCTTCCCGTCTGTATCTGTAAGACTCGCTGTTGGCGCATACTTCTGATTTGCTTTTACCTTTTTGTTTGCTTTCATAAATCTGCTGAACTCTGACATATCTTTCTCTCCTTTTTATTTAAAAATCCCCTCCCGCTGATGCAGGAAGGGAACATCATTAATTTGTTTTAAAACCTTTTAACTCTTTGAATTTCTCCGGCATATCCCAGCTCTCAAAGGTTCCTGAAATATCTTCATCCAGAATTTCTTCGCCCGCCTGGAACTTTGCAAGAATAAATGAGTCACAGAGACATCCCCTGTGAATAATTGTCTGTCTGCCTGCACTGCTTGATGGATCCTCATTGCTCACCTGGATTTCAAAATAAGGCAGGTTTCCTGTTTTCTGATACTTGTTTGCCATTGTGCGGAGCACTGACTGATTATAATGTGCAGTTCCCTTCCAGGTACCCTTTCCACCGGCAGCCTTGTGTCCCATACCGACTTTACCCAAAATCTTGACATCGCTGATCGTAACATCCCATTTACTTTCAAACTCTGTCAGATTCATAAAATTGTACCGTCTCTTATCGATCGTAATAAAACACTCCGCAAGGCTTCCATAGACGGCATCGCCCGCATCCATAATAGCTGTATTTCCCATCTTTCTTCACTCCTTCCTACGCTACCGTAACAGTCATATAGAGCTTACTCATCGCATTAACAACTGTCACCTGATCTGTGATCACTACCGACTTTTTCGATTCTCCCTGTGCGATCGTAATATCATCTTCGCTGAAGTTCTCGATCGCCCTGATTTTTTCAAGTTCCCTATGATGTGCCACGATGTCAGACCAGAGAGACGTTCTTCCTGCCGCATCATTCGATATGGTACCGAGATATTTCGTACTGAATAATACGGCGATATCATTACCGATCTGATCGATCACGCGGACCGTCTGATTGTCTTTGAAAAGTTCTCCCTGCGTATCTGTCACGCTTACCATGGAGTTGATGTCGTCCAGAACGCGGATATCTGAATTTACCCTGTGCAAGACAAATTCTCCATTTTTGATAGACTCTCTTAACTGATTCTGTGTATACGATGTATCTACTGTAAAGGAACCGTCGTAAACTTTGTTCTGACATGATTTATTTACAGCACATCCGCATTCTGCACCAGTAACCCAGTATACAAGACTCGCTTCGCTCCATCCCGCATCTGTGGTCTTGTTTTTCACATTGATAACACCCATGTGATCTGCGGAAATATTGTAGAGTACCACCTGAAATTTAATTCCAAGTTCATCGCGCAGCCGTTTGTTAAATGCAACGTATAACTTTTTCGTTGTCTCATCCGTTACCGCAACACCCATGGTGTTATAAGAATAAGATTCAATCAGATCCAAATATGTCTGATGTGCTGTTCCGTCTACAGTTCCATTTGTTCCACCTGTCAGTGGTGTGGCTGCCGGATCTTCCAGCTCGATTTCCTCTTTAAACGAAACATAATCATTCGCCACAAGCTCTTTTGCAATTTTTACTGTCTGCGTATCTACTTTGGTTGTGCCAAGATAAGTAATAACGTCAAATTTATCTGCATCGTCCGCATTTTTCTGTACAGCGATCCGGATGTCATTGCCACGGGTTCCGCTGTACAATGCGGTTGCCATGGTATTTGCAGCCTTTACGCCGCCACCGTTTAAACGGTATGCATAGAGTGTCTGTGCCCCAAGGAACAGATCATTCGGTCCTTTCATTTTCGGATCATCGAATGCATAGCCGAAAATCTTCATACTGTTTTTCTGGAAGTCCTCGTTTGTCACCTCAAAGACTTTCCCTTCCACGCCCCAGTCAAGTTCTAAAGGCATTGTCGCAACGCCTCTGTCTGACAGATTTGTGTTTGCAGATGCCGCCGATACAAAATTGATATATGTTCCCGGCAGCACTTTGTTCTGTGCGGTAAATGTTCCTCCACCTAAAGCCATTTATTTCACCTTTCCTTTCATGTATTTTTCTAATAACGTGTCCGCTTCTGCTTTTGAGTACTTTTTGTTTTCGTCAAGCAGCGCGTCCATTACATCTTTCCTGGCACTATACTTTGCACAGGCAAGGAGCTGTTCTTTTGTAAATTTCTGTACAATTTTTCCCTGTGGTTTTTCTAATACCTTTCCACTCGCATTTGCCATTTTATTACTCTCCCTTCATTTCTGACTGAATTTTAATCTGCCCCATCACCTCAGAACGTACCGGTTTTTTCAATATTACCCGGTTATAATTCACAAAAAAATTCAATACACCGTCAACCAGTTTATGGTTCTTATTCGTTCCACGTATTGCTCTGTCCTCATCTAACGGAGTAACATACTCTAAAGCAAACATCATACGCTCTGCCACATCGTTGCACTCTGCGCATGGATTCAGTTTAGATTCAGGAAAGTACTGGATACAGAATGCATTATTTTGCAGATACCGCTGCCCGCAAAGCGGGCTTATGCTCTGGTCGATCAACTGTATAAAAAAACAGGGCTCTTTCAAGTCCTGCTTTATCTCATCCTTGTGGATCTTATAACCATCCCCAAACTCGCTGTCTAAGGCAATGCTGATCGCATCTATAATTTCATTTATCATTTCATGATATCTCCAAAGTATTTTCTGATTTTTCGTTCAAGAATCTGCGGTGCCATGTTCTGTAACTCCTGTTCGGATATCTTCATCATAAAATGTCCTTTGACCCAGCCTTTATGATTTGCGGTTCTGTGGCCGTACTCAACATAACTGGCATATTCGACCGGATTTACGATCTCGATCACATAGGTATCACCAAAATGATTTACCGGCAGACCTTCTGCGTACCCCTTTGCTGATGCCCGCTGTCCACCCGTCCATCCTTTCCAAAGCGTTCCGCCTGTCTTTCCGCGTACCTTTTTCCCTTTATGCGAAAAACCTGTCTCGCAGGTATAGGACTGTCCTGAATAATCCCCGACAGGTGTTCTTTTTACGACTAACCGTAAAAGTCTTGCTGCCAATTCCTTCGCACATGCCTCCACAAACTCATTTGGATCCTGCAGCTTTTCCATTTCTCTCTGTAACTCCGTAAGTCCCCGGACATTAAAATTTCCCATTCTTGCCATCATGCATACCTCTCTGACAGTGTAAGCACAATCTCCTGATGCGTCGGATAAACCGCAGGTACACCACTGCATTCATATGCCCGTGTCACGCCTGCCTGCGTGACTGCGATCTTGCTTCCAGACTTGATCTGTGTATCCGGGGACAGAAACAGTTTTGTGACCTGTGCCGTCTTTGCGGTAGCTTCCGTCTGGTCTACTGCACTGACATTCGAATATGACAGGCGGCATGGCTCATCCTCTAACACAACCGCTTCCTTTTCTGATGTGATCTTTGTTCTCGGATCCTTGATCGGCTGAAATTCTGTTACAGTACATGTTCCATCGTATGTCTCTTTCTGCGCTTTCCTTGCCATTGCCTGCATCTGTTTGATTGCATCTGCGATCATCTCCACGCCACCTTTCTGTATCGTTTCAACGAGGATTCATAATTTTTCAGCACTGTGCTCTTAAAATTGTCATCCACATACTGACGGAATGAGGTAGAAGTGTCCCCCTCAGAGATAGAGGAAACTGCGCCAACTGCTGCCGACTCGCTTCCAATATTCTCATTCCGATACAGATCCATTGCCATGCGATAGCCGGTGTTTATCAATCCATCCGGCATTTTCTCCACATGGCAATAGTTTTTTATGATTTCCTCCACATCTGCAATGACAAATTCAAGTACCATATCCTTAGAATCATCCTCAATCCCAAGAAGTGCCTTTAATTTTGCCAGTTCCATAGGCTACCCGATCTTGTGCTTGATAGCAACGATTCTAAGCTGCTTCGGCTCATATACCGGCTTCCAATTCTCTGCCATAGAAAGCTCTGCCCTCGTTGGCGTCTCCACATGTTCACGTTTTACGCCGGTGTACGCGATTCCTCTCGGATGCAGGATAAACGCTTTACGGTTGATCAGATAATCCACACCGCCGCCAGTCTGCTTGTCACGATCCACCTCAGTAGCAACATGACCGACCGGAGAACCATTGCCGTAAGCAACTGCTCCATTACCAAAAAGATATGTTGTGTATACATCATCAGCAACCGGGCATCCATCATCTACGGTCACGCGTCTGCCCTGATAGGTGTCAAACTCAACATCTGTAGAATCACGCTCTGTCTCGATCAGGTTCAGCTTTTTCAGATAAGATTTTGTAGCAGAGTGCATTGCCACACCGGTAAGCTGCGACTGTGCATCTCCAAGCATCTGACATGCATCGATAAATGCAGATGCACTGATCAGCTTTGCAGCCTCTGCTTTTCCTGTAGTCAGATCAAGAATATGATCTGCCATTCTGGTCTCCGCTTTCGGTGTTCCGCTTGGATCTGCCGTGGTGGTTCCAAATACGCCCGCAAGAATCGCAATCAATTCCTTCTGCATATCGCGCGCCCAGTACTGTGCCACCAGATCACCGATTGCTTTCATCGGGTCTGCACCTGCTAATGCTGCAGAAAGATTTGTGGCAGCCCACATTTTCTGACGGAGAATTGTGGTGGATACATCTTTGTTAGAACCGATCTTTGCCGGTGTCATCTTTACATCCTCCAGTGTCGGCTCGGATTCTCCCTGTAAATCCTCAAAGAACGGCATGTTGTGTGTTCTCGCCGCCTCAGATGCCAGTGCATCAAATTCCGGGCTGTTTACCACGATCCCGCTCTGGAAAAACGCGGACAGCTCCATTGTTCTGTTGATTACATACCGGTTAAAAAGTTCCGGTACGATCACGTCTGCAATTTTTGTAATTGCCATAAATAGTTACCTCTCTTTCTAAAGTGTTACCCCTGCGGCTGCTGCCATTGCTTTCGCCTGCTCCGGGTTGGATTTTAAAAGTTCACCCTGTTTGGTCAGATTAAACGTCTCTTTTGCAAATGGGTTTGCAGTTCCTGTGCCACCAGTGCCGCCCTGTGGATGATACGGCGGTTTTGGCTGATCCTGCTTAAACAGATGTGCCATAGCCTTATCTTCCTTGTATGGCTTTACCGCTTCCTCTACGCCGACCGGTTTACCTTCTTTGTCGAATGTGAATTTGTCCAGCCCACCAGCTTTGTAGATCAGATAATCCGGATCAAGTACTCCCTGTTTTGTGAGGGAATCTTTTAACGCATAAGTCTTTGAAATCTGCTCATTGGCTGCCTGCTGCTCTTTTAACTTCGTCTGAAGGTCTGTGATCGTAGTCTGCAATGTTTCATTATCTGCATTGTTCTTTTTCAGATCTCCGATCGTAACATTGAGTGTCTTGATCTGACCAGAAAGATTCTCCTTTTCTGCAACAGTGGCATCATACTTGCCTTTGTCGACGTACTGACCAGATCCAAGGTCTGCAAGTTTTACCTGTTTGTCCTTATTCTCCGGTTTTCCGTTATGAGCATTGACAGCATCTGCCACCTGCTTATAGAGATCTTCGCCTAAAATGTCTTTTAAAAATTCCATATAGTTCCTTTCCTGCACCGTTTTTAAACGTGGTGTCCTCCACAGGCAGTATGCAGTTTTGATGCCATGCATAAGGGCAATTTGCCGCAGTTTAAACGTCTTAAGGCTTTCGGACAATATAAAAACAGGACTGCTGCTTACAATCCTGTTTCCATCGTTTTGTGTTATGCGGTTGCACTGGTGCAACTTTGGGTTTTTTGGTATAAAAATACCACCATATCATTTCTGACTGGTGGTTCCTACTATTTTACGTTAAAAATCTCTCCCAAAATTGCTTTCCCTGTACGTCTCCAAGCTCCGGCATTCTTACAATCCGGGAATTGTTTCTTTCAAAGTCTTCAAAAAATCCCTCGCTCTACTCATGGCTGAGTTGTTCTGGAGAAAATCAATTCCCAATGGTGTGATCATAAAATCCATATTTATCTTGATCCCCGGTGCGCTTCTTCCTGCCACGGTAACCAGCGAGATTCCCTCTATATATCCGTCTTCGTATAGATGTCTTATAATGTATTCCCAATAGTTAGGACTGATGTTGATTGCATCAGAGTCTGCACTGATATAGCTGATGTCTGGGAGCTCTCCCGATTTCAGACACGCATACAAATATGCCAAAATTCTGTATGCAATTACAAAATAGTCATCTCTTGCCATAATGTTTACTCTCTTTTCTTACGTGATTCTTTATATGCCTCTACGATAACACCATCTTCCCAACCACTCTTTTCCAATTTTGGAAATAGCTCATTAAAGTGATTCAAGATTTCTGGATCCCGAACATCAAGGTTTCTAAATTCATCCCTTCTTCTGTCGTATTCTTCATATGTCTTTACTTTCAAGAACTCCTCTTTGTTACTCATAAAACGACACCTTCTATTATCTTTCTTACTTCGTCAGATACATTTTCATTGTTCATATATTTTCTAAATGCTTCAGATATACTTTCTCCCAGTAAATCTGTGTTAATTGTTCCATCAATATTCAAAGCATCTGACATTTTATTAACGTACAACCTTGCCTGATACTCACTTTCAAATCGATTGCCTGTTAATATATAAATATTTATGGGTTCTCCAATGCTATTATAATATGTCTTTATCATTATATCACTATAGGATAATCCATCAACAAGATATTCTTTGTATTTTGCAACAACATTCTGATCTATCATGTAATTTTCGATAAGATGCCCTACTTCATGGAATATTTCCGCTTTGCTTGTGCCGATTCCAACTCTAATTGTCCTATTTACGATATCACAAGCACTTCCATCCCACCCGAATTCAAATGTTATATCACTCAAAGTCTGTTTTACTCTGATTGGCAATTCATCGTATGCCTTAGATACCGTCATCGTATCTTCAAACTTCTGTTTCGCAGTAATTATAGAGTTTTTCTTCGTCGCAAACTTAATATCAGGTATTTCCACCGATCCATCTGTCGATTTTCTTTTGGTTGTAAATTTTTCATCTGACACACCATCATCGACAAATGAATTTTTCCATTCTTCATATGTCATATCGCCTGGCACATAGTAGGTCTTTCCATCCTCTCCTCTGGCGACACGCTCTCCCACACTGTCAAATTCATCTCCAAAGTATGGACAGGTACACCCACGACAGTTTGGATGGAACGGCGGGGCTGTCACTCCGATCTGAAACTCCGACATAGGAAAATGCTTACCATCCATAGAACCGCAAAATTCACATGTATGGCTGTCAAATGTCTCCACAACCTCAAACTGCTCTACATCCAGCTCTTTCATGCAGTCCTGCCTTGCCTTATTTGCAACTGCTGCCGATTCCGTCATGACTACTCTGCCCGCCTGTGCTCTGGATACCTTCATCTGCTTTGATATCTCTGCTATTGACCGATCCGGCGCTTCCCCGGTAATGCACATACGCGACAGGCTGTTGTGTAAATTATTGATCAGCTTTGTCTTGTTCTCCCACAGGCGGTCTGAAAAGTTCTTTCCATCTACCGCCCACGGTTTGCACACGATCATCTCGACAGTTCGTGGATCCAGCCGGTTAATCGTTGTACCCACACCGACACCTTTTTGAATTTCATATGCTGTGTGATAGAAATCAGAGGTATATGTATTCCTGATATGCTGATCTATCTCGTCAATACAGTTTCCATACAGTTTTTCTGCCTCCTGTTGTATTTCAATCTTTAAGGCTTCCAGTCTGCCGATATGCACCCTCGCAGACGCGTTTTCAAGTTCTTTTTCCCACGCTCCATTGATCTTGTTTTCTTTGCCATATTTGATGTAATCATCCACATTCCACTGAAATTCCTTCAATTCTTGTGCATTAAGCAGTTTTTTTGCTTCCTGCATGGAAATACCGTTGTTATCTGCCAGGCGTTGATACCATGCATTGATCTTTCCGTTGATTGCAGCAAGGGACCGGTCAAACTGCTCCTGGATTTCCTGTACTTTCTGAACGGAGGTATCATGCTGTGCATCTTCCATCTGTTTAAAACGCTCCTGCCAGTATTCACTTGTCCGTTCAGCCATGCAATCACCTCATTTCACAAAATCCCAAGTTTCTCGTATACGTCTGCGATTTTCGGAAACTGATTTGCAATCCAATCAACCATTGTTTCCTCGTGTCCCATACGCGGAACGTGCTCAAAGTTATCTTTCAAGCCGCTTTCATTCAAAAACGCATGAATAATTTCATGTCGCAGACTACTCTTGAAATAAACATCCTTTTCCTCTTCGTTATCAAAGTGAAAATGTTCTTCATCATCCAAATCTGCAATAACAATCAGTGGAAGGTCACAACAACAATAACCAACCCATGAATTTTTGCTTAATTCGCTATCCTCTGACCACTTGTGTATCTCTATCCGATACTCCGTTCCCAGAATCATCACTGTCCGTCCCACTGCCTGTCTCCCCTCCCTTTGCACTAAAAGCACCAACGTAAGCATCTGCTTTCTCCTGCGCTTCTTTCTCTTCTTTTTCCAACTGCTTGATTTCTGCATCTGCATCTTCCACAAGCGGATGTGCTTTCAGAATCGTTTTTTTGCTGACAATGCCAACCGAATCCTTGCAGATCTGTGCCTGCTCCGTATCATTCTTGATACAGGTACGGGTCCATGTCTGTATAATGGTGTCGCACTGGATGCCAAGGCTCCTGCAGATTGCCCGGATGAGGCGGGCGAAACCAAGTTTAAATTCTGTTTCCATCAGTCCGGTTTTCATCTCTAATAGCGAATACATGAACTTCAAGGCTTCGCCCGACTGGTTCCCGAAGTTCTCTGGCTGTGGATCAAATCCCTGCCCCTGTTCAAAGATTGCCTTTCTGGTGGCTTCTAAGACACTGTTCCTGGCTTCAATCGGGATTTCAATGTTGAGGGTTGACACTGCACCGCCCTCATCTCCATCTACCCTGATGGTCTTGTATTTTTTCAGTTCAGAAAGAAAACTGTTTAAATCCTCGCCACCGTACCCGGATAATACAAAGATCAATTCCTGTATATCGTCCAGGTCATTAATAAAACCGCTGTAGACCTTATCATATACGTCTATCAGCGGCTTAATGTTTCGCAGATCATCTGTATGTATATTGTTGTTGTAAAATGGGATAAATGGCACTTCCCCGAAATCATGCCGGTAATCAGCTACCATATCACCGCTTTCCGGATCCATGAACATATCATAGTAAGTAAGCAGTTCCAGTTCGTCTCCGGTTCTCCGCCGAAATGCCTGACACTCTGTATCCGTCCAGTATTCATACACGGTATAATTGTCTCCAGTTGCATCGTCGATGTCCGGATATACCCGCATAGTTCCGATCAGTCTGCGCTTTAAACTCCGGTCAAATACCGGGATGACCTGTTCTGATGGAACAACCGCCCATTCAAAACTATTATCGCCCTGCCAGTAATGTACCCAGCCGATTGTAGTATTGGCGGCATTTACACACAGCTCCATGCAGTTTTTCGCATATTCATCCCCCAGAGCCTTTGTGATGCGTTTATTTGCGGCAGTATTTCCAACATCAAATAACGGCGGTGCAGTAAACGCATAGGATGCTTTCTGATTCACGATCAGCCCATGGAAGTTCCGGGGAATCCGGTTGTCTGCATTGCGCAGTGGGTTGTCCGCTTCTTCTTTTTCTTCTTTTGGCTTATCCCGGAATAAAATATCTGTCTCATTCCGGTAATACCGTTCTGCCACTGCTGCCCGTGTCACAAATGCTGCATGACCGGGTTCGTATTTTTTTATCAGTTGTTTCATTGTTTCGATGTCCATGTTTACCTCATTTCAAAATACCGATGCCGCCGCGGTTCTCATCCGTGTAAATTGCATACCGGATTGCATCCTGCACATCATCGAACTGTTTTACCGGCTCCCCGGTCTTATCATTCCACACATACATATAGATTTCATCACGGAACCGCTCTACATCATCTACTATCCGAAGTTTGTTCTGCTTGTATAGCTGTGCCACACGCTCAATTCCGCTTAATACGGCTTTATTGGCATTGACCGCCCGCAAACCGTTTTTCTTAAACTTCTTCACATATTCCGGGCGGGCAGAGTCACAATAGAATGGAATACTCCCATACTCAGCTTTCATTGCCTGTGCCTGCTCCAGCCAGAAATCTATTTCCTCAAACTGGCGCGCAATCTCCCGGATCAGATAATAACAGCCCTGATCGTCTTTCCCAATCAGCACGATTACTCCGAAATGTTCATAGCCCCAGTCCACACCGGCAATAAACTTAACAAAATTGACCTTTTGCAATTCTGCCCTGCTGATATAATGGACTTTCTTATCAAAATCCCGGTATACGGCACCTTCGCCCATGACCCACATTCCCTCTATATTGCGATCATAAAACATTCCAGACGGTGTGGTCTCTTTCATGTTCTGCTTATAGCGTTCTGACAGGAACGTATTATCATCCAGCCTGTATTGCACTTCCTTAATAATTTTCCCATCTGCTTTATCAATAAAATCTTTCTTCAACCAATGTTCTGGGTTATCCGGGTTCGTGTCGATCAGCATCCTTGCACCATTTCCGGAACATCTGGACTTGATCTCGTCAAATACTTCCTGCTTTGCCATTGTGCCCTCATTGATGTAAGCACCGTAGGCGGTCATTCCTCGGATACGCCCCAGATCATTGATCTTTGAATGACCAAAACAGCACACCTGTACCCCGAACAGCTTAAATCGGTTGAATTTATCAAAATGAAATTCTATGCCATATTTGTTCGACAGCTCGATCAGTACATTTCGGTTGAGGGCTCCCAGATCTGCACCCGCCAGTATATATTGTGGATTTTCCACTCCCTGTGCAGCGGCTATCTTTTTGATCCGGCGGAGTTCGTACAGAAAGAGGTCATTATCCAGAACTGTCTTCCCGGTTCGCTTTGCGCCATGGTTAATCAACATAAAATAGTCATTATTCACGGCAAAGTGGAATGTATCAAGCTGTTTTGGTGTATACAGATCACTCAGCATCTTTCAGCGCACCCTCTATCTGTTCAAAGAATTTATCCAGTTTGCTCTCCCGGTCATCCTTACCGGCATCTGCTCTGGATTTCAGCAAGGCAATCTCAGCTCTCTGTTTCTCGGTGGCAAGATCCATGTGGTCTGAAATCCACTGCAAGGCTTTCATACGGTCGGCAAGTTTAATCTTTGCACCGTCTTTCCCTTTGGAAACCTCTGAAATTAATGTTCCGTCTACAGCTTTACTGTCTTTTAAATTCACATAGCTGTATTGAACTTCTTCATCCGTCTCCGGATCTGTAAACATTCCGTTTCCAAATTCTACAAAATCAGTCATATCAGCAAAGGCAATATCCATGTACTTCTGGAAGATGTCAGACTCACTCAAGAACTCCCTGTTGAGCCGCTCCTGTTTCAACCGTAGGATTTCTTCTTTTATCCGAGTATTTCCGAGTAACGCAGGGCCATTTGTGACTGCAGTTGTATATCCACATCCATACGCTTTCTGGTATGCCTTGGTCGCATTAAAGCACCGGATGTAATATACGCAAAAAAGCTGTTGCTTATCGGTCAAGTCGGTATTCTGTATCACCTGCTTAACCTCATCAGCTACAGCCTTTTTCGTAACGTTCTTTTTGCTTTCCGAACGTTCGCTTTTCTTTTCCGAACGCTCGCTTTGATGCTCACCATCCCAATGGTATGTACTTTTCCATCTTCGAACCGTACCGGGAGGAACGTCTAGTTGACTTGCAATCTCAACCAGTTTCATTCCCTTTTTGTACAGTTTTCGGGCTTTCTCTGCCTTTTCGTTCGGACTCCTTGCCACTGCTGCCACCTTCCTGCTTTTTCTTTTCTCTGTATTCCCTCATAACATGCGCAATCGCCTGTTCGGCTGTTGGATCACTGTATCTTTCTTTATTCATCCTGTTACTCCATTCATACGGAGGTCGCGGCTCCCCTAAGTTTCATGGAGCCGCTTAAGTTGTGAGATCATGAAAAAAAGAGACTGCCGAAGCAATCCCCCTTTGAACCTTTCGTTCAGTATAACAATATCATATTTTTTGTGTGTCATTCTATGTCCTTTTGCAATTTACACTATAAAATTATTCAGTGCTCTCGCATGGATTCGATGTGTCTGTTTCCAGCTTTTATTTATCTTCACACAGATATCCTCCCACTTCATCAGCCTTATGTAACGATACATCAGCACATCCTTTTCGTCCTCATCATCCATGCGCTCTATCTTGTCCGTGATCTCCCTGCACAGTTTGATTCTGTGGTACCTGGCTTTCATATACCGTCTTTCCTCTTCATCCAGTAGCGCAGCGTAACCGGATAGATCGGTGTTGTTGTGTGCGTGTGGCATACCATCATTGCCTGCGGATGGCATGATCTTGCTTAAACGCATTTCTGTTATCTTTTCCTCGCTGCGCTTCATCTGGCGCACTGCTTTTTCGTATTCTTTTAAATATTCCTTTTTCTGTTCTGTTTCCATCAACTTATCCTCCATTATTTGCAACATTAATTTATATTTCATTCGCATATATTGTTATAATTGCAACATTTTTACATATTATAGCATAGGTTCATATAGCATGTAAACGCATATTCTAGTAAAATAAAAAGAGCCAAATACCAATCATTTTAATGATCAATATCTGGCCTTTCTATGTTATTCTTACCAAAAAAAATTTAAAACATTTTTTCAATTTCATTCAGCAGCATTTCTTTATAAGCTGTCATTTCTATGATTGGTGTGTAATAAGTATATCTGCCAATCTTTTCCGCTGACAAAAATCCTCTTTTTCTTAATCTGGCTAAAAAAGTCGATACGGTCTGCGGTTTCCAGTCATGGTCAAATTTTTCATTGGCTGCATTCATAATGGATTTTAAATCGACTGACTCGTTACTTTTCCAGATTACTGACATAACCTGTTCTTCTGCGCTTGGTAATCTTTTCATTGTTTTATCCCCTTTGTTTTTGCATATAACACTGTCTTGCACAGCCACATTCGTTTTGTGTAAGATCTTGACAGCTAATATTTTTATCATTTTAAAATGTCGATTAAATCTTCGTAAAATTCAAGCTTCATTTTATTTCTTCTAAACATCCACATTAAAAGCACCAGAACACTACTTATAATTATTGACATACTAATGTATCCCGAATAAATATATAATTCTATTATCTCCTCACTTTGTATACCAATATTTTCCATATATATTTTGATTACATCTGTATTCATAATAAGAGTAACACCCAGTGTTAGTACAACAGCGTACATAGGTGTAACAATTGCTCCCATCATATCACAAGCTATTTTTGAGTTTCTCTTATATTTTTCTAAATAATGTGTAATATTTTCTTTATTATTGCCTTCATTCAAATTTAATTCTTGACGAATCCATTGTTTCCATTGTGAAAACGCATCAAAATTCATATATTTTTTTTCATTTTTATTATTAAATTTTCGAATGCAATTCAGAATTTTATAGAGAAAATTTTTTCTGGCTTTAAATTCTATCTGATATGTTTTTCCTATGTTTTTATATGTTCTATACTGAAATTTGAAATCTATGCCATAAGGTGTATATTTTTTCATCTTTTGTACCTCTTTTATTGTTTTAATAATTATACCACTACATACGTCACTATTCAATTATCAATGTACTACAAATTTATTTTTATTCCTCTCCATGCCAGATCTTCGGTGTACCATCCATCATTGCCACATATACTACTACAGGAGGTGGTATGATGATCGCTTGGTTTTGTTATCTGGTTCTAAAATAAACTCATCTGGTTCTCGTCGTACTGATAAATGCGTCCGGTTGTGATCCTTCCCATCTGACGCAATCTCTCCGCCCGTGGTTTTTGCTTAAGATTTGCCATATAATTATTATCCACTTCCGGCGGTATTGATAAATAACATTCCTCCGGTAATGGCAACTGATTTTCTGTGCAGGCCTCATGGATCTTTGACTGATAATAAATAATGTGATTTCGCACCAGATTCATGTTGCATCCATCGGACCAGAACGGATCATTACACCCGTTCTGATTGATATCTTTCCAGTGTTCTATTTCTCTGCGGATGCACTGGCAGTACTCTTTCACTTTATCTTCTGCTGTCTGGATCATGGCAGCACCTCCGGAAAGTTCTCAAATCCCATCTGTTCATCTTTCTCAAACACAAGCATTTCTTTCTTGGCACGTTCGTAGAAAGTCCTATCAATTTCAAAGCCGAATGCATTTCTCCCCATCTCTGCTGCCGCTCCTAATGCACTACCACTTCCGCAGCATGGATCAATTACCACATCACCGGGATCTGTAAATATCTCTATTAGCTTTTTTAAAACAGATACTGGCTTCTGTGCCGGGTGGATTTTGGGAATATCTTTGCCATCTTTCTCCCAAGTAAACCAGTTAAAGATCATATGTCCAGTGCCTCGGATAGTCTTTCCGTTTCCATCGAATCTTGCTCCATTTCTAAACTTTGGCAACTTGTCCCTATATAAGATCAATGCATACTCCGTCGCTCCGACCACTCTCATATTTGCCTTAAGCACCTGTGGACTGTAATTTTTTACAAATACAAGTGGTATGTAATTGTTGAAACCATGCTTCTTTGCCGCTGCAATTAGTGTCTGCATTTGTTCAAAGGCACAAAATACGATCATACACGGTGCGTCGGAGCTCCTTCCGCGGCTTCCTGCTTTCTTCGGCTCTTTCTTGAGCATTTTCGAACAGAAGTGAAAATATTCATAGAGATTAAAGTTAAAATCTGAATTAAATGCCGCTTTTCCTGCAAGCTTACTTTCTCCGTTTTTATTATCTCCGCCGTTGTACCACATCGGATTACTGCCATAAAAGTTTTTTCCTACGTTGTACGGAACATCTGCGATAATTAATTGCGCACTCGGTATTCCGTATTTTTTATAATTCTGCATTGAATCTCTGTAAATTTCACATTTTACTTTCATTCTTTCAAAAGGAACCCGGCGCGCCTTTTATCCGGATAGGTTCCGGCTCCTTTCTTTGTTTT
>ENA-OPVU01000705-OPVU01000705.1-human-gut-metagenome-genome-assembly--contig:-NODE-705-length-20720-cov-4.927414_pt1 | contig 20720 bp, 18 predicted proteins | sample MGYA00241497_ERZ501986 | MGnify/ENA primary metagenome ERZ501986 (study PRJEB25962, sample SAMEA2042995) | human gut metagenome | biome: human gut; feature: human-associated habitat; material: faeces...
TGCCGACGGACACGGACTGAGCGTCGGGCAGAAACAGAGGCTTCTGATCGCGCGGGCCGCCTACAAGGATGCGAAGTACCTCTTCTTCGACGAGGCGACCTCGGCGCTCGACAGCGGGACGGAGGAAGGAATCAACCGTTCGATCGCCGAACTGTCACAGCACAACAGAGATTTAACCATCGTGGTCATCGCCCATCGAGAAAGCTCGCTGGAGTACTGCGACCGCATCATCACACTCGATAACAATGGATAGAGAATATATCATCGCCGGATTCCGCATCCGGCTGGAACAGGTCGATCGGCTCTTCGTAAGACCCGGCAGCCACATGGCCCGGGCATTCGAACCGTTCGCCGCAGAAGCGGATCCGGCCGCATCCCTGACCATGCGCCTGATTCCGGACTGCACGATAAATAAAGAATTAACAGGAGGAGAGCCGAACAGGGAACTCGACGTATTTCCGTTCGACGATGCGGAAGCCGACTGCCACTTCGAGCGTACGCCGCGAGGTTACCTGTTCCGCATGGTTCCCCGCAACGGGGATCGTCCGACGCTATTCTTCAAAGCGTTCAATTCGCCGGATGTACAGAGCGACCTGCTCGCTGACGGACGCGAACCCCATCAATCCCTGATGCGTTTCGGGCTTTGGATCATGTTCGGCATCGCCATCTCCCCCGAAGCCATTGCGATACACTCCTCGACCATCGAATGCGAAGGCCGGGCCGTCCTGTTTCTGGGAGAATCCGGCACGGGAAAAAGCACCCATACCCGGCTGTGGCAGGAGCACATTCCCGGAGCACGGCTGCTCAACGACGACAGCCCGATTATCCGGATGTACCAGGGGCAGGCGACCGCTTTCGGATCGCCCTGGAGCGGCAAGACCCCCTGTTACCGCAACATTTCGCGGCCGATTGCCGGAATCGTCCGGTTGAGCCAGGCCCCGGCCAACGAAATCACCCGACTGTCAATCTTGCGGGCCGTCGGATCGCTGCTCCCGTCCTGCCCCCCGGCATTCGCCTACGACAGCGATTTGCAGGATAGAATCTGCCGTACGCTGTCGGACATTCTCACCCAAGCCCCTGTGTGGCACTTGGCCTGCCTGCCGGACAAGGCAGCGGCCGAACTCTCCTACGCCACGGTCCTCGAAGGAAAACAGAGAGCCTGAAAACAATTGATCATGGAAAAAACCGTAGCGAACCGGATCGCCTTCGCCCAGACGAGGGACCTGCTGCTCGAAGGCCAAAACGTACGAATCTGCGTCCAGGGACAGAGCATGCTGCCCTTCTTCCGCAGCGGCAGCGTCATCACGCTGCGGCCCCTGCGCCACGAGGATCTGCGACGCGGAGCGGTGGTGATGGCCGAAACCGTACAAGGCAATTTCGTCGTACACCGCATCATTCAGGCGACACCGGAAGAGGTCACGCTGCTCGGCGATGGCAACCTTACCACGGAAACGATGCCCCCGGCCAAGGTTTATGGAGTTGTGGATTGTAGTGCCATTCACCGGGTATTGGCTCGGGTATGGCTCTGGCTGCGCCCCGTACGACGTTATCCGCTCTGGGTTCTGCGGCGGATTTGCAGAAAATAACTCCCGAATCGGATTCAAGCAAGAGTTATGCTCTCTGTTTCTTTAAGTTCTGCCCGCCCCGAATCTCGAAAATAGGATTAGAGCACAATACGGCTTGCCTTTGCGTACTCATTATGCAGTAAGTACCGATGGGGTTCCAATTGAATGTACGGCTATTTTGAATCATCGATCCGAAAGTATTTTTTATGGTAAATATAAATATTTGAATAACTGATTATGAGAAAAATAATTCTTTCTTGTTTGTTGTTGGGAATTAGCTTGACCACGTATGCTCAAACAAGCCTATTTGATTTATGGCAGGAGGCGTCGGAGCACGTCAATATTTATACTTATGGACTTAAAAAGATCAACAAAGATACTATATATCGTCCTGACAATTATCGTCCAAATTGGAAGCGGAAAAAAGGTGCGAAATTGGAAATTTCTTCCCCCACAATAGGACTCTTAAAAAAGATGCTTGAAGATGTCGAATCGGAAGGGTTTCAGTTCAACCCTCAAAATGACACATTACTTTTCCATGTATATTTTTGTAGTTGGTGGGCTCCATGCGATCTTGTTGTTAAAACGTCGGCAGGGATATCTCATTACTACCAGCCACCAAAAGAAGAGTCGTTTAAGATTGATTCTGTTATGCTTGCTGAAGACTTTTTTATAAGTTCTATCTTGTATTATGGCGATAACTCCGCATTTACAGATTTTTTCCGACGTTATGTCATTCTTCTTCCAGATTCAGATGGTAGATATACTTTGGTTTTTCGTATTATCTTAAAAGATGGGAAAATCATGACTCCATCTGAAGTGTGGAAAATTGCCGATGTATATATGTGGGAAGGAAATTATTTAACTGAAGAAGATATAATATTTTTGAAGAAATTGAGTCATTATTACAATAAATCGGACCTGAATCGATTAGAAAATTTTTCGCGCACAATATTATTGCAGTAAATTGTTCTCTAATCTTCAGAAAAGGCATTTCCATACTCTTTTTTCGGCACCGGCCGCAATCATTGACAAGCCTCCGTTCATATCGAATTCGACTACTTCACCCCATCGAGGGGGGGGGAATAGAGGAAATCCCTTCTTAGAAATTCAAGAACACCGACACCATAAAAGCAAAAAATAGCGAAGGAAATTCCTTCGCTATTTTTCGTTATAGAGTCACCGATTACGCTTCGAGCGCGAAACGCTTGTAAGCGATAACCGTAGCATCCTTGTCCGCCTTGTGGATAAACTCGGCGATCGTCTCCTTCTCACCTACCACCGGCTGGTTGAGCAGCGTATTCTCCTCGAAGAACTTGCGCATCTTACCCTCGGCGATCTTCTCCAGAATAGCCTCGGGTTTGTTGGCATTCTTCGGATCCTGCTTCATGGCCTCGACAGCGATCTTGCGCTCGTGCTCGATCACATCGGCCGGGCAATCGGCCTCAGAGATCGAAACGGGAGCCATAGCGGTTGCCTGCATAGCAACGGTATGGGCTACCTCCTCGGGAACGACCTTGTTGAAACCGATAAGCGTACCGAGCTTCTTGTTGAAGTGTACGTACGCATGACAGTAGGGAGCTTCGATACGGGCATAGTATGCCAGCTCGATCTTCTCGCCGGTCTGACCCGATTTCTCGGTCACCATCTCCTCGACAGTGCGGCCTTCGGCATTCTTGGCTGCCAGCAGCGCATCGCGGTCCGCAGCATCGGTTTTCACGGCAACGTCCAGCATCGCGTTAGCTGAAGCGGAGTACTCCGCATTCTGCGCCACGAAGTCGGTTTCGCAAGCCAGGCAGAGGATATAACCCTTCTGACCCACGATTTTCGTTACGACGACACCTTCGGTGGCCGTACGATCGGCACGCTTGGCAACGACCAGCTTACCCTTTTCACGGATGATATCCTGGGCACGCGCGAAATCACCTTCGGCTTCGGCAAGGGCCTTTTTACAGTCCATCATACCGGCACCGGTCATTTTGCGGAGCTTCATTACATCTGCAGCTTTGATTTCCATAGTCTTGGTTTTAATTTCGTTGAACTTCGTTCTGCGTTTCCGTATCCCGACCATCTCGGATCGCTCGGGCAATCTTCGCACGGGACGGAAACGTCCATAATCTCCGTGCGAATTATTCCGCTTTCTGCTCGGTCGCAGCGACAACCTCGGCAACGGCAGCCTCCTCAGCATCCACGGAAGCCTTCACGGCTTTCTTGATACGAGGTTTCGCATCCTTCTTCGCAGGAGCATCGCCCTCATGAGCCTCATTCTCCTGGGCCTCCTTCTCTTTTTCGAGCTTACGCTCCTCGAGGCCCTCGCTGATGGCGCCGCACACGGCGTCGAGGATCACAGCGATCGACTTGGTCGCATCGTCATTTGCAGGGATAACGTAATCAATGTCGGTTGGATCACAACAAGTATCTACCATTGCAAATACGGGAATATTCAATCGCTTGGCCTCCTTCACGGCGTTGGACTCCTTCTGCACGTCCACGACGAACAGAGCGGCCGGCAGACGGGTCAGGTCGGCGATCGAACCGAGGTTCTTCTCGAGTTTCGCACGCTGACGCGCGATCTGCAGCTTCTCGCGCTTGGAGAAATTATCGAACGTGCCGTCGTTGGTCATCTTGTCGATGGTGGACATCTTCTTGACGGCTTTACGTATGGTGGGGAAGTTTGTCAGCATACCGCCAGCCCAACGCTCCGTAACGTAAGGCATACCGATAGCTGCGATCTTTTCGGCAACGATTTCCTTGGCTTGTTTCTTGGTGGCGACGAACAGCACGCGGCGACCGCTCTTGGCGATCTGCTTGAGTGCGTTTGCCGCCTCATCGAGCTTCAGCACGGTCTTGTGCAGGTCGATGATGTGGATGCCGTTCTTCTCCATGAAAATATAAGGAGCCATTTTGGGATTCCACTTACGCTTCAAGTGTCCGAAATGAGCGCCGGCTTCCAATAATGTATTAAAATCTGTACGTGACATTTTAATTCAATGGTTTAATTTTAATTCTCTTTTCTTCAACTCTCCCGGTAGTGAACTGCGGTCAATCCGGAGAGTTTTCCGCGATCAGGCAACCTGTAAGTAATAGCCGATATAATAATATATAGGTAGTCTTGCCGGTTTGTAACCTGAATCGTGCTTGCCGAAATTCGGTCGTACGATTAACGCTTGCTGAACTGGAACTTACGACGTGCTCCGGGCTGACCGGGTTTCTTACGCTCAACTTCGCGGGGATCGCGCGTCAGGAATCCGTTCTTCTTCAGAACCGGACGGAACTCGGCATCGATCTCGCACAATGCGCGTGCGATACCCAGACGAGCCGCCTCAGCCTGCCCCTTGATACCGCCACCGTCCAGATTGATGGTGATATCGTAGTTCTCTGCGGTGTTGGTAGCCAGCAGCGGCTGCTTCACCTGGAACTGAAGGATGTCGAGCGGAAAATAGACTTCCAGCGATTTGCGGTTGATCGTAATCTCCCCTTTACCCGGCTTCACGAATACGCGAGCCACAGCAGCCTTACGACGACCTACGGTATTTACAACTTCCATAATTCTTACTTAATCTCGTTTAACTTAATTGCCTTCGGGTTCTGAGCGGCGTGCGGATGCTCGGCGCCGGCATACACCTTCAGATTCTTCATAATGGCTTCGCCAAGGCGCGTTTTGGGGAGCATGCCTTTGACAGCCTTCTCGATGAGAAACGTCGGTTTCTTCGCCAGGTAATCGGCCGGCGTAGCGAAACGCTGACCTCCCGGGAAACCGGTGTGTCGTGTGTAGACCTTGTCGGTCATCTTCTTGCCTGTGAGCTTCACTTTGTCCGCGTTGATGACGATAACATAATCACCGCAATCGACGTGGGGGGTGTAGCTAGGCTTGTTCTTGCCGCGGAGGATCTTCGCAACCTGCGATGCAAGACGTCCCAATACCTCGTCGGTCGCGTCGATGACAACCCATTGCTTGTCAACCGTAGCGGCGTTCGCCGAGATAGTTTTGTAGCTTAATGAATCCACTTTGTTTACGTTTAATTAATACTTATTTATCCAACCTCCCGCACTATACGGGTGCGCAAAGATACGAAGAAAATCCGCAAAAAGCAAAACGCCCGAAAAAATAACGTCAATATATTCTAAAAAAGCCATTTACACATTTTACAACAAAAAACCGCGCCCGGCTTCTTTCGTCCGAAGCCAAGCACGGTTTTTTTACGCATCCCCGGCGGTCACCGGAGAAAATCGACCAGTCGGCAGCGCACCTGCAACAAGATACCGGGCCGACGCAGAAAGCGTATCAACTACCGTAAGGTTTGAAATTCTTCTGTCCGTTATAACGTCCGATGGTCGGATCGACCAGTTTTTGCGGACGCACCTTGAACTCCACGGGCAGAACGTAAGAAACCCGCACGGGATAATCCAGACCGGACTCCTTGTCGGTCATGATGCCCGGAGTCCACTTCGGAGAATTCTCGACCACCCGCGTAACCGCTTCGGTCAGCTTCTCATGGGGCGAAGCAAGCACTTCGTCCACAGTCACGGATCCGTCGGTTTCGACGATAATCCGGACTTGCACCACTCCTTCGACCTTCTGCTCTTCCATATCGGCAGGATACTGTACGCGCGAAAGCACCCATTTCCAATACTTTTCGAACCCTTTGTTCTTAAACGACGGGGCTTTTTTCAAACGTGCGACCGGGCCATCCGAAATGACCAGTTCATCGGCCGGAGGTGTCGAAGTCGTCGTACCCGGGGCATCGGCCGGAGTTTGAGCCATCGCGGGCAACACCAGCAACAGGCTCACGGCATAAAACAGAAATTTTTTCATAGCATCTGTCTGTTGGTTTCTACATAAACAAAAATAGTGAAAGCCGAGAGAAAACGGGAACTTGGTCCCGGTTTCCGAACCGAATCCTATCTTCTACAAAGATATAAAAAGCCGGATGCAAAAGCAAATTTATTTGCATTTTCCCGAGGCGGAATTTTAAGACGACTCAAAAAGTTGGGCGACAGAAAACACTCGAATATCAATTATTTATTCGTTTCATCGCAAGAAACAGGAGCCGGACGGAACAACGCAACCGGAACCGCCCCGGTCTGATCCCGGAATCCATTACAATACCAAAAGCCGCACGATCAAATTTCAAGCATGGAATCATAGCTGTTAGCGGAGCTTTTTGGATGCGTAACGGACCAAGTCCTTTCCGAAGAAAAGGAGCAAGGAAGGGGGCGAATTATAAACGCGACCACCGACAGCGAATAAGCGACCGTCGGATTCGTGCTGCGATCGTCGAATAAGGGTTTCTTAAAAAATATAATTACCAATAGGCACACCGCAGCCGATATAGGCGTCAGCAACCTTCTTTCCCAGGAAAAAGAAGAGGACCGTCTGCAAAACGGCCCTCTTCAATCTATAGAAACCCCGGACTATCCCAGGAACGACAGCAGAATACCTGCGGCAACCGCAGAGCCGACGACACCGGCTACGTTCGGACCCATGGCGTGCATGAGCAGGAAGTTGCTCGGATTGGCCTCCTGGCCGACGGTTTGCGATACGCGGGCTGCCATAGGAACCGCAGATACACCTGCTGAACCAATAAGCGGATTAACCTTACCATGTGTAACAAGACACATAATCTTACCAAATAACACACCTGCTGCAGTACCAAATGCGAATGCAATAAGTCCTAATGCAACAATCTTTAATGTATCAAGGTTAAGAAATGCTTCTGCACTTGTTGTAGCACCAACTGATGTTCCAAGGATAATAACAACTATGTACATAAGTGCATTAGAAGCTGTCTCTGCAAGCTGCTTAACAACTCCACTTTCCTTGAAAAGGTTACCTAACATGAGCATACCAACAAGTGGTGCTGTTGTAGGAAGAATAAGTACTACTACTACAGTAACTACTATAGGGAAAAGAATCTTCTCAAGCTTAGAAACAGGTCTTAACTGTTCCATCTTAACTTCTCTTTCCTTCTTAGTTGTTAAAAGCTTCATAATTGGTGGCTGGATAATAGGAACCAGTGACATATATGAATATGCTGCTACTGCAATAGGTCCCATATATTTAGTCTGACCAAGTTTACCTGCAAGGAATATTGAAGTAGGACCATCTGCACCACCAATAATTGATATAGCTGCTGCTGCCTTATCTGGGAATCCCATAAGAATAGCCATAAGATATGCTGCAAAGATACCAAACTGTGCTGCTGCACCAAGCAGGAAACTTGCCGGGTTAGCAATCAATGGACCAAAATCAGTCATAGCACCAACACCTAAGAAAATAAGTGATGGTAAAATACTCCATTCATCAAGTAAATAGAAATAATGTAACAAACCACCTACACCGTTACTTGAATCCTCTATTGCTAACATAATGTCAGGATAAAGGTTTACAAGAAGCATACCAAAAGAAATAGGTACTAAGAGCAGAGGTTCATATCCTTTTTTAATTGCAAGATAAAGGAAAACAAACGCAACCAGAACCATAAGGTAATTACCCCATGTAAGTCCGAAGAATGCACTCTGGTGAACGAGGTTTCCTAAAGTTGTTATAATATAACTCATCTTATACCTCCGTAAGTCACTTTATATCAGTATCATAATTAATTTAATGAAACTAATACCTTACCTGACTCTACAGAATCACCAGCTGCACACTCAACAGTTGCAATTGTGCCATCCTGAGGAGCACAGATTTCATTCTCCATCTTCATAGCTTCAAGGACAACCAATACATCGCCCTTCTTTACAGCAGCACCTGCTGTTGCATTAACCTTAAGAATCTTTCCTGGCATTGGAGCGTTAACTTTAACTGCTCCCTGAGCACCTGCTGGTGCTGCTGCCTTAGGTGCAGCCTTTGGAGCTGCTTTAGGAGCGGCTGCCTTAGCTGCTGGAGCTGCACTGCCTGTTCCTTCTTCTACAGTAACATCATATACGTTACCATTAACTGTAATTGTATAGTTCTTCATGATTATTTCCTCCTATTATTAACCTTTCTAATTGAGCGGACAACAAGACCATCCGTAGATGTTCCTTCTGATGCTGCAATTGCTGCAGTAATAACTGCAATAAGTTCAAGATCGTCCTCAACATTTTCTTCTTCATTAGAAACAATCTGTGCTATAGCATTATCAACACCAACAGAAGCTGTGTCTTCTTTCTGTTCTTTCTTTCTGTTCTCATATAAGCTTATATACTTGAACAGAGAAATAATGAATGAAATGAATATAAGAACTACAAATACAGTTCCCATACCAATAAGTGTATTCATTCCGGCCTTACCCATCTTCTCACCTGTTGTGTATGATGGATTAATAGCTCCACTTTCAAGTGTGTAATCTGTATTGATTACGAATTCGAATGTACATACTCTCTTTTCGAATTTAAGTTTAACTGAAATAGTACATAATTCACTTGTTTCATCACTGACCTTTACATTAATGTTGTTAACATCAACAGACTCTTTGAGTTCACCAAGTTCATCTTTAGTGCTGTTCCAGCTATTGTATAATCCTATTGTTTTAACATTCATTCCCTGCTGGTTAACAATATACATCTTACTGTTAACATCATTAAGGGTTATTCCTGCTTCTGCATCTGCAATAAGAGCATCTGTTCCTGCTTCACCCTGATTGCTGTCAAGGTAAAGAATCATATCCTTTGCCCAGTCCTTGAGGTAATTCTCAACATAAGCAACCTCGTTATCTTTAATGGATTCTTTAGCTGTATTAGTATCAATCTGTGCATTACCACAGGCTGTCATACTGAATACGCAGGCTAACATGCAGAATAACAATAAGAATCTTTTCAAATTAGTCTTCTTCATATTGTCACCTCTTAATTAAACTGTTCCATGCTTCTTATCAGGACGAACCTCTCTCTTTGAAAATAACATTTCAAATGCAGCGGCTACATACTGTCTTGTATTCTCCGGGTCAATAACAGCATCAACATAACCTCTTGCTGCTGCTGACTCAACACTTGACTGTAACTTAGCATATTCAGCTGCTTTCTCTGAAACAGTTGCTGCCACATCAGAAGCGGCTGCTATCTCATCAGCATACATAATCTTTGCTGCAAGCTGTGAATCCATCATTCCGATAGAAGCTGTTGGCCATGCGTAGACAAGGTCTGCACCTAAAGACTTAGAGTTCATAGAAACATATGCGCTTCCATAAGCCTCACCTGTAATAACATTAACCTTAGGTACATCTGCGTTAGCAAATGCATATGTAAGCTTGGCACTTGCAATTGCAATTCCCTTCTCAGCTGCCACTGTAGCTTCGAATCCCTTAACATTAGTAAGTGTAAGTACAGGAATTTCAAATGCATTACAGAAATTAACAAAATTCTCTGCCTTGTAAGCGCCCTTAACTGTAAGAACCGGTTCAAACTTTTCAGCCACTTCACCCTCTTCATCATAAAGAGCTGTTCTGTTAGCTACAGCACCAATAGTAATTCCATCTACCTGAATAAATCCTGTAACCATTTCTTTAGCATATGAAGCCTTAACTTCAACAAATACATTATCATCAGCAATATCTGAAAGAGCTAATGCAGGATCAGCAATCTCTGCTGCCATATCCGGGCATGCTCTGTTAAGATCATCTGTTGTTGCAGAAACTGCAGCATCCTCTTCGTTGTTAGCAGGAAGCATAGAAACTAACTGTCTTACACCATTAGCAATAGTCTCCTCATCTCCTGTAAAATCAACAACTCCTGCTTCTGCCTGGAACTTAGCTGACGCTGAGTCAAGCTTTGATTCATTATTACCATCTAATGCATTAGGGCTGTTAACAAAAAGCTTGGCCTTGCTATCTTCCATAAATGTAAAATCAGATAATGAAGAAAGAATTGCAAGTCCACCGCCACAGTTACCGTAAACTGCTGTGATCTGTGGAATAACACCTGATGCAATAGACATCTTCTTATAAATTGTACCGAAACCTTCAAGAGCATCTGTTGCTTCCTGAAGTCTTAAACCTGCGCAGTCAATAAGACCTATCACAGGAGCTCCCATCTTCATAGCATAATCATAAAGTGCTGAAATCTTCTTAGCATGCATCTCACCGATAGAACCATTAAGAACAGTTGCATCCTGGCTGTATACATACACAAGATTACCATTAATAACTCCGTATCCTGTAATAACACCATCGGATGGAGCCTTCTTTTCCTGAATGTTAAAATCTGTAGATCTGGCAGTCACACCAGCACCGATTTCAACAAAGCTGCTATCATCAAGTATTGCTTCAATCCTTGATAATGCCTGTGTTGTATTACTCATTACGAGACCTCCCTTGTTTTTTACGTTGCTATTGCGCAACTCTTTGTTAATTTTATTACAATCTGCCAATAATTACAAGTATTTTTAGTCCTTTGTTTCAAATACAATCACAAGTCCTTTTTTTATATTTATAACCGCCACATTTTCTTTAATTTCATTACTCTGGCATATGCTTAAACCCTGATGAAGTATATAATCATCAAGCACATATTTAAACCCTGCAAGACTTATAATTGTTTCTTCAGATAGTGGAACAAATGATACATAATCACCATACTGTCCTTTTTTTGATACTTTTACTTCTCCCATCTTGTCATTTATAAGATATATTTTATTGTGACTGTCACATATAAAACATGGTACGCCACTGTCAAGTGCAGCCTTCATATTGCATATATTGGTAAATGTGTGATCCATCCTTGTACCTGTCGCCCCAAGTATATATATAACTGAAGCTCCGGCTTTCAATGCATTTATAATAGCAATATGCGTATCTGTATAATCCTTTTCTTTAGGATAAGTCTTAATATCTATACTTTTATACTTATCAAGCAGTCCATCTTCTACTGAGTCATAATCCCCCAGTATCATATCCGGCACAAGTCCGAGTTCATCAATATATTTAAGACCACTGTCAGCTGCAATTATGTATTCAGCATTTATTGTCCTGACAAAATCCTTTGCCCAGCTTATATCAAGACTTCCCCCTGTCACTATAAGTGTTTTCATATCAATCTCCTTAATCTTACTAATCTGTAATATCTTTCTTTCGTATTTTACCACATTAATCCAGATGTTCTTTATTTTTTCACAATTATATTTTATAATATCTGAACAATAAAGGACTTATGGTTAAGTTCTATAACAAGGAGGAATATTATGTCTGAAAACGCAACTGACATAACTAATGACAACATTCAGGATAATAACGGGAATGACTCTCTTCTTACAGGTGGAAGCCTGTATGAAAGCAGCACTGACAAGTACAAGGATAACTTATCTTCTGCCATCACATTCTTTGTATGTGGAGGAATCGGAATCATTCTTATGATTCTTAATGATATCGGTATCATTAAGATAGTAACTAAAGATGCACCTTCATTCCTTTTTATTAATATTGTTCTTGGTCTGTTATTTATCGGATTCATTGCAATCGGTGTCTGGTCTTTGAAATACTCTAACAAAATTAAAGCCAAGGCTGAAACTGAGGATAAGAAAGCCGCCGATGTACTTAACTGGCTGGAAGACAACATAACTAAAGAAGATATTGAGAATTCTTACACTGGAGATATTCAGGAAGAAATGAAATATTTTAACCGTACAGCTTATGTTAAAGAACAGTTAACCGTACAATTTACTGAACTCTCAGATGAAGAAGCCGAGAATTTTTCAGAACAGTTCGTTGAAAAAATGTTTAATTAATTCTTATAATCAATAAAACCCGCTGTGTAATTAACAGACACAGCGGGTTTACTATATTCTGATTAGTTGTTAGAAAGGAATTCATCAATTCCCTTAGCTCCAGCCTTTCCTGCTCCCATGGCAAGAATAACTGTAGCTGCACCTGTAACAGCATCTCCACCGGCATATACACCTTCCTTAGATGTTTTACCAGTTTCTTCTTCTGCTACGATACATTTTCTCTTGTTGATGTCAAGTCCCTTAGTTGTTGAAGATATAAGTGGGTTAGGTGAAGTACCAAGTGACATGATAACTGCATCTAATTCCATAACAAACTCTGAACCAGGAATCTCTACAGGCTTTCTTCTTCCTGAAGCATCAGGTTCACCAAGTTCCATCTTAATGCACTTCATACCTGTAACATTACCCTTGTCATCTGTAAGAATCTCTGTCGGATTAGTAAGAAGGTCAAATATAATTCCTTCTTCCTTAGCGTGATGTACTTCCTCAGCTCTTGCTGGAAGCTCATCCTCACTTCTTCTGTATACGATATGAGTTTCTGCTCCAAGTCTTAATGCTGTTCTTGCAGCATCCATAGCAACATTACCACCACCAACGATAGCAACCTTCTTAAATCTTGCTATTGGAGTATCATACTCATCCTTGAAAGCTTTCATAAGATTACTTCTTGTAAGGTACTCATTAGCTGAGAATACTTCGTTAGCATTCTCGCCCGGAATACCCATGAATCTTGGAAGACCTGCACCAGAACCTATGAATACTGCATCAAAGCCTTCATCTTCAAGTAACTGGTCAATTGTCATTGACTTACCAATAACAACGTTAGTCTCAATCTTAACACCTAACTTCTTAACATTCTCAACTTCGTGGGCAACTACTGTTGACTTAGGAAGACGGAATTCAGGAATACCATATACTAATACACCACCAGCCTCATGTAAAGCCTCGAATATAGTTACGTCATATCCCATTTTTGCAAGGTCTCCGGCACATGTAAGTCCTGAAGGACCTGAACCGATAACAGCAACTTTCTTGCCTTTCTTCTCTGTTGGCTTCTCTGGCTCAACATTATTTTCTCTTGCCCAATCAGCAACAAATCTTTCAAGCTTACCAATTGATACTGATTCACCCTTGATTCCTCTGATACACTGACCTTCACACTGTGTCTCCTGTGGACATACACGGCCACATACAGCAGGAAGTGCACTTGACTTACCAATAATCTTATATGCTTCCTCAATATTTCCTTCTTTTACCTGATGAATAAATGCTGGGATATCGATAGATACAGGACAGCCCTGAACACATCTTGCATTCTTACAGTTAAGGCATCTTGTTGCCTCTTCCATAGCTTCTTCCTTGTTATATCCAAGACATACTTCATCAAAATTCTTATTTCTTACGTCAGGAGCCTGCTCTCTGACTGGCACTTTCTTCATTACGTCCATTTTGAAACCCATCCTTTCTAATTACACTGTCCACAACCGCCGTGATGTGTATCGCCTTCCTGAAGCTTGAGCATTGCTCTTCCCTCTTCAGTTCTGTACATAGCACTTCTCTTCATAGCCTGGTCAAAGTCTACAAGATGACCGTCAAACTCAGGTCCGTCAACACATGCAAACTTAATCTCATCGCCAACCTTAAGACGACATGCACCACACATACCAGTTCCATCAACCATAATCGGATTCATGCTGACAATTGTAGGAATTCCAAGTTCCTTAGTAAGAAGACAGACGAATTTCATCATAATCATAGGTCCGATTGCTACACATAAATCATAATGTTTTCCTTCTGCAACAAGGTCCTTAAGCACATCTGTACCCATGCCCTTTCTTACATAGCTTCCATCATCAGTTGTTATGTAAAGATTACCAGCAACAGCCTTCATCTCTTCCTCTAAAATTATAAGTTCCTTATTCTTAGCACCAACGATAACATCAACATCTACACCATGCTCATGCATCCATTTAACCTGTGGATATACAGGTGCTGTTCCAAGACCTCCTGCAATGAATACAATATTCATCTTTTTGAGTTCTTCAATATCCTTGCTGATAAGTTCTGATGGACATCCAAGAGGTCCAACAAAATCTTCAAATGCATCTCCTGCTTTAAGATGTGACATCTTCTCAGTAGACGCTCCAACTATCTGAACAACTATTGTTATAGTTCCTGCTTCTCTGTCATAATCACAAATAGTAAGTGGAATTCTTTCGCCCAAATCATCCATCTTTACAATAACGAACTGGCCAGGTTCACAATGTTTAGCAACTCTAGGAGCTTCAACATCCATAAGGAAGATCTTCTCTGCTAACTTCTCAGCCTTAAGAATTTTATACATTACAATTCTCCTTTCAAAAAGTAATATTATGAAGTGCATTACGCACAATCAACCTTTAGTATTCTTTGGCAGAATAACTGCCTTCTGTACCTGTAACAGTATACACCTTACCGCTTGATGTATCAACGCCATATAATCCAGCAGTTGTTGTAGAACCACCCTTTATTACATCATATCTGATAATATACATTTCATTGTTGCCAACCTTTGTCTTTGAAATATAGACAAAATTAACACCTGAACCATCTGAAGCTACGCTGTCTGACTTAAGCACCTTCTTTGATATAAGGACATTTTTCAGCTGGCTTTCAGCCTGGCTGTATGTATATGTATTCTTTACTTCAACATTATAATTTCTCTTAACTACTGTACTGCTCTGCTCATGATCGTTAATTATTACAAATGCGATTACAGTATTACCGGTTGGCATATCGAATTCACCTGTATACTCTGTTGATGAAGATGTAGGAGTTGTACCATCTGTTGTATAATATGCCTTACATTTGTCAGGGATATTATTAATCTTAATCTTCTCTCCATCTGAATATTTTCCTGACGCAGGAGTTACATCTGGTGCTGCAGGAGCACCATATTCAACAACATATTCAAATTCAACTACTTTACTATATACCCCAATAGAATTAACAGAAACTGCTTTTATCTTAGTTGTGCCTGTTTCTAACTTAATTGCTGTTCCATCATATAGTGTACTCTTAATATCAGGTTCTTTTCCATCAGTTGTATAATAAACAACACAACCAGAATCACATGTAAATTTAAGTTCAACATCATCATCATACGAACCCGGCTCTTTAGAAGCTGATGGTTCTTTTACAATATAATTCTTAACTGCATTGCTGCATTTTCCATCCTGATACTTTCTTATAAGCTTTGTTAAATTATCTGCATCCTCTTTCTTATAATAAATATCTGCAAGAGCTTTAACCGCATCTTCATAATTCTCATCATATGAAAGTATATCCTTCAGCACATTAACAGCTTCATCCTCATTTCCTGAGCTTTCATAGCATCTATACAATGTATACTTAAGGTTCAGATTCTTCTTTCCCTCATTTTCTTTAGAAGCCTTGCTAAGATATGATGATGCATCACCATAATTACCCTCTTCGTACAGTTTCATTCCTGTCTGATAATAATAATCATAATTATTCTTACTCTTCTTGTTAAGTGATACAGCAACTATAATTATTATAATTAAAACTAATGCAACTCCCGCAGCAACCCCTGCTATAATAAGCTTTGTCTTCTTATCCAGTGGTTTCTTAGTGGTGTCTTTCAAAATCTCTTTATCTTCATCTTCTGGTTCTTCATCGTCATCATCATCAAGTAAAATATCTCTATCAGTTAATTCTTCTTGTGTCGGTTGAGATGATTTATTAATTACCTGCTGTTCCTTAAGAATTTCATCTGTTATCTTAGGAACAACTCTCGTCTTTCCATCATTAATATCTGATGGCTGCTCTGCTTTATAATCATCAGCATTTCCTACATAAGCTTTGGCAACTGTAGTTTCTTCTTCTACCATTTTCTGCAACGACTTTTCAATTTCGTCTTCTATGCTTGTATTCTTATTAAAATCGTCTGGCATATATAGACCTCCATACACTTAAATAACATTTTGATATTAACATATTAGAGAATATTAATCAATAAAATACATTTTATGATTTTTATTTTTGTTTAACTAATTGTACACATTTTGCTCACATTTATCATGTATATTCTATATCAGATAGCAAAGAGAATTCTTTCTATCTCCCCCTCATATTTAGAAAAAGGAGATGTTTGACCGCATCTCCTTTTTTTATCCAAAAAATTATGACCATCAGTACAACACTGATGGTCATAATAATTTTATCATTACCTGAATTATCTTATGCTTGTAACTCTTACTGTGCAGCTTAATGTCTTATTATTAACAACAGCTGTTATTGTTGCTATTCCTGCTTTTCGTCCAATAACTTCTCCTGAAGAAGAAACTGTACATACCCTTGGATTACTGCTTCTCCATGTAATTTTACTATCTGTTCCTATTACATCTAATGTATATCTGTCATACTGCTCAAGAGTAATATTAGACCTGCTTATTGCAAGTGAATGAACTATACAGCTTGATTCAACACCTGCACCATCACTTATGACATAAACCTCTGCTTCACCAGGACCTACAGTTGTAATAACACCATTACCATCAACTGTAACTATTCCTGTATCTGATGAGTACCATTCATATGAATCATTATTAACAGCCGGCCTTACTATTACCGATAACTGTCTTGTTCTGCCTGTAAGCATATATATTTCTTTTGAATTAATTCTAAGTGAGGATATATTAACTCTTGGAGTTACATAAACCCAGCAGATTCCTTTGATATTATTACCATCCTGAGATGTTGCTGTAATCTTAACTTTACCGGAACTGATAGCAAACACCTCGCCATCCTCATCAACCACCGCGATTGATTCATTAGCTGATTTCCATACAACATCTTTAATTGTTGCATTATCCGGATATACGTTAACACCAAGTTTCTGTGAATCTCCAACAAACAATCTCAATGAATCCGGCACAACTTCTATTCCCGTAACCGGATTAACAACTCTTATGATACATGAATCTGTAACTCCGCTTCCATCTGCTGCTGTAGCTGTAATAACAGCATTACCAACTGATTCAGCACTAAGATTACCTTCCTGGTCTACTGAACATATACTGTTATCTGATGATGACCACACTATATTCTTATTAGTTGCTGTATCTGTGCCAACCGTTGCAATAAGCTTTCCTGTTGCACCCACATTCATGAATTTATTATTTTCACTCAATGTAATAGTTGAAACATATTCCTTAACAACAATTGTACACGCTGCTGTGAGATGACACTCATCTGTTGTAACCTCAATTACACAGTTACCACCCTTTAAGGCTGTTACAACGCCATTTTCATCAACTGTTGCAACTGATGTATCACTCGAAAGATATGTGACTTTCTTATTCTCTGCATCTATCGGCTCAATTGAAGGTATAATAGCATATTTTGCTCCAACCCATAATTCCTGATAGTCAGAATTAAGTGTTATTCCTGTTACAGGCTGTGTAACAGTAACAATACAGTATGCTGTAAGTCCCGTGTCAACATTAGTACATATTATAGATGTTGTTCCCGCACCTGTAGCTGTAACCTTACCATCGCTTTCTACTTTACATACGTTTTCATCACGGCTTTCCCATGTAACAAGCTTGTTATCTGCATTCTCTGGAAGACATGTGGCATTAAGCCAGAACACCTGTCCTTTTCTCACTGTAATATCTGTCGTATTAAGTACAATTGATGTAACAGGCTGCTTAACATATATATTACACATTGCTGTAACACCACCATCAAGCGACTTACAAAGTATTGTTGCACTACCTGTTCCAACAGCTTCGACCAGACCATTAGAATCAACTATACATACATTAGTATTAGATGATTCCCAACTTACAGTCCTGTTTGTAGCCGTTATCGGGAGAACTTCTGCTGTGATTCTTAATGTCTGTCCTATTGACATAATCTCATCTTTATAATCAAGTTTAATAGTCTCAACTGGTATGCTTATAATAAAATTACATGTCGCAATAAATGCGCCATCTTCTGTTTTGCAGACAATTGTACAGTATCCTGGCTTAATATATGTTACAAGACCATTCTCATCAACTGTTGCAACTGATTCATCTGAGGATGACCATGTAACATTTCTGTTCACACCGTCTCCTGATGGCTTTACAGTTGCTACAAGCTGATATTTTCCAATTGCCATAGTAGACTCAACTGTTGTCGCGTTAAGTGTAACTCCTGTTACTGGCTCTCTTACATAGACATCACAGGTTGCAACCTTAAGTCCGTCTTCAGTTATTACTGTAATTGTTGCATTACCGCCAGATAATCCCTTAATAGTAGCTGTGTAACTGTCTCCTGTTACCGTAGCTACTGTTGTATCTGATGATGACCATAAAACATTGCTGTTAGTAGGTCCTGCCGGATTGAATAACACCTGTACTGTTCCAGTGCTTCCTCTGTCAATTGATATTGAAGAAGGATTAATACTTACATCTCCTACAGGAGTGGTAACATATATTACACAAGTCTCAGACTTGATAACTCCATTAATATTCTGTGAAACAGTAAGATGTGTCACACCCGATGCAACACCTGTTATTGTAAATACTGTACCATCATCTGACTGTTTTACCTCTATAAGATCATATGTAGGAATAACTCCTGCTTCATTAGCCTGATTAGTTACAGTATATGTAATCTGTGATTTACTTGGCTGATTAGTAACAAGAGCCTTAATGTCTATTGAACTTCCAATATTAACTGTTGTGCTTACTGTACTAAGTCCAAAACCATCTATAACTGTAATCTTATATGCCAGCTGATATGGCATATTATACACAGTGTATAATTCATCCTGTACTCTTGTTGCATATATTGTAGCTGTACCCGCACCAACTGCCTTAACAAGACCGGTTGCAGAATCCACCTGAAGTATCTTGTTATCAGAAGTTGACCATGTTACTTCTGATTCAATTGCTGATGTTGACAACTGAAGTTCATCACCAACATTCATATTGCTCACTTCATTTCCCATCTTCTTAAATGGAACTACAACATTAACAGCATCTCTTGTAAACCATGATTCATTGCCTCCAACATCAATAGTAGTAAGTCCTGCACTCACCTTTGTAACTCCTGCATGTACTCCACATACTGTTCCAACTGCAACTGATGCTACATTTGAATTATCTGTCTTATATATTACGTTAGACTTAACAGGATTAACTACATTAGAAGGAATGTCCTCATATGTAAATGCTTCATAATCCTTATCTGAAAGGACCATATATCTGTTAGATGCATCGCTTGGAAGATGTGTTATAAAATGTCCCTGTGAATTAGATATACTCTCCTTAAACTTAACCTCTGCCCTTACTGTAAATGTATATGTAAGAGGATTAATTCCGCTTCCGTCTGCAGTTCTTGCCGTAATAACAGTTGAACCACCGCCAATAACCTTAAGTACTACTTTAGAAGAATCCCTATAATACATCTCTACGATTCCATCTGAACTAACCTCACCTGTTGAATCATTAGATGTTTCAATAAAAAGCTTATTACTCTCACAGGTATTGGCTGTTATGGTAATTAAATCTCCTTCTTTCAGAAGATCTGCCTCTTCAAGAACAGTATTACCTCTTTTCCTTTCAACATTAACATTAATAGGAACATATACTGCTGCTGTTGATGTAGCAAGTACATTATCATATACAACAGCTCCTGTATCTGAAAACTTCTTAGAATGATATGCTGCTGTTATTGTAGCTGCTCCTGCCCTGTTACCATATACTGTAGGATTAGTTGTTCCTGATACAGTCTGCAGATAAGCATCTCCGCCTGAACTTGGATTAACAAACTTTACAACATCATAATCTTCATCCGATATTGTCCATTCAAGTCTTACAGGACTTGCAATACCATTGTTCGAAGGATTGCTCGCGTCATAAAATTCATCATCCGTACCTGAAAGATTGGCATGAATAACTGTAGATGTAGACCCCTGTATTACACTTGACTGTGCCGGTGTCAGAGAAAGCGAAACACTTGAGTCAGCGTTAGCAAATATAAGTACTCCACCGCATGCCACACCAGCAACAAGCACACCTATAAGAATCTTCCATTGCATTTTAAGACGAATTGTAAGCTGTCTGATTTTTTTAACATTCTTCATATATAACCCTCGCTTTGCATAAGTATATCTGTGCTTATATTAAAAGTAAATAATAATTATTATATTATATCGAAACCTTTATTTATTAATATTACATCTTATAAGCACTTTTTTCAATATGCATGCATACAATATTTTCCTCTATTATTGTCGGCTGCTGTTGCAATTTATCATATTTCTTATAAAACATATAAAAGTTTAGGTAAAATGATGGAATTAATCGGATTATTATGGTAAACTATTGTAGCAATAAAATATTTTGGAGGTATCTAAAAAATGAAATTAAATTTAAGACCAGCTGAAGAATGCACAT
>ENA-OPVU01000714-OPVU01000714.1-human-gut-metagenome-genome-assembly--contig:-NODE-714-length-20501-cov-2.273697_pt1 | contig 20501 bp, 14 predicted proteins | sample MGYA00241497_ERZ501986 | MGnify/ENA primary metagenome ERZ501986 (study PRJEB25962, sample SAMEA2042995) | human gut metagenome | biome: human gut; feature: human-associated habitat; material: faeces...
CCGTTTTTGTAACCGTATTATTATTTCCAATTTACAGACAGTAAGTAAATGAAATCTATCATAAAATCAATTTTTAAAGATTGAGCCTGCTCTTCTGATCTTCAAAGAAAATTTCCAGATAGTGCTGCAGGTTTATATTTTCTTCCTCACATAGTTCCGGGTCTGTCGCAAGCAGATCCTGCACCTCCTCAGATGCCTGCTGTAATACAGACGCATCCTGATAGATATCCGCCAGTAAAAACTGCATCTCACCGGACTGGCGGATCCCAAAGAAATCTCCCGGTCCGCTGAGTTTTAAATCTTCGCTTGCAATCTTAAATCCATCGTTGGATTTATTTAAAATATCAAGCCGCTTCATGGAATTTTTGCTGTCTGAGGCATTGACCATAATACAATACGACTGGGCATCTCCTCTTCCGACACGTCCTCTTAGCTGGTGAAGCTGTGCAAGCCCGAACCGTTCTGCATTCTCGATCATCATGACCGTCGCATTCGGCACATTGACCCCGACCTCGACAACCGTTGTGGAAACAAGTACCTGGATCTCATTTTTTACAAACTGATCCATGATCTTATTTTTCTGCTCTGCTTTCATCTGCCCATGTAAAACGCCGATCACAATGTCTTCCGGCAGTTCTTCCCGCAGACGTTTTGCATAATCGGTGACATTTTCCGCTTCCATATTTTCACTCTCTTCCACCAGCGGACAGATCACATATGCCTGATGTCCCGCCCGTATTTCATGTTCGATAAAAGCATATGCCTTGGGGCGGTATCTCCGGTCAACCACACAGTTTTTGATTGGAAGTCTTTTTGCCGGGACTTCATCAATCACAGAAATATCCAGATCACCGTAAATAATAATTGCCAAAGTACGCGGGATCGGTGTTGCACTCATGACAAGCACATGAGGCTCTGTTCCTTTTCCGGCAAAAGTCTCCCGCTGACGCACTCCAAAACGATGCTGTTCATCGGTGATCACGAGCGCAAGATTCTGATAGATTGCTTTCTCCTGAATCAGCGCATGTGTCCCAATGATCATAGCATTCGAATAAACCTCTAGTGCCTCATATGCACGGCGTTTCTGTTTTGCCGTCATGGAACCTGTCAGAAGCACGATCGGAATATGGAGTCCAAACTGTTCACACATGCTCTGATAGGACTCATAATGCTGTCTTGCAAGCACCTCCGTCGGTGCCATGATTGCAGACTGGTAGCCATTGTGGGCGGTATCTGCCATCGCAAGAAACGCAACGATCGTTTTACCGGAACCTACATCACCCTGGATCAGACGCTGCATGACCGTCTCGGAACGCATATCGCGTTTTACATCCGCAAGTGCCTTTTTCTGTGCATTGGTAAGTTCATAAGGCAGCTGCTCTATCAGTTCATCTGTAAAATCATCTTCCGCAAAAACAAACTCGTTTTTTTCTTTAACGTGCTTTTCCTTCTGATACTGCATGCTTAGAATAAAAAGGAAAAATTCGTCAAACACAAGCCGCCTTCTCGCAGTAATGAGTGTCTCCATATCCTCCGGGAAATGGATCTGGCGGATGGCATAATTATACTCACAAAGACCGTATTTCTCGCGGATGGCATGCGGCAGATAATCCATAAACAAGTGTTCGTCTCCAAGTGCCGCACGCACCGTCTTTGTGACAAGGTTATTGGAAAGCCCATTTGTCAGTGTGTATACCGGCAAAAACACCTGTTCCATGGAAGCATACTGTTCTTCGGTAAACATTGCTGCCTGTTCCATGACAAGTCTTCCATTCTTTTTATTGACTTTTCCATAAAAAATGTAAGTGCTGCCGACTTTTAAATTATTTTTCATATAAGGCATCCGGTACCATACCAGCTCTAAGGAGGCTCCCATCTCACTGATCGTCGTAACTGTGATCTGCATGGTGCGCACCTTCCGCACTACCGGTGTTCTTGTGATCCGTCCAAGAACCGCCGCCTGTTCCCCGTCGAGTACCTCATCCACATGTTTTGCCTGCGGATACTGTATATATGTCCGGGGATAATGAAGGAGTATATCACCTACGGTGTATACTCCTATCTTATGAAATAATTCTTCTGTTTTGGCGCCGACACCTTTAATTTCTCTTAAAGGGGAATTGCGATCCATTTTTACTCCATTCTTATTCTACTGAAATCACATAATAGTAGATCGGCTGTCCGCCATAGTGAACCTCGATCTCGACATCCGGGAATGCCTCTCCAATCTTCTCACCAAGTGCATTGGCGTCTTCTTCCTTCGTGTCCTCACCGTAATAAATGCTGACGATTGCAGAATCTTCATCGACTAACTGTTTCATCATATCCATAACCGTCGGCTCTAAATTCTGTCCTACGGAAAGAATACCGGAATCGCCGATACCCATAAAGTCATCCTGTTTGATCTCTTTGTCATCGATCACCGTATCACGGACTGCATAGGTAACCTGACCGGTCTTTACCATGGAGATTTCAGAACTCATGCGCTGCTCGTTATCTTCCGGTGTACTGTCAGGAATGTAATTGATCAGCGCAGTAATACCCTGTGGGATCGTCTTTGTCGGGATGACAATGATCTTTTTATCCTCCACAAGGGATGCTGCCTGATTTGCCGCAAGGATAATGTTCTTGTTGTTTGGCAAAATAAATACCGTCTTTGCATTTACTTTTTCAATGGCATTTAACATATCCTCGGTACTTGGGTTCATGGTCTGACCACCCTCAATGATGTAATCGACACCAAGACCTTTAAAGATCTCGTTGATTCCCTCACCGATGCTGACGGAAATAAATCCCATCTCTTTTGGAGGTTCTGCCGGTTTTTCCTCTTTTTCCTCCGGAATGCCGGCTGACTGCATCTCTTTTTCTTTCAGGGCGGAAATCTTCTCATCACGCTCTAACTTCATATTTTCAATGATGATCGTTGTCAGGGAACCATAGGTAAGTCCTCTCTGCATTGCAAGTCCTGGATCGTTGGTATGTACATGTACCTTTACGATCTCATCATCTGCGACAACAACGATGGAATCACCGATCGTCTCTAAATAAGACTTAAACTCATTCTCCTGCTGCAGTGTGATCGGTGTGTCAAGCATGATAAGGAACTGTGTACAATATGCAAATTTGATCTCCTGATTTGCCTGCGCTTCGATATTATAGGATGTTCCTGTGTTCTCCGGTGCCTTTTTGATTGTTTCAGCGCCCTCAATGGTATAATCTACCTCTTTGCCGAGCAGTGCGTCCATTGCACCCTTCATGACCTGCATCAGTCCCTGCCCGCCAGAATCCACAACACCTGCCTGTTTTAAAACAGGCAGCATCTCCGGTGTCAGATCCAACACACGGTCACCTTCCTTGATGACCTCTTCACAAAAATATACCAGATCCTCTGTATCATCACAAAGTTCTAACGCACGGTCAGACATCCCTTTTGCAACGGTTAAGATTGTTCCCTCTTTTGGCTTCATAACAGCCTTGTAAGCTGTCTCAACGGCCTTCTGGAAAGAATCTGATAAAATCTGTACATTGATCTCATCATATTCTGCGATCACCTTGGTAAAACCACGGAACAGCTGTGAAAGAATAACACCAGAGTTACCTCTCGCTCCTCTTAAAGAACCGGATGAAATAGCTTTTGCCAGCGCTTTCATCTCCGGTTTTTCCAACGCACTTACCTCTCTTGCCGCCGACATGATCGTCATTGACATATTTGTACCGGTATCACCATCCGGAACCGGGAATACGTTCAACTCATTGATCCATTCTTTCTTTGCATCCAGATTCTTTGCTCCGGCAAGAAACATCTTCGCCACAAGCTCAGTATTTATCGTAGTGATTTCCACCTTCTATGTCCTCCTTAATCAATTACACGCACGCCTTCGACGTAAATATTAATTTTTTTGATTTCCAGTCCGGTAAACTCTTCTACCTTATATCTTACCGTTTCGATTAAATTGTCGGAAACCGTACTGATGCTGACACCATAGGATACGATCACATGAAAATCAATCGTGATCTTATTATCCTCGTCAATCGCTACATTAATACCATGTGTCAAATAATCTTTTTTCAGTAACTTCACCAGACCATCTTTCATATTGACAGCAGCCATACCTACAATGCCAAAACACTCCACTGCTACAGAGCCTGCATAGGTTGCAATCACTTCCGGGTCTATTGAAACTCTTCCCAACTGGGTATCCATATGTCCATTCATATACGTTCCTGCTCCTTTCAAAGCCATATTAACGCTAGTTTATTGTCTATTATAACCGCTTTTTACCAAAATTCCTAGTCCTGTTTACTATTTTTAATATTTTTTTTAAAATTTGCTTGCAATATAAAAATGAATCTGTTAGAATAAACATGTTGTGAGTCTGATAGTACAGGCAGACTTAGTGAATTACAAGGAGGTGCAAAACTATGGCAAAATGTGCAGTTTGTGGAAAGGGCGCTCATTTCGGAAATAATGTCAGCCATTCTCATAGAAGATCAAATAGAATGTGGAAATCAAACATCAAGCGTGTGAGCTGTAAAGTAAACGGAACACCTAAGAAATTATATGTATGTGCTTCCTGTTTGAAATCCGGCAAAGTTGAAAGAGCTTAATTTTGAACACTGAAAAAACTGTCGTATCCGATTTGATATGGCAGTTTTTTTGTGTCTGGATTTTCCACTGAAACAAAAAATCCAAAAGACCGGATCTGCATTCCAGTCTTTTGGATTTTTCCTTTTTCCTATTTTACCTTAACCTTCCATGTATAATATTGCGTATTCTTGAAAGTCTTTGATTTTTTATTTACCTTTACATTTTTACTTGCGTCAATTCTTACATAATAAGTTTTTCCGCTCTTTAATGCCTTTTTCCCGAATTTTCTGATAGTTGCACTTGTCTTTTTGCTGTTATAGGTTCCAACCTTTTTGTAACCAGAGTTCTGTTTATCGGAAATATATACCGTATAATTTGATGCGCCTTTCACTTTCTTCCAGTTTAACTGAATCTTTTTTTTGGAAGTCTTTACAGACAGTTTGTAAGACGGATCCTTTGCAAAATACAGTACGTCAGACCATTCACCATATGCTTTCTTGTTATTGCTTAAGTTAACGTAACCTCTTACCTTGATCTGGTAAAACTGTTCTTTTTTTAATTTATTTGTAGAAACACGGAATGAGGCACTTGAAGTACGTGAGCCCGAATAAATTTTCTTTTTGGAATTGTCATAAATAATATATTCATAACCATTTGCAGCATTTGCTTTTTTCCATTCAAAATATGCAGCATTTGATGCCGGATAAAAAGCCGTGTTCTCTACACCTGTGATCTTAGTAGGTGTCACTGCTGAATTTGAATAATAACCACCGGAAGTTGCATATGCGGTATAACCTGTACTGCTTGTTCTTCCTGCATAAATATGTCCCTGATAACGACTGTTCTTCTTTAATCCTGTGATCTTGACACTGTTCTTTTTGGAAACAATCTCTGATGCATTGTTTTCGCTCGTTCCACTCTGATAACAGGTCAGTTTGTAACAGTTTGCCCCGGAAGCAGCCTGCCAGCTCAGCGAAATGGATGTCGTGCCTGCTCCGGTCTGTTTTACAGAATTCGATACCACCTGCTCCGGAACTGTCACAACTTCGATCGCTTTTGACCATGCAGTATCATCCGGTGCACTGGATGATTTTGTTGTAGATGTTCCGATCTGGACATAATAACTCTTTCCCGCAGAAAGACCGGAAATATAACTTTCGGATGCATTATAATTACGTTTGCTTCTGGTGGTATTGCTCTTAAAGCCTGCATCATCACTGACGCGGTAATAATAGCAGATATCATTCTGCATAACAGCGTTCCACTGCACTGTTACAGAACTGCTGCCCGCTTTTACCTGTTTCACGCCTGCCGGTGCAGCAGTCTGTGCATTCGCATCAACTCTTCCGGCAAGAACTAATGTCAGCGCAAACAGCATAACAACTAAAATCTTTTTTGTCTGTTTTCTTAACATTTTTATTCTCCTCTTTTTTATATTATCAATTTTATTTTACATCTTATATCACAGGAATGCAATCCTACTTTCTTCCCAGCCTGATTTTTTCTAAAAAACTTCTTTTAAATCCGGCACGAATCATACAATCCCTGAATATATTCTTTAGACTGTACTGCATTCTCCGGCGTTGTATTTTCAAGCGTCACATGTATATACGGCTTTCTCTCCTTAATGAAACGAATAATCTTCTCATAGTTCATCTCACCTGTTCCTGCAGCGACTGACACCAGTTTCCCATCCTGCACCACAAAATCTTTCATATGGACCATTGCAATATCATCTCCAAGCAGCTCTATCGCTTCTTCTATGATCACATCCCTGTTCTGATAATTGCTGATATCCAAAAGATTGACCGGATCAAAAATGATCTGAAGATTTGGAGACGCGATCTCATCATGCACTTTCCGCGCTCTCTTCGGATTGCATACGATATGTTTCCACACCGGCTCGATTGCAAAAATAACGCCCATTTTTTCTGCATAGGAAATCACCGGTTTCACATTCTGTATAAAAATATCCAGCGCCTCATCCGAGTGATTTTTTTCCTCAAACTTATATGCCTCGTTGACAGCACCTGTCTCTGTTCCGACTACCCCGACGCCAAGCAGTGATGCAAACCGAATATGCGCCAGATAACGGTGTGTGATCTTTGCAAGCTGTCCTTCATCTGGATTTGCAAGGTTTAAATAACATCCCAGTACGGCAATATCAAGATCGTTTTTTGCAAATATTTTTTTCAAGTACATTGCATACCCCGGAGTCAGTGCCCCATCATCCACCGGATATTCCGTGATTACTTTTGAGAGTGCCAGATGTCCGCACAAAAACCCCTGCTCCTTTGCGATTGCAAGGCGCTCCTCAAGTGGTGCTTTTTTGATATCATGTAAACGTATTCCTAACTGCATATGTTTTCCTCTTTCTGTTCTACTGCACGAAATGGTCAATTCCCTCTGTAACAAGAAGTTCTCCATCCTGTCCCTCTATTTCCACGTTTTCTAATACCAGTTCTTTGATGTTGCGCGCAAAGATTCCCTTCTTTGTACACTCTTCCACACCGGAAGACATGGCAGGAACGCCGGATTTCGGATTCTTAGCATATGTCACTGTAATATTTTTCATAATGATCTGCTCAATTTTCTGTTCCGGCAGTCCATCAAAATATGCAGCTGCCACATGACAGTTTTGGGCTTTAATATCTTCAAAATCAAGTCTTAAGATCGCAGGTGTACCATCATCTACCGGCATTTTTTCACGGCTCTGGACAAACTCGGTCTTGCCGTCCGGATCACAGAAATAAAAACAGTTTATCACAAACGGCGTCATAACCTGATCCATATCGATTTTCCGGAAAATAATCTGATCTAAAACGGCATCTTTTCCCCGTCCTCTGCGTGTCTTGATACGTAGTCCCCGGTCTGTATCGTAAAACCGGCATTCTTCCACGACCAGATTTTTGACACCGCCAGCCATCTCACTTCCGACTGTTACTGCACCATGACCATTTTCCATCAGGCATTGTCTGATATGGATATTTTCAGAAGGTGTCCTATATTTCTTTCCCATATAGATCTTACCAGACTTAACTGCTATGCAGTCATCTCCAAGTGAGAATTTCACACCGACAATATCTACATTTTTGCATGATTCAGGATCCAGGCCATCCGTATTTGGCGAATCGCTTGGATTGTTGATCGTAAGTCCGTAGAATTTCAGGTTATCTGAAAAATACGGATGCAGTGTCCAGGACGGACTGTTCTTGAAAGTTACACCACAAAGTGTCACATTCTGACAATGGCTTAAGAAAAACAGACGCGGGCGGAATGCTCCTACCATGACTTTCGGATTTTTCCACCAGTTTTCTTTTGAAGCATTGCCATTTATCGTTCCTCTTCCGTAGATCAATACATTTTCTACATCCAGTCCGGTGATGATGCCGGCAAACATCGGTAATGGATTTCCTTCCCACGTTCCTAAATTATATTCACCCTGTTCATCATAACTTTCAATCATACCAGGAAATTTCGGATAGGCCGCCCTGTCTGTATCTGCGATAAGTTCTGCTCCCTTTGCAAGCTCAAGGCGCAGATTACTTTTTAAAAACAGACTGGTAATGCGATAGCTTCCCTTTGGAATAAGCACACGGCTTTCCTTCGGACAGGCTAGGATCGCTGCCTGTATAAACTTCGTATCATCCTGTTTTCCATCGCCTGTGGCACCAAAATCACGGACATTTAATGTGACAAATTCATATGCTGTAACAAACGATACCGTTCCTAGTTCGGTACCATCTGCTGTTCTTACAGAAACCTCATAGGAAGTCTGCGGTTTTAAATCAAACAATGAATTTATAACCGTATCCGTTGAAAATACCTCTTCACCGTTCAGCAGAACATGATATGTTTCTTTTGTATTGTAAATTCCACCATCTGCAATTTCAATGACCGCATTGCGGGCAGATTTCATAATCAGTTTTACTTCCATGACTCTTTTCCTCCCTATTCCGACTGTTCCATCGCAAGCAGATCATATTGTTCTATTGTTCTTGCTGTAATGTCTGACAGATATTCCGTCTGATCTGTCATGCCCGTATTTTTCAGATGCCCTGCCATTAAAGCACCTGTTTCTGCATATTTTTCTTTCAGCAAAATTCCAATATTGCAGCCCTTTAATATGGCATAGGCAAGTTCCGTTGTTTCTTCTCCCTCAGCTAACGCATCCTTTAATACGCGTTTATAAACTGCGGTCAAAGTGCGGTATTTTTCATAAATCTCAAAACTGATTCCATCAATCACATCCACCAGGGCTGCTAAATATGCATTTCTTGCTTTTGCATCGGCAAATCCGGCTGACGCCTCATCTTCCATCCGGTCAACGATCTTATTGTACCGCTCTTTTTTCCCACATACCGTTTCATATTCCATAAAAAAAGGCATGGCACAGATATCCTCCGGCAATTCGCCCTGCGCTGCACGGATCTGTTCTGCTTTCTCCTTATATACTCCATCTCCTGTTTCTTTATAAAACATGACTGCTAGTCTTCCGAGCCGGTCTGCCTCTGATTCATTCAGAGAAGCAATCGCCTCTTCCGGCATCTGCATAAGTTTTCTGATATCTTCCTGTCTTTTTGTTTCCATTTGTTTCCCTCGTTTTTCTGATACTGACTTTTTTATGCTTCGATATCCTGATAAATAAAATTAAAAAAATCTGCATACAATTTGTGTTCTCCGGCAACCGCATAAATACCTGTCATTGCCCCGGTAAAGCGCTTACCCATATGAATTCCTTCATCGCATAGATAATAAACATTCGCAATCTCTGCTGCTATATGTTTTTCTTCCCCCTGCAGCCGGTAAGTAAAACGCCGCTTTAAATACTCTGTTTCCACTTTCAGGCTGATCTTTTTCCCTGAACAATCACATGGAAGCATCTGTCTCTCATGCAGAACATCTTTATCCCCAATATGTTCTTTTACCTGGATATAATAAGAATTTTCCCTGCAGACTGCAAGACACACCCATGTATTTTCGTCATAATAACAGACTAAACCTGCTTCCTGACCACCTGTAAGTCCCGGTATCACAAGTTCCGTTTCCGCAGTAAAACAAAACGAAGTCTGTCTCTGCAATAAAATATTTTTAGCAGCCACATCTCTGAGTGGAAAACGGCTCCCTTTGATACGGATTCCTGATGAGAGAAAACGGATTCCTTCCGGCTCCGGTGCACGTGGTGTCATCCATTTTGGGTTCCAGCCAATATCCGGCTCTTCTTCCGGCATCCACACCGGAAGATCCGGTTTTTTCTGCAGAACCGAAGGTCCCTTTAAACCGTTTACGACCGGCCAGCCATCCGCCGTCCAGCTGATCGGATCAAGCGCCGTCTCCCTTCCGAGCATGCTGTAACCATCTCCGATCATCCTGCCACAGAGATACACCATATACCACTCCCCGTTCTGGGTGCAGACCGGTTTTCCGTGACCACAGCGCTGGATCGCCGCTCCCTCATCCATCTGACGCATGATCGGGTTATACGGACACGGTTCATAATTGCCCATTAAAGTCTTGCTTCTTGCAACAGAGATCCTGTGCCCGGCTCCGGTTCCGCCCTCCGCCAGAAACAGATAGTAATAGCCGTCTTTTTTTAACAGATGCGGTCCCTCCGGCGCACGTTTCTGATCCCCATAATATAATAGTTCTGCCTCCGAGATCTGCTTTGTACAGTCCTCGTTTAATTCTAAGATTCTCGCCCCGCGGTTTAGCAGCATATAGTGTCTGCCATTCTCGTGAAAGATAGACGGATCAATTCCATCCTCATCAATGACCGCCGGTTTACTGTACGGTCCCTCCGGTCTATCTGAGCTTACCACGATCTGTTTACGGTACACAGTGCCTGTGTCATTCAGGCGGTAGGTTGCCGTGACATAAAATTTTCCATTATCATAAGAAATATCCGGTGCCCAGTAGCCTCTGCCGCCTTCCAGTTCATCCAGTGCCGCCCACTGTGGATCTGTGATCGCATGACCGATGATCTCCCAGTGTATCAGATCCCTCGAGTGCGAAACTGGGATACAGGGGAAAAATATGAATGATGAATTCACCATATAATAATCTACCCCGACACGCACAATAGACGGGTCCGGGAACATTCCACAGCGTATCGGATTATGATACATCCCCTCATAAGATGCACCTGTTCGTTCTTTATAGTAAGAAAGAAGTTTCTCATCTTTTCTTTCATATGCAATCTGATACGGTGTCACACATTTACCATCTCCTGCCGTAATATCCATTCCAACTTTTTCCACAAGGTAACGGTTCATTTCCAGATTACCGGACGCCGCTGCATAATGCAGAATATTTCTATGATTTTCATCCACCGTATTCATACTTGCCCTGGAATACTCGACAATATATTTTACAATGGGAAAATCTCCAAGTTCTGCGGCATATAACGCAAGCGGCACACCTTTTTCCGTCGTATCATCAATACAGGTTGGATTTTCCGTCAGTTCCCGGATCACACCATCTAAATTTTTCTGTTCTAATTCTCTCAAAAGCCCCATATTAATCTTCTAATGCCTCTACGTGCAGATATTCAAAATCCCCATAACCGCCGGCTTCTTTATCGCCAACAATATTCGCAAACAGACCGATCTTTGCGCCGACCCAGGTATGGTCAGACGGTGTGAACTCTGCCCGCACCTCCGTCCATGAAGCTGGATCCGTATCATCGGTCAGTGAATAATAACAATGAAATACACTACCGTTATCTTCCTCGCGCACCGCAAAGATCAGATAAACTTTTTCCTGTCCCTCCGGCAGTACCAAAAGCTGCTCTGCCTTCTCGCGCATTCCATCCTCACCGTCATAAGATTTTCCAAGGATCAGACGTTTCTGACCTCTGATCATGCGGACTGCAAGATATGCATAGTGACCGCCCATCATGACCATTCCCGCCTGCTCCTGTTCAGACAATGCTGAAATGTCAACACAGACAGACGCTCTAAAATATGGGCAGACCAGTTTTTCCGTCAGCACATTCGAACACTCCCAGAGGATCGGCTCCGCTTTTCCGGATGGATTTTTACAGTATAATCTCAAAAATCCCTTTCTCTCTTTCAAAGAATAAAAATCATCCTTCGGATTGCCAATCCACTGCCACTGCAAGCCGAGTTTTTCCGATGAAAAGTCATCTCCCGCCGCAAGGTAACAAGGTTTCTCTGTGATTCCGGTATTTGGTTTTTTATGGATGATACATGGTTCCCCACAGCCATCCACTGCATTGATCCCCATGACCGGCCAGTCATTTTCCCATACGACCGGCTGCATATGGACAATACGTCCGTAAAGTCCGCGATCCTGAAAATGAAGGAACCATTCATCGCCGTTTACCGTATCTACCAGTGCTCCCTGGTGCGGTCCGTTTACGATACTGTTCCCCTGATGAAGCACATTTTTCTCCTCATACGGTCCGTAAATGTTTTTGGAGCGCAGAATCACCTGCCATCCGGTCTTTACACCGCCTGCCGGAGCAAAAATGTAATAATATCCGTTTCTCTTATATACCTTTGGTCCCTCGATCGTCGGCTGTGTCTTAAGTCCACAGTAGAGGATATGGTCCTCCCCCGTCGCCTTTGTTCCATCCCATGACATCGGGAAAATACCAAGATGACTCTTAAATCCAATACGGCTCTTCGCATAGCCATGGATGATATATGCATTTCCATCTTCATCCCAGAATGGGCAGGAATCGATCAGACCTTTTCCGGCTAACACAAGTACCGGTTTTTCCCAGGTCCCAAGTGCATCTTTTGCGCGCACCATGTAAATACCCTCATCCGGCATTCCATAGTAAATGTAAAAATATCCTTCATGGTAACGGATCGCAGGCGCCCAGACACCCTTTGCATGCTGCGGCAGATCATAGCCCGGCTCATCGATCTTTTCGATCGCATAATTTTTCAGTTCCCAGTTTACCAGATCTTTTGATGTTAAGATCGGCAGTCCCGGCACATAGTTAAAGCTGGACGCCGTCATATAATAGGTATCCCCTGCGCGTATCACATCCGGATCGGAATAATCTGCAAAAAGTATCGGGTTTTTATAAGTTCCATCTTCCTGATCTGATTTCCATAATAATGACATAACCCTCAAATCCTCCTAAACACTGGTTTTATTTCCTGATACAAAAATGGCAAGGGATCACTCCCAAGCCACTAATAAATCACTATAGATACCGCCAAGTTCTTTTAAACCTCTCGCAATACATCCTGCATAGACAACGGCACCCATATATTTCAGATGCGTATTGTCGGTCAGCCCGTCCATATGGGACGGATAGACACCTGCCGGCAGATGCATATACCATTCTTTGGTTTTTTCAGCTCCAGCCTTTCGCATTTCTGCGCGGCTCATACTGTAAAGATCGATCAGCGGAACATTTAAATTTTCAGCCGTCTGTTTCATTGCCGCCACATAATCGGTATGTTCCCCGATATCTAAATGTTCCTCATCAATAAAACATCTGCGCTCAAGCGGCGTAATAAAAACCGGCCATGCTCCTTTGTTTCTTGCTGCATTTACAAATTTTTCCAGATTCACCATGTAATCGGAATATGGATCTGTATACCGCTGTGGATCATTCTTTTTCTCATCGTTATGTCCAAACTGGATAAATAGAAAATCTCCTGCGGTAATTTTGTCATAAATCGGTGTCAGTCTCGACTCATCGATAAAGCTCTTTGTGCTTCTGCCGTTTTTGGCATGGTTCTCCACCCGCACCTCCGGCTTTAGGAACAGGTTCATCACCTGTCCTATGCCGGTCTGCGGAAATGTAAGAATGTCATTGTATTGTACGGTAGAATCTCCAGCCCAGAAAATAGTCGCCATACAAACCTTCCTCCTTATTCTTTTACAGCTCCGATATTTACACCTTTTACAAAGTATTTCTGTAAGAACGGATATACGATCATGAATGGAATGATGATAACAATGATTGCTGCATTCTTTACGGTGTTCTCTGTTGCACCACCGTTTGCCTGTGGAAGATCACTACCCATGATGATACTTCTTAACTTCATCTGGAAGTTGTAAAGGTTTGAATCTGTAATGTAAAGTTTGTAATGAGTATAGTCGTTCCAGTATGTAACGGCAAACATAAGACCGATAGATGCCAATGCTGCTTTTGACATTGGAAGTACGATACGGATAAATGTCTGCATCGGCGTACATCCGTCAAGTGTTGCCGACTCAAACAGGCTGGCAGGAATACCTTCGAAGAAGTTCCTCATCAATACCAGGTTATACACGTTCAGTGCCGGGAATAAGATAACGACCCAGATGGTATTGGTTAAATGTAATGATTTTAATACGAGGTAGGTAGGGATCATACCACCCTGAAAAATCATGGTAAAAAGTAATAAGTTTGCAAATAAGTTACGTCCCGGCATATCCCACTGGATCAGTACATATGCACCAAATGTAGATAAAATCAAGGCGATGATCGTACCTGCAATCGTTGTGATTACAGAAATCATTAACGGATGGGACAGCGTAGGGTTTTTGAATACGGAAATGTATCCTGCAAGACCAAATTCCTCCGGCCATAATTTCATACCATATGCGGTTTTTAAATCGAATGAGTCAACTAATACTTTCCACATCGGGATGATAATCAGTAAACTTAAGATGATAAATATTAACCCGTTTACGATCGGGAAAACTTCTATTTTTTTCTTGCTTTTCATATCTGCTGCTCCTTCCTAGACGATTCCGCGTCCATCACGTACTTTCTTGCTTAAGTGATTGCAGAACAGTACCAGTACACAACCAACCAGAGATTTGAACAGACCAACGGCTGTCGTATAACCGTAATTTGGAATCGCACCACTGTTGAAGGTCTGATAGTAAATATAGGTTTCAAGTACGTTTGCAGTACCTAAAACAGCATCGTTCTGCATTACGAATGCGGACTCGAACAGGTTCATAACCTTTGCAAGGTTTAAGATCAAAACAGTAAGGATCGTATTCTGTAAAGCCGGGAAAGTAATATATCTCATCTTGCCCCAGCGTCCTGCACCATCCATTGCTGCAGCTTCATAAAGCTCTGTATTTATTCCGGCAAGCGTTGCCATAAAGATAACGGTCTGCCAGCCGGTTTCTTTCCAAATATTAATGATATAGTACGCAAGTCTCCACCATTTTGAATCCCCCAGGAAATAAATTCCGGAATCAAGTACACCAGCGTTGATCAGGAATGTATTTACAAGACCTTCTGCTGTCGGTGCCAGGATCAAAGTAAAGACGGATGCAGTAACTACCCATGACATAAAGTGTGGCAGATAAATAATTGTCTGCACGATCTTTTTAAAATGAATGTTCGCAATCTCATTTAAAAAGATAGAAACAATAACAGCTGCTGCTGTTGTCAAAAATAATTTGATAATACTAATCTGTAAGGTATTCCAGAATGCCGTCCAGAAATTTGGCATGGAAAACATTTTCTGAAAATTTTTGAGTCCAACAAAACTTGCCTCTTTGATTCCGTTATAATCGGTAAATGCAAAACGGATTCCAAGCATTGGCAAATAAAAGAATATTAATGCAAAAATTAATACAGGAAGAAACATCAGATAGAATCCTCTGTATTTATAGATTTTTGCTGCCAGGTGGTTCTTCTTTCCACCGGTTGTAGCCGTTACGGCTGATTTTTCATTACTTTTTCTCATATCTGTTCTTCCTTTTCAATCAAACATGAATTTGTGATCCATGATCTGTGCCGGCTGCGGATATCCACAGCCAGGACACCAATCATAGTTCTTAGTTCCGTTTACCGGAAAGTTTTATTATTTGTTTAAAGAATCAACGATTGCCTGTGACCACTCTGCACCGTGATTTGACTCAAACTGTGCATATGCATCATCAACAGTGATCTCACCCATAACAACTTTTGCGATCAGCTCGTTCTTTAATGTTGTTAAATCACCATTGTACTCGCTCATCTCATCTGTGGTAGGAACAAGATCCGCAGCTTTGCAGTTATCATTGAATAACTGTGCAGACTCTTTTGCCTCTGCTGCTACAGATTCTTCCTGAGGATCGTTTGCAAGCTCAACTAAAGCAAGCATTGGATCGATGTGAGCTTTGGTGTACTGTGTACCCTCTTTCTCACGGTTCTCTAACATATGGAACTCACCATCAGCATATGTTTTCTCGTTCTCTGTTCCAGCAAATAATGTCTCTGCTGCTGTTGACCAGTGAATGCCTTCTACACCGTATGTCCATAAGAACTGAACGTCTCCGCCATCCTGCATCGGCTCGATGAAATATTTGAATACGCCTTCCGGGTTCTCGCATGCAGATGTGATGCACCATACTGGTGGAACACGGTCAAGGTACTGACCTACTTCAGCGATCGGAGGTAATGCTACTAACTCACCGTCTTTACCGTTTGCTTCAAGGTTTGTCTTTAAGTTGGTTGCCCATGTACCTGCCCAGTAAGTAAATACACCAAAGCTGTCATCATAGAATTTGTTACGGCAGTCAGATGTACCATTTGTTAATGTGGTAGGATCAATCACGCCCTCTTTGTAAGCAGCTGCCATTCTCTCAAGTGCGCTCTTCATAGAGTCCTCTGTGAATCCATCTTTCCATGTTCCGTCTTCTGCTTTATAGAAGCTTGGATTTGCATCCTGATAGAACTCTGGTAAGTAGTTTGTATATGGAGCCTCTGTTCCGATGAAACCAGCAGCAGATACACCGTAGGTATCTCCGTTTACACCATTTCCATCCGGGTCACCGGTTGTAAATGCTTCGAGCATTGCAAGATACTCATCATAGTTTGTCGGTACATCAAGTCCGCAGTTGTCTAACCATGCTTTCTTAACATATGTAACACATCCGTTACCACGAGCTGCCGGCATACCGTATAACTTACCATCAAGTCTTACACCATCGATAACTCCTGTGCTACCGTATGCATCCTGTCTTGTTTTTAAATCAGAAGATGCATAAGCGTCTGTCATATCCCACAGAACTCCCTGCTCTGCATAACCTGCATAATAGGTAGAAGATAAGATCATAACGTCTGGCCAGTCACCACTTGCAACTGTCTGTCCTACTACATCATAGTAAGCATCATGATCCGGCTGGATCACATTGATCTTCATTCCAAGAAGATCTTCCAATTTAGCAATGAACTCTGCCTGTCCGTTTTCCTGTGTGAAAACAGTTCCATCTACAACATTGAACGAAATATCATTATCATCTAACCCATACTCCATAGTTAATAGTTGAGCGTTAGTTCTGGATAAAATTGCAATATCACTGTAATTATAACCATCCTCTTGAACCAGTTTTTTAATTTTACTTGCAACCCAATTTGATTCCTCAACATCTGTCTTAAAAAATTGAAATTCTGGACGTTTGTATAATCCGTTATAAGCTATACTCTCAACATAATTTCTATGCTTAGAATCTGGAATAGTAGAAGCTAGAGCATTGGCAGTTATAACAATATCCTTGCTGCAACGATAATTCGTATTAAGATTAATAATCTTCACGCTCTCATAGTCCATATCAAAGTTAAGTATGAACTTACTATCGCCCCCTCTGAACGCATATATGGCCTGTAATGGGTCTCCAACGGTCAAGGTGTTAGTTTTATTGAGTTTACGCAACAAAAGGGCCTGTGAGGCTGATACGTCTTGAAACTCATCTGCTAAAACATAACGAAACTTTTCCTGGTAAGCTCTAAGTAACATTCTGTCTTTTGATAAGATATCGTTTGCAAGATTTAGAAAATCATCAAATTCTATGTATCCTTTGGATTCTTTGAATTTTTCATAACGGCTGTATATTTCTCTCATTGTATTTTTAGAATATGGCATATCACTGAGAAAAATCAATTCTTCATCTGTTGGTGACAGCATGTGATGTTTCTGAGTAGCGATGAAACGTACAATATCATTATATCTACATTTTTCCTTTTCTCCACATAACCTCATGGACTTGCAAATATCATCTATTACCTTTTGTTTTTCCCATGCAGTTGTCCATACCTTATGTTTATATCCATCAGAAGAACGTAAAATGATTTTTAAAGCGAGAGAGTGGAAGGTTTCAATATTTACACCCAACAAACCCATATTGTCAAGACGTTCTGAAATTGCTTCTTTTGCCTTTCTGCTAAATGTGATAGCCAGGATGGTAGTAGGATCACACCCATGATTGACTACCATATTCTTTATACGATTGGTTAGAACCGTTGTCTTACCACTCCCAGCAGATGCAACTACAACTATATTTCCATCTATCGTATTAATTGCTTCTAATTGCTGTGGATTATATTCCATCAAATTTCCTCCTTACATTTATCGTGATATTATATTCTTCTCTTTTGGGATTAGTGAAAATTTGCAACTGATTGTTGCGTGATATCATCAGAAATAAAGTTTTTAAATTTTATGATTGTACTTACTCTAATTTTATTTTACTTGAAATATCTGGATACAATGGGTTGATAAGCATGTTACAACTTTTTTCATAAAAAGGTAGGTAATCATCTGTATACAAAGTAACCTTGCTTGTTGAATTATCTATACATGATAATTCTCCCCAGTGGTCATTAGTAGAGTCGATAAAGCGTTTGTTTGCATTTTCTAATATTTTGCTGCTAATTAGATCTGATACTAATTTAGAACATTCAGAGGAATCAGTTACATTAAATGCATTTAATAATTTAGTACACTTGCTTTTATCCGTATAATAAATCTCATAATATTTATATACCCGCAAGATTTTATTTTTGGTAAGTTCACTTTTTAATACCTTATTAAAAATAGGAGCTTTTAAACGACTATAATATCTTTCATATGGAAGTTGAATATTTGCAGCTTTATCTGCTTTTTCCATAAGGCTTAAATATAACTCAATATCTTCTTTAGTAGTTAGTGATTCTATTTGGTTGGAAAGTATAAAAATATCATTATTACTAACTGCTTTACCACATATATCATGACTATCTGATTCTTTTATAATCTGCTCTTTTTCAAGTGAAATAATATATCCAGATTCGTTTAAATACTCAAGTGCTTTTTTAAAATAATATTTTATCATTCTATCAGACCTTAGAAAAAAATCAAAAAGTAGTTCCGTGTCACAAGAAATAAAATGACTTACTTCTGATATGTTAAGTCTAGTAAAAAGATAATTTTTGTTTATGATACCTAAATCAATGGCCCACTTATTTATAAAAGTTTTTAAATGATCTTCTTTTGGATACTTGTTAATAAGATTTTCTAAAATCAAAGGTATAAGAAATTGATATATGGAAGAGTTCATTTTTTTAAAATTTAGAGGAACCTCATTTTCAAGAATTTTTGTTATCTTATACTTTTTATTTCCTAGATCCTGGATTTCACAATACTTAGAAAGTGTACTTAAGAAATTCTTCTTATTATTACCAACAAAACGTCCAAATTTTGCATAGGATTCTTTTTGCCTTTGTGTACCATATAAACTCACTAAAGCTGCTTCATTGTAATTTCCCTTTTTTGGTACAATATTTTTACACTTACTTTCCATTAAAAACTCCCCTTTGTTCCATATTCTGATAAAATATATAAATTCTAAATTACAGTATTACCTAGTATTGTTGGGTAAAAGATGAAATTTTGAGTAACTTTTTTATGTTCTATAATATATATATATATAACACAATTTAGTTACGCCTTTTTTACCATTTTCCCTTATATTCTTGACATAAGTGGAATTTTGAAATTTATATTCACTTAACATTTTCTCTATCTCATCTCAATTTAATAAAAAAACATACAAGAGATAGCCCGTTAGGGGTATCTCACATTGAGCTTGCTTGCAAGCGAAATGGAAAACTGTCGGTAGACATAGATCATTTATTTACATATAAAACATACTATTCCTTATTATACAAATTTAACATTAAAATCTGCAACCTAAAATGGAAGGTTGTTCATTTTTTATTTACCTAGCTCAGTCCATAGAACATAAGTAAGTTACATGAACTTCAAAATTAGTACAGTTTCCATTTTTATTGTTCTTTGACTGGTATACACGTTTGCTTCACTTCGTTTCGCAACGTGTATACGGGCGGCAAAGAACCAAACCGCCTAATATATCTTTTTTAATTTTTTATAGTAGTTTCTTCTTATTTTTACTTCTACATTTGATTTTTTACTTTTTATGAATGTGATTTCACTAGGAAAATAATAAGTAAACCTTTCCGGTTAAAGAAATAACTGAAAATATTACGTTTTTACTGACTTTTTCACAGGCGGAAAGAGATAAAAAATAAGGTTGATACTATATTTATTGGACTAAAAGGAAATTTTTGTTAAAAACGATATTTTTACCATTCAACCTCTTTCATCTGTTTTTAGTGAAAAAATTACATTTTATACTAGATTTCTTGGGTGTCATTCCGAAGGGAATATTTTTTATCTGATAGGTACAAGGATACTAGATATTAATAATAAAAGTTAGGATTTTTGAAATCATGCTGCAACCTATAAGAATCAAAAATGATATTTGATTCTAGTATGTTCTGGACTATTTTATGGTGTATTCGGTACGAAGTAAAAACAGATAGGTTTTAGTAGCTTTACATAGGTAAAAATATTAAATTTCCAGTTATGCCTAGTTTATTTGATGTTTTATGATGATTAATAGTAAAAGTAAAATTTCAATAAAAAAGCAGGATAAAAATTTATGTTTTCATTCAAGGATTCTAGTGTAAAAAAGAAATTAAAAATTTTATCCAGAATGATCAAAAATCCATTTTGTCCAATGATTCTTGTATTAGTAATTGAAATTTCAAATTCATTATATTAGAAAAGTAGTTCGATTTTGAATCGTGTTATATTTCCGTATACTAAGTAGCCATAATATATAGTTTAAACAAGAATCCTAGAATAGATACTAAACG
>ENA-OPVU01000730-OPVU01000730.1-human-gut-metagenome-genome-assembly--contig:-NODE-730-length-20147-cov-2.200627_pt1 | contig 20147 bp, 18 predicted proteins | sample MGYA00241497_ERZ501986 | MGnify/ENA primary metagenome ERZ501986 (study PRJEB25962, sample SAMEA2042995) | human gut metagenome | biome: human gut; feature: human-associated habitat; material: faeces...
GCGAGGCCCGCGGTCCCTGGACGGAGCCTGAAGCGCTTGCGGCGCGCGTGGTTGAGGACCTCCGCCGTCAGGGTGCAGACGCTATACTGAAGGCTGTTCTCGGTTAATTCAGGTCAAGAGGGATTTATGGCTTTACAAAGGCCCGTCATTCTGATGCGACCCGGCGAAGCGAACAACCGCCTCGCCGGCGTGCTCCTCAAGGAGGGGATTGAGTGCTGGCGCTGGCCGGCGTTCAGGATCGAGCTGCCCGGCAAGGAGGACTGCGATCTTGTTCAGGAGCGCCTGGACAACCTTGACGACGTCGAGATGGTCATTCTTCCGAGCCCCGCATCGGTTGCCGCCGCAGCCCATTGGGTGAAGGCATGGCCCGAGCACATCACGCTCGCCACGGTAGGCGAGGGCACCGCAAAGGTGATCCGCGCCGCCTGGGGCGACGACGTGAAGCTCATCTACCCCGAGGGCGACGCCGAGGATTCCGGCAGCGAGGCGCTCTGGGAGATCCTCAAGCACAGGGGGGCTCCTTCGCGCGTGCTCTTCCTGCGCGGCCAGACCGGCCGCGAATGGCTGCCCGAGCAGTTAAGGAGCATCGGCTCAGACGTCATCACGATGTGCATCTACGTCCGCGTGCCGCTCGAGCTCACGCCCGAACAGCGCAGCGACATCCTCATGGCCGCCCACGGTCCGTCTCCGATCATCTACATCACGAGCACGGACGCCGTCGACGCGCTCTTCCATGCGATCCGCCCCGTTTCGGAGGTTCGCGACTGGGTGACGAACGGCGTCGCCGTCACGCTCCATCCGCGCATCGTCCGCCGACTTCAGGAGGCGGGCTTCCACCACATCGAGGTCACCTGCACGGACGACGAGGTCGTCGCCTCCCACATCCGCGCAAACCTGCCCTGACGGAAGGTTTTGCATAAGTCGACTTAAATTTTGACGTGAACTTCGGTGCGGGCCGACGGGCTTGAGTCGGAAAAGGAAAAGGCACCGCCATCTTGACGGTGCCTTTCTTGTTTTCGGTCCCTCCGGGACTTACTTCTTCATGAGCTCGAAGAACTCGACGTTGTTCTTCGTGGCCTTCATCTTGTCGAGCAGGAATTCCATTGCCTCGAGTTCGTCCATGTCGTAGAGGAACTTGCGCAGGATCCAGACCTTCTGCAGGACGTCCGGCTTGAGGAGGAGTTCCTCGCGGCGGGTGCCCGAGCGGTTGAGGTTGATGGCCGGGTAGACGCGCTTTTCGGCCATGCGGCGCTCGAGGTGGATTTCGTTGTTGCCCGTGCCCTTGAATTCTTCGTAGATCACGTCGTCCATGCGGGAGCCCGTGTCGACGAGGGCGGTGCCGATGATCGTGAGCGAGCCGCCTTCCTCAAGGTTGCGGGCGGCGCCGAAGATGCGCTTCGGGCGCTGCAGGGCGTTGGCGTCCACGCCGCCCGTGAGCACCTTGCCCGAAGACGGAATCACGGTGTTGTAGGCGCGGGCGAGACGCGTGATGGAGTCGAGGAGGATGACGACGTCGCGCTTGCTTTCGGCAAGGCGCTTGGCCTTCTCGATGACCATTTCGGCCACCTGGACGTGACGGGCGGCGGGTTCGTCGAAGGTGGAGGCGACGACCTCGGCCTTGACGGAGCGCTGCATTTCGGTCACTTCCTCGGGACGTTCGTCGATGAGGAGGACGAAGAGAGTGACGTCGGGGTGGTTGGCGATGATCGCGTGGGCGATGTGCTGCATCAGGACCGTTTTGCCGGACTTCGGAGGAGCGACGATCAGGGCGCGCTGGCCCTTGCCGATCGGGGCGATCATGTCGATGATGCGGCCCGTGAGGTTCTCGTCGCCGCGCATGTCACGCTCGAGCACGAGATGCTCGTTCGGGAAGAGCGGCGTCAGGTTCTCGAACAGCATGCGGTGCTTGATGCTCTCGGGCGGCAGGCCGTTGACGGAGTCGACGCGCACGAGTGCGAAGTAGCGTTCGCCGTCCTTGGGCGTGCGGACCTCGCCTTCGATCGAGTCGCCGGTGTGAAGATTGAAGCGGCGGATCTGGGAGGGCGAGATGTAGATGTCGTCCGTGCTCGCAAGATAGGAGGTGTCAGGGCTGCGAAGGAAGCCGAAGCCGTCGGGAAGCACTTCGAGCGTGCCGTCACCGAAGATCTGCTCGCCGCTCTTGGCCTTCTTCTTGAGAATGGCGAACATGAGCTCCTGCTTGCGCATGCGCTGGGCGTTGTCGATTTCGAGCGCGTAGGCGATGTCGAGCAGCTGCGAGATGTGAAGGGACTTGAGGTCGGAAAGATGCATAGCGGATTTTGACGGCCCGAGAAGACGGCCCGTCGGAGGGGCGTGTTGGGAGAAATGCATGGAGCCGCATGAGGCGTGCGGCTCCGCCTGCCGCAAAGCGGCTTAGAGGTGAGCTTCGATGAAGGCGTTGAGCGTTTCCTGATCGCACAGGCCCGTGCGTTCACCGACGTGCTGGCCGTTCTTGAAGGCGATCACGGTCGGGATGCCGCGCACGTTGTACTCGCCGGCGAAGCGGCTGGCTTCGTCGCAGTTGTACTTGGCGATCACGACGCGGCCGTCAAAGGTTTCGGCAGCCTGTTCGAGGCGCGGGGCGAGCATGCGGCAGGGACCGCACCACGGAGCCCAGAAGTCGACGAGGACCGTGACGTTGGGCTGGGAGACGACTTCTTCGAAGTTTTCGTCGGTGACGTGAATGATTTCGCTCATGATGACTCCGGTGTGAGAAACTGTCCTGACGGACTGCGGGCCTGTCATGTGACCGTCGACCTTGGGCCGCACGGGGGAGCAGGCATAAATGCCGCAGGACTGAGTGCAAGATGTTGTGTTCGGGAAAGCGGCACTTGAAGGACTGCAGAACGAATCCGTGCCAGGGATGAGGGCGGCGGATTGGAATCCGCGCCGGAAAGTGTACCTATAGTAGCACCAAGAGGCCGCTCGTGCAGGGGGCTTCGGACGGCGGAAAAAGGATATTTTGCAAAAATCTGCTTCTTTCTGTAGACTATCGGGCTTGGCGGGTCCCCTCGCATGCTGTCCCCAGGAACCTGGTCAGGTCGGGAACGAAGCAGCACTAAGCAGAACCTCCCGGGTGCCGTAAGGCAGCCTGGTCTGAGTTAACTGTTAAGGTAACGTATGGGGGTTTCGCTCGAAGCAGGCCGCACGGTTCTTGTAGTTAGGGAAACCGCGAAGCGGTGGGACCCTGACTACCTTGTGCAGCCTATTCGAGCAAAGCGAGAATTTAATTGCTGCACATCCCGTGCGCCCGCCAGCGTAGAACGTAGAAAGAAGACTTACCATGCATATACAAAAAGCAACCGCTGCAGATCTGCCAAAGGCAATGCAGTGCTATGAAGAAATTATTGATAAAACACCAAATATCGAGCACCTTGCCATGTGGCGGAAGGGACAGCATCCGACCGAAGAAACCATCTTATCCTACATAAACAAAGGCGAATTTTATATCCTTTGGGATCATGAAGCCATCGCCGGTATGATGGCTCTTGCCAATGGCGTCAGTGAAACTTACCGGACCGTAAACTGGATCACAAAAGCCACAGATACGGAAGCTGCCGAGTTGCACGTCCTTGGCGTAAACCCGGACTATCAGGGAAAGGGCATTGCCAAAAAGCTGATCCGCGAAGCACTCCGTTTATGCAAAGAAAACGGCAAAAAAGTATTGCGCCTTGATGTGATCGGAACCAATACTGTAGCCAAAAAGCTCTATCCTTCTCAGGGCTTTGTATTTTGTGATACCGGTCATCTGTCTATCCGTGGCTATGAGGATATGGAATTTCTGTTTTATGAACAAAGATTAAGTAAGTGATCACTCTTCCTTCTGCCCATAGTACGCATTCGCACCGTGTTTCCGATAGTAATGCTTATCCTGTAATTCCTGGGGTGCAGGCATATTCTTTGGATTGATCTGTTCACAATAGGCAGCCATCTTGGCAACCTGCTCCAGAACGACTGCATTATGAACTGCATCCTCCGCATTCCTGCCCCACGTAAATGGACCATGGTTTTTACAAAGAACAGCAGGTGTTGCATTATAATCCAGTCCTCTTGCCTTAAACTCCTCTGTTATCAAAATACCCGTATTGGTTTCATAGGCTTCCTCTATTTCGTCTTTTGTCAGATTCCGGACACAAGGCACTTCCCCATACAGATAATCTGCATGCGTTGTACCATAGCACGGAATGCCTCTGCCTGACTGCGCCCAGCTTGTTGCCCATGTGGAGTGCGTATGTACAATACCGCCGATTTCCGGGAATTCCCGGTACAGGATACGATGTGTTTCTGTATCGGAAGAAGGATTGTATCTTCCTTCTATCTTATTTCCGTCCAGATCAACTACAACCATATCCTCCGGTTTTAATTTATCATAATCCACACCACTTGGTTTAATAACGAAAAGTCCTGACTCTCTGTCAATACCGCTTACATTGCCCCATGTGAAAATAACAAGTCCATATTTGGGAAGAAGCATATTTGCTTCATATACTTCCTGTTTCAGCTTCTCCAGCATAAATCATCTCTCCTTGCTTTCTATACTCTCTGCAATCCTGATCCCCGTCGGGCTGGATTTACAGATTATTCCGTCAGTGTATCCACTGCTGCTTTTTCAATTACTATGCCCTTCTTGTACTGCTCAATAAAGGTTTCAAATCCTTGCACATCCTTTGGATCCGGATTCATGGTTGTACCCTGATCACCCGCAAATACTTTATCAGCCAAAAAATCTTCCAAAGTTTCTGTTTCCTGTTTCTGCAGCATATAAGCAGCCAGAAGTGCCATGCCCCATGGGCCGCCTTCACCCGCGGTTTTCATGACTGTTACCGGTGCATTGATCGCAGCAGCCAGATAACCTTGTCCGACACATGCAGTTTTGAAAAATCCACCATGTCCGTAAATCCTGTCAACTCCCACTTTTTCTTCCTTCAGCAGAATATCCATTCCAACCTTTAACGCACCAAGTGCGGTATATAAATGGGATTTCATAAAATTCGGTAACGTAAATCTGCTTTCCGGGAAACGTACAAACAATGGTCTGCCTTCCGGAACATCTGTAATATTTTCGCCCGATAAATAACCATAAGGCAGCAATCCGCCGCAATCCTTATCCCCTTCCAGCGAAGCCAGAAATAAGGTGGTGTACAGCTTGTTTGTATCAGGCTTTACTCCAAATCTTTCCAAAGCGTCCCTGATAAGAGAAATCCATGCATTCACATCAGAAGTACAGTTATTTGCGTGTACCATCGCAACCAGACTGCCATCCGGTGTTGTGACAAGATCGATCTGCGGATACACCTTCTCAAGTGCCTTTTCCAGAACAACCATTCCAAATATAGAAGTACCTGCAGATACATTTCCGGTTCGCTGCCTGACACTGTTTGTAGCAACCATCCCTGTTCCCGCATCACCCTCTGGCGGACAAAGCGGTATTCCTGCCTCCAATTGTCCGGAAACATCCAAAAGACGCGCTCCTTCCACTGTCAATACACCGGCATTTTCTCCTGCCAGAAGAACCTTGGGTAAAATCTGTTCCAGTGTCCACGGAAGATTCCTATCGGCGATCAGCGCATCAAAGATCTGCAGCTTCTCAGCATCATAATTTTTCTTTTCCATGTCAATCGGGAACATACCGGAAGCATCGCCGATACCAAGTACCTTCTCGCCTGTCAGCTTCCAGTGTACGTAACCTGCAAGTGTTGTAAAAAAGGCAATTTTATCAATATGCGATTCTTCTTTTAAAATTGCCTGATACAAATGGGCAATGCTCCATCTCTGCGGAATATTATACCTGAACTTTTCTGTCAATATTTCCGCTGCCTGCTGTGTAATACCATTTCGCCACGTACGGAACGGTACTAAGAGTTCTCCCTCCTGATCAAATGCCATATAACCATGCATCATAGCACTGAAGCCAATAGAAGCTACCTTTTTCAGAGAAACTCCATACTGCTTCTGTACATCTGCTGCCAGATTTTGATAGCTGTCCTGTAAACCTGTCCAGATATCATCCAATGTATAGGTCCAGATACCATCCTCCAAACGGTTTTCCCAGACATGATCACCTGACGCGATCGGTTTATACGTTTCATCTATCAATACGGCTTTGATCCTGGTAGAACCAAATTCAATGCCAAGTACGGCTTTGCCACTTTCAATTGTTTTTTTAGAATTCTCCATTCTCATTCCCATTCCTTTCCTGATCAATCACCTTGCTCAGATCCATAGAACTGTCATAATAGGTTTCATCTATATACTGCATCTTTTCAACCTGTTCGCCCTTTTCCAGCCACCGGATCACTTCTTCTACTTTCGGTGCAAGCAGGGGGTTACACTCAAAGTCTGCATTGATCTTTCCATTTTGCATGGCAATCAGTGCTGCCTGCACCGCATCAAATGAAATAATACAGATGTCCCCATCAGGGCCACATGTTTTTCCTGCCTGTTCAATCGCATCAATGGCACCAAATGTCATATTGTCATTTTCACTGATCACAACATCTATATCTTCATACAGGCGAAGAAAATCCTCCATAACTTCCTTACCCTTCGCCTGTGTAAAATCTGCCGGTCTGCTCTCCAGAAGATTCCACTCCGGATGCTGCCTGCAGACAGCTTCAAAACCTTTCGTTCTGCCAATCTGTGCAGTTGATCCAAGTGTTCCCTGCAGTGCTACAATATTCACTGTGTCTTCCATTCCCTGCTGTTTCAGATAATCTGCCAGCCATTTACCGGCATTTTCTCCTTCTTCCTGAAAGTTGCTTCCTACCCAACAGGTATAAAGACTATCATCCTCAAGTTCTACAGAACGATCCGATAAAATAACAGGAATTCCTGCATCCCTCGCCTCCTGCAGAATCGACTCCCACCCGGTTTCCACAACCGGATCCAGAATGATATAGTCTACCTCCTGCAAAATAAAGCTTCGCACGGTTTTCAACTGATTTTCCTGTTTATTCTGTGCATCATCAAAAAGCAGATAATACCCCTTTTCTTTCGTAAAAGTATCCATAAAAGATTGCGTATTGGCAATACGGTAATCAGATTCCGATCCAACCTGGGAATAGCCCACAACGATATAATCCATATCCTTTACTTCCGTATAGGCATCCGCATTCTGTACGGCCGCAGCCTCACCGCCCGCACATCCGCACAAGCCGAAAAGCAATATAAAATTTAACAGACTATATAATTTCTTACGCATTATCCATACTACCTGTCCTTTGGGTTACACTTTTATTTTATCACAGATCTTCATAAAAGTGTGTGTCCTTCTGCCAGTTTTATGCTTTTTTCTTTCTTGACATGACAACTGACTGGATGACAAGGAACAGACAAAGCATTGCTGCAATCGTAATTCCGGTCCACCAAGCCTGATCAAGACCTGCAGAAGATACAATGTTCTGGATCGTGCTTAAGGAGAGTACACCAAATAACGTTCCGATGATATTACCAACACCACCTGTCAGCATTGTTCCACCAATGATGGAGGATGCAATGGCATTCATTTCCATGCCTGTTGCATGGGATGCAGAACCGGATCCAACATGCATAAAATACACAAATCCACCAATACCTGCCAGCAGACTGCAGAGAAGATGTGCCATAAATTTTGTCTTCTTTACATTAATACCAAGCATCAATGCACTCTGCTGATTACCACCGACTGCATAGAAATTACGTCCACTCTTTGACCAGCGCAGCATACAGAATAAAACAATTACCAGGATCAATGCTACAACAACACCGATCTCTACATAGGCATTGACATATTTACCAAGTTTATTAACAGAACCAAGCCCCGGAACGATCACTCTTGTTTCCTTCAGCTTCACAAATGCCTCATTCTGCACATTGAACGGCTCTGTATTTACAATTGTTGTCATGCCTCGTGCAAAAAACATTCCCGCCAAGGATACAATAAACGGCTGGATATCCAAATAGGCTACCAAATAGCCCTGTACCAGACCAAATAAAAGTCCGATACCTAGTGAAATAAAGATTGCTGTTACTACATTTCCACCATGATAGTCCAGATAAACCGCACAGCACATGCTGACAAGTGCAGCCACTCCGCCAACAGAAATGTCAATACTTCCTGTGATCATAACAATACTCATACCGCAGGATGCAATGATCAATGCTGCATTGGCATTCAGCATATTTAAAAATGTCTGTGCCTTTAAAAAGCCCTTTCCTTCAAAAATCATAGCACCTATGTACATGGCAAAAAATACGATCATGGTAATTGCCAGAAGCAGATTGGTATCTGTCATATTTTTTGTTTTCTGAAAAAATCCCATTTTCTTTTTATCTGACATATTACGCAACCCCCTTTACCTGTTCACTGTTTTTCAATTTTTTGGTAAAACCGGCAATTTTTTCTCTTACGACCGGTGCACTGAAAACAACAAGCGCGATAACAACAATCGCCTTATAAGCCGGAAGTGCATCTGACTGTACATTAAATTTATAAAGTGTTGTTGTCAGGAACTGGATCACATATGCACCGAGGATAGAAGCCGGCAAATTGAATTTACCACCGCTCAATGAGTTTCCTCCAAGTGCAACCGCTAAGATCGCATCCATTTCAATATCCTTAGCAATAACGGAATAGTTAATAGTTGACAGACGACTTACTTTGATAAAACCTGAAACCGCAACACATAATCCAAGAATTACAAAAGTAAGCAGCTTTACCATCTTCGGATTTAAACCATTCAGTCTTGCGGAATCAGAATTGATACCGACTGCCTGCACATATAATTTGAGATTTGTGAACTTCATCGCAAGTGCCATCACGATAAGACATGCGATCATGATGAAAAACGGTGTCGGAATCGGAATTCCCGGAATGAATCCACCAAAATAAGTAAACGTTGCATCATTAACGATCGGAAGTTCATTATTATTGATCCATGCAGCGATAGAACGACCGGCTGTATACAGGATCAGTGTTGCAACCATTGGCTGGATCTTGAAATAAGATACAAGAACACCATTAAATGCGCCAAACAGCATTGCTACAATACAGCTTACCAAAAATGCTACAATGATCGGAGCCTGCAGTGTATCCGGTCTGGAGTTGGTCCCACAAAGCACACGCAGTACCACGCTGCCACTGATCGCAATTGCTGCGCCCACGCTGATATCCTGTCCACCGGAAGCTGCTGTTACAAGCGTCATACCAATCGCAAGGATCGCCAGCTCTGAGCCGTAATCCAGAATGGTGATCAGATAACCGGACAATACCGGATTTCCCATGCTGTTATATCCCATTGTGATCTTAAAAAAGGATGGATCTACTATTAAATTAAATAATGCCAGTATGATCAATGCCATAATCGGAATCATGATCTGTTTTTTCAATAAGTTTTTCATGATTTCTGGTCACCTCCTGCAATCGTACTCATAATGCCCATCTGTGTCAGTTCGTTGCCTGTCAGCTCACCGACCACTTTACGGTCACGCATAACAACCAGTCTGGAACAGGTACGGAGCATTTCATCTGTTTCGGAAGAAATAAATGTTACACTCATTCCTTCTGATGCAAGCTTCAGCACAAGCTTCTGGATATCAATCTTAGTACCGACATCAATACCTCTTGTCGGTTCATCCAGGATCAGATACTGTGGATGTGTCAAAAGCCATCTTGCCAGAATAACCTTCTGCTGATTACCACCGGATAACGATTTGATCGGTGTATCTGCAGATGCAGTTTTGATAGCAAGAAGTTTGATATATTCATCTGCCAGCTTGTTGGCTTCTGCTTTGGAATACGGTTTAAAGAAGCCCTTCAGCACCTGAGATGCAAAAATAATATTATCTCTGACAGAAAGATCACCAATGATACCATCTTTCTTTCTGTCCTCAGGAAGGTATGCAATACCCTGTTTCATCGCATCAAGCGGTTTTGTGATCTTAACCGGTTTTCCGTTCATCTTTACGGTTCCACCCAGTACTCTGTCTGCTCCAAAGATCGCACGTATACACTCGCTTCGACCGGATCCCAAAAGTCCGGTAAATCCATTGACTTCACCTTTTTCGATATGGAAATCAAATGGCTTGATACCTGCATCGCTATACAGTCCTTCTGCCTCAAAAACAGGTTCATCACTCTTACTCTTCTCAAATGCCTTCTGCTCACCTTTGATGTCAGACATATCATCCAGCTCCTTGCCAAGCATTTTGGAAACAAGCTGCACACGTGGCAGATCCTTGATCTCATATTCTCCGACAAGCTGTCCGTCACGCAGAACAGTAATCTTATCACAAACCTCATATACCTGATCCAGGAAATGGGTTACAAATATGATACCAACACCCTTCTTTTTCAGATCGCGCATCAGTTTAAAGAGCTTTTGCACTTCCTGGTCATCCAGTGATGAAGTAGGCTCATCCAGGATCAGAACCTTACATTCCATATCAACCGCTCTTGCGATCGCTACCATCTGCTGGATTGCGATAGAGCAGCTTGCAAGCTGCTGGGTTGCTTTTGCCGGTATATCAAGCGACTGCAGAATATCATCTGCCGCCTTATTCATTTTCTTCCAGTTCTGTCCTACGCCCTTTGTTCTGCCAATAAACATATTTTCTGCTACAGACAGATTCGGACAGAGTGTAATTTCCTGATATACAGTACTGATACCAAGATTTTGTGCATCCTGCGGAGAACGGATCACCGCCTCTTTCTCCATTCCTTTCAGATAAATATGTCCTTCATCTTTTGTATAAACACCTGTCAGCACCTTGATCAATGTTGATTTTCCCGCACCGTTTTCACCCATCAGTGCATGGATCTCTCCCTCGCACAGATTAAAATCCACATTCTGTAGTGCCTTTACGCCGGGGAAGCTTTTATAAATACCTTTCACTTCAAGTACTCTGTTTTCTTTCACCCTGCATCCTCCTTCCTATAAAGAGGGAGCGCAAGGCAGCTTTTTTGCTGCGCTGCGCTCCCGGCTGTTTGTATGATCGTGGATCTTAGATTCCGTAGTTGTCTACATCTTCCTGTGTGATCGTTGTAGCATCAAAGCCTTTTTCATCCATGATGATTGTCTTTTCAGAGATTGTCTCACCATTTTCAATCTTCTTGATGATGTCATCGATGTAAGAAGCCTGGAATGGGTTACACTGTCCGTCGTAGTTCCAGTTCTGGTTTAATAATTCTTCAAGTGCCCACTTATTGCAGTCAAATCCCATAACGATTACGTCTTTGCCTACACCGTGAGGAATATTCGCTTTATCAAGAGCCGCTACAGCACCTTTTGCCATATCATCGTTTTCAGCATAGATGACATTGAAGGATTTACCTGAGTCGATAACAGACTGTACGATCTGCTGTGCTTTTTCTGAGTTCCATTCAGCGGTCTGCTGTGTTACAAGATTCCATCCGTCAGATGCAACTGTATCATTTAAAGCACCTGTACGACCCTGCTGTGCTGCAGAACCCATAACGCCCTGTAAATGAATGATATTGTATTCATCAAGGTTCTGGCTCTTTAACCATTCAACTGCTGTTTCTCCTTCTTTTGCCATATCGGAAACGATAGATGCTTCGTAAAGGCTCTCATCTGCATCGATCGTACGATCGAATAAGATAACTCTGATTCCTGCATCCTGTGCATCCTGCAGAACTGAATCCCAGCCTGCTGTATCTGCTGCGGAGAGAAGAAGATAATCAACACCGTCCTGAATGAACTTCTGTGCTGCTGTGATCTGTTCATCATTCTTTAAGCTGTATGCGAATGATGCTTCATATCCATTTTCTTCTGTGAACATTGCTTTCATATCTTTATCGTTTGCCGTACGATATCCTGATTCATTCGGATCATTATTGATGATACCTACCTTGATCAGATCTCCTGATGCTGCAGGTGCTTCTGCATCTGCACTTGCATCTGCACTTGCATCTGTGCTTTCCTCTGTGCTGCTGTCAGCAGGAGCTGTTGTGTCTGCTGCGCTGCTTCCGCATCCTACCAGCATTGTTGCGATCATTGCGGTGCTAAGTAAAATCCCTAATAATTTCTTTTTCATGGCGTATCCTCCTTTTTGCTTGTTACCACGTTTTTGATGATCTAATCATAACGTAATCTGCCGGCAAAAAATACGGAGTTTCTTTTGAATAAAGTGTGAATTTTTTCTAATATTCGGGATGTTATTATTTTTTGTAAGAAAAAGTTGAATTTTTTACGAAATATGTTTGATTTTATTGCATGGAATCCTGACATAGACTCTTGTCCATTCCCCATACTCGCTTTCCAATTGTAATCCATACCCCTGTCCATAATTCAGACAGATTCTCTGCTGCACATTATAAAGTCCAAATCCGCTTGGATTTTCCTTCTCCTCTATTTCACCATCCAATACTTTTTTCAGACGGATCAGCTTTTCCGGATCAATCCCGCTTCCGTCGTCATAAACTTCAAATATCAGATAATCTCCCTCTATCTGTCCGCTGATACGGATATGCCCCAGCCTTCTTTTGTTTTTAATGCCATGATACAATGCATTTTCAACAAGAGGCTGCAATGTCATTTTTAATATTTTGTATTGATATAACTCTTCCGGTATTTCTATTTCATACTCCAGAATATCCTGATAGCGGAACTGCTGGATCTGGAGATAACTTTGGATATGCAGCTCTTCTTCCTGCACCGTAATAAAATCCTGCCCCTTCGAAAGTGTTGTACGAAAAAAATCAGATAGCGAAGATACCATATTGACGACCTGCTCTTTTTCGCCTGCCTCTGCCAGCCAGATGATCGTATCCAGCGTATTATATAAAAAATGCGGATTAATCTGCGCCTGCAGGAGCTTCAGCTCTGTTGCTTTCAGATTGAGCTGCTCCACTTTGATCCCTTCTACAAGATTGCCGATCTGCTCCACCATCTGGTTAAAACTTGTGCTTAAGATCGCCATTTCATCATCATTGCCACCTTTTGCCCGGACTGCAAAATCACCCTGTCCAGCAATTCTGGTTGCTTCACACAAGCTTTCGATCGGTTTTGTGATTCTCAGCATGATCTTCCGACTGATGATGAGTGCTGCTGCCAGGATTAAAACAAAGCTTACTGTCACCGTCCGTGTTGCCTGATCCACATCCATTCGGATATCACTTCTGAGGTTTTCCAGATTTGTCGCCTGATAATAAATATACTGCTGGATCTGATCCTGGATCAGCTGTGTCAAAATACGGATATTAACATCCAAACGTTCCATATTTTTATCGTATTGCCCGGAAATCAGCGCATCCTTCTCTATTTCTTCCACACGATCCTCTAATGTATCCAGTGCTTTCAATATCATCGTCAGCTGATTCTTCGCATACTCGTCCTCTGTGGCATCATACATCTTCTGAAAGGACTGCCTTGCATCATCTATCATTTCATGCGGCTTTTGCGTATCGACAAGCTCCTTGGCACGTTCAGAGTTTACCGCAATGATATACATGATGTAATCCATATCATCCTTAAAATTGATATTATATGCATTAGCCATTTCAATCTTTCCAACGATCGCATCATAACGATCCGCAAAACTGTAGATCATAATGATCAGGTAGATAATGATCACAACCAGCGGCAGCAGACAAATACCCATCAACATATTCAGACGTTGTTTCAGCAACGAATTCTTTTTCAAAACTGCCTCCTGTCTTATACTTGTGTACGGAATTCACGCGGGGTACACTTTTGTACTTTTTTAAACAGATAACTGAAATAATGCGCATCCTTGTAGCCAACTGCATACGCAATTTCTGCCGTTTTCATTGTACTGCTCCGCAGAAGCTGCTTTGCCCTTTCCATTCTGACGTTTGTCAAATATTCAATAAAGGTTTCTCCCATTTCCTTACTGAATATTGTACTGAAATGACTTGGACTGATATTTACACTTGCAGCCACTTGATTCAGTGAAATATCTTCTTCCTCATAATGATGCTCGATGTAGGAAACAGCCTCTTTTAAAAGATCACTGTAACGCTTCCTTGACACAGACTCCCGACATTCCAATGTTGCATCGAGTACTTTTTTGATATATTCTTTTGTCTGCTCTATTGTCTGTATCACCTGTTCCATTTCCTTCAGATCACCGCAACGCTCTACCAGTTCTTTTGAGGAAAATCCAAGCCTTTCCAGAAAAGCTACCGCAGCCAGATAAAAATCCATGGCAACATACTGTCTGAACATCAGTGACTGGACACTCTTTTCACCCAGACTCATAAAATAATCATCTACAAAGTTGGAAACTTCCCTGCGCAGACCTGTATGAATGAAATTCTCAATAATTTTGTGATTGAGTTTATCAACCTGTACAGAACTGATCAGAAGTTCTTCATTTTCATTCTTTTCAGTCTGCGGATTTTCGGATGATCCGACATCTCTGACCGGTATTTCCAAAATCTGGTTCCACTTTTTTAAATACTGGAAAGCAAACTTCTTTTCAGCCTCTTTCAGAGAATTTTTGATCTCCCTGAGTCTTTCCACCGGATTTCCGAGTGCTCCGAAGTATTCCACCGGCGGATCTGTTTTTTCTGTGATCTGTCTGACTGTCTTTCTGCAGCTTTCAATCCGCCTCTCCATCTTCTCTGCATCATCCGCAATCAGTAAGAAGAGCCATTCATCCACGCCTCTCCGGAAAGAAAATACACCGCTTAACGTATCCAGCGCGCTCTCAATTTCCGCATACGTCTCCTGCTTTCCCCCGTTTTCGGTAATTTTTAAAAGCAGTATATTATATAAGGGCGCACTCAGATCCATCCCCAGAGATTCTCCTGTCTCCAGTATTTGAGCCAGACTTAGATTCTGTGTTATGATCTGGTTTAAAAACCGTTCTTTTTCCAGCTCACGGTTTTCCTTCATATCTTCTCTATACTTCTTGATCAGTTCTTTTTCTTCCTGCTCCTGTCTGATCACTTCTTTCACCTGTGCGAGCACATCCAGAAGCTTTGCGGAAGAGATTGGTTTCAACAAATATTCCGCAACCTGTAATTTGATCGCCTCTTTCGCATATTCAAATTCGTCATATCCGCTCAGGATCAATATTTTGGTTGCGGGAAGTTCTTTTCTGACCAGCTTACTAAGCTGTAATCCATCCATAAAAGGCATTTTGATATCTGTGATCAGAATATCCGGCTTCGTCTTTAAGATCATCGGATATGCGAGTTCACCATCTCCCGCTTCTCCCACAAACTCATATCCTTCTTTTTCCCAGTCAATACTGTTTTTGATTCCCTTACGGATTGCAATTTCATCTTCCACCAAAAAAATCTTTATCATCATCCGATCCCCCAGAAAAATAGTACTATTTTTATCATCTTATATAATTTGCCGAAAAATAGCAATAAATAAATCCGGTCTTCTAACAGACCGGATTCCAATCCCTTTACGCATTTATATAGCTGCCACAATACGGACACTTGCTGGAATACCCCGTTGCAGCCTGAAAGCTGGAACCACAGTTCGGGCACGAAACAGCCACCATTTTCAGCTGCATCGGATCTACCGGCTTGTCATCCATCAGTTCTTCCTCTCCCGGCAGATATTCACTTCTGACAGATTTCGGATCATAGTCATATTTATCCCGGTAGCAATAAATGTCAACGGTCATTCCGATAGGAAGCATTTTAGAGGAACCCTTTTCAAAACATGTCGGAATGACAGCCTCTCTTTCTGTGTGCGTTTCATCGAAATAGTGCACCACTGTATTGACTGTATAAGAGTTATTTACCGTAAAAGAGGTATTCTCCACATAGCTGTACACTTTCGCCACATACTTTTTCCCTTTTTTCCGAATTCTCCCTTTGACACTCTTATGTATTACAATTCCCGCCAGAAATCCAATACCAATCACCACAAAAATAAGCGGCATAAAAACTGCTCCTCCTGCCTCTGCAAAGCCTCCTGAAGTTATAAATACCAGAAATACACCTCCGCCAATTATCACATAGGCAGCACCCATGATTCCCAGAATAAAATATATCACACCCATCTCGTTTCCTTTCTTCCGTCACCTATAACGCATCTGAACCGATAAGATCATTTTGTCTCGCAGAACAGTTCCATTATTTCCTATTGCAAATACCGCTACCATCCGTTTCATGCAGGCGTTTTCTAAGTCCGGCAAAAAACTGTTTCAAAATCTGGCTGCATTCCGCTTCGCAGACACCCTAGGTGGTCTGCACCTGATGGTTGAACTGCTTCATCGTAAACAGATTCAGTATAGAACCGGCGCAGCCTGCTTTCGGATTCATCGCTCCGATCACAACCTCCTTGACACGCGCCTGCACGATCGCGCCCGCGCACATCTGGCATGGCTCCAATGTCACATAAAGTGTGCATTCCTCAAGCCGCCAGTCATTTAATTTTTTACTTGCTTTCCGAATGGCTGTGATCTCCGCATGCGATAATGTGCTCTTATCGGTATTGCGTCTGTTATAGCCGCGTCCGATCACTTTTCCGTCCTGCACGATCACACAGCCGATCGGTACTTCGCCAAGCTCTTTTGCCTTTTTTGCCTGCAAAAGAGCCTGTTTCATAAACTTCTCATCTGTTTTTTGTTTCAGTATAAGTGCCTGTTGCCTTGCTTCTTCTTCCTTGCGCAGCTTCTCTTCTTTGGCGCGAAGCCGGTTTTCCCGGCGTTTTAATTGTTTTTCTGTCAGTTCATGCATAACCTATCTTTCCGTTTTATTTCTTTTTCATCCGCTTCTATCATTACTGCAAATGCCTTATACTTCTATCATACGGGTTATGCGTAAAAATAACAAGCATTCCCGCATAAAAATAGCTGCATAAATTATCCAGATCCACTATACCCTCAGGTCTTTAAAGTGTTATACTGTTTATCTGGGACATCGCATCCCACGGAACGTTTTTTGTCTAATAGGAAAGAAGGCAGCTTATGTTATTTTGCGGTTTACAAAAGACAACTTTATTAGATTATCCGGAGCACGTAGCAGCTACTGTTTTTCTCGGCGGCTGTAATTTCCGTTGCCCATATTGCCAGAACAGTGACCTTCTATTAGATCCTGCTTCTTATGCTGCATACACAAAACAAGATATCCTTTCTTATTTACAAAAAAGAAAGAATATCCTGACAGGTGTCTGTATTACCGGCGGCGAACCGACGATCTATCATGATCTGCCTGATTTTCTGGCCGAGGTCAAACAGCTGGGCTATCTGGTCAAGCTTGACTCAAATGGCAGCAATCCTTTCATGCTGCAGACGCTTTATGAACAGAAGCTGATCGACTACGTGGCAATGGATATTAAGTCCGGTCCTTCCGATTATCTGAAGGTGGCAGGACTGACTGATCCGACAGATCACAGTACTTCTTATGCCTTTTCCGATGAAATGCTTTCCCGCATCCGCGAAAGCGTGCATTTTCTGATGCACGAGACAGATGAAAGGCGTTTCACCTACGAATTCCGCACCACAGTCGTCCGCAAGCTGCACAGCGCAAACACCTTCCGCGAGATAGGTGACTGGATCAAAGGCGCCAAAAGATACTTTCTGCAGTCCTACAAAGAAAGCGAACGGGTTCTATGCCCCGGCTTTTCTGCCTATTCCCGCATGGAACTGGAGAAGTTTATAGAAATACTGAAACCAAATATCCCTTCGGTCGCACTGCGGGGCGTAGACTGATCGAGCTGCCATGCGCCACACTACCGCCTGTTCTGCCTTGTTTGCCGCACTGACCGTTCGCATATTTATCTGACTTTACACAGAAAATACCCATATGCCCCCATCTGTGGCATTTCTGCTCTGCTTTCTTCCCCAATTTCACAATGTTGCAGATTTTCCGCCTCAATGAAAAGTGGAAAGCCCATCATTTTTGCCGCGATCGCTTCCCTCTGGCTAAAATTACCCGGAACACCGATAAACCCGTCACCAGCCACCACATGTCTGTACTGATAATATCCATGCAGCAAAAAGCTGTTATAATACAGCTCTCTCTGCTTTTCTCCCATGGAAAGAAGCTGCGTCAGATCCTGGATATAGAGTACTTGATTTTCCGGTATTTCAGTCTCCTTCCTGCTTTCTTTTGTCTCTGCCCGGCTCTTGTTTTGCATCTCCTGTGATCGTTCCTCATCTCCCGGCGCCACTTCCGATTCTGATTCCGGTTTCTTTATTTGGCATTCTTCTGATTTTGATTCCGGTTTCTTCATTTGGCATTCTTCCGATTTTGATTTCTGCTTTGTTTCTTTCCATTCTTCCGATTTCTTTATCTGGCGTTCCTCAGATTCTGGTTTCTGCTTCATTTTCCCTTCTTTATCTATATCCGGGATCTGCATCCTCACATCCGCCTCTTCCACATTCTGTTTTTCCTCTGTGACAGCATCCGCTTCTCCACGGATCTCCTTTCCTCCGGGCAAAAAGATCCTGCAATCCACGATCCCTTCCATTTCTTCCGCTTCCTCCAGCTTTTGCAAAAACTGCATCTGCCGTCCGCCGGATACAAATACAATATCCCAGCTTTTTTCCTTCTCCTGTCCGCCCAGAAGATAACGCAGTCTGCAGCTTCCTTTCCCCCCGGCAGCCGGCAGATCCTGCAGTAGAAATTCCACCTTTACCTTCCGCCCCATGACCGTCAGCTTCCGCAGCCCCGCTTTGGACAACATCTGCTCTCCTTTATACACATAAACATAATCCTTTTTCTGCGTAAACAAAATAGCACTTCCCTATATTGAACCATTTAATCCAATATATGAAAGTGCTTGCAATGTCATGCATCTTTGATGCATGATGCAGCCTCGAGCATTGCGCAGCAATTCTCATGCGAGAGGTTCCCGTAATGTCATGCATTCGAAGAATGCATGATGTAGCCTCAGCCCATCACCGAAGGTGATTATGCATGGGCTGAGGTTCCCGTAATGTCATGCATTACTTGTCGCATATTTGCGTAGCAAATGTGTGACTGGGAATGCATGACATTTAATAATCCATACTCTCCAGATAACGCATATACCGCACCACCATAAGTGCGATCTTCAGTGTCAGTGCATCATCAAAGATACGGATATCCAGTCCTGTATATTTTTCCAGTTTTTCCAGACGATACAACAGTGTATTTCTGTGGACATATAATTGTCTGGAGGTTTCCGATACGTTCAGATTGTTTTCCAGGAATGTATTGATCGTGGTAAGAGTTTCTTCATCCAGTTCTTCCGGAACCTTTCCGCCAAAGATCTCTTCGATGAACATTTCACAGAGATTGATCGGCAGCTGATAGATCAGTCGTCCGATTCCGAGTGTGCTGTATGCAGTGACCGTCTTTTCCGCATAAAAGATCTTGCCGACATCCAGTGCCATTTTAGCTTCCTTATAGCTCTTAGAAACATCTTTCAGTTCTTCTACGATCGTACCGTATGCCACACGCACATTGATCATCGCTTCTGTGTTCATCATTGCAACGGTTGTTTCCGCTACTTCTACCACTTCAGCATAAGAATCCTTTGCCTCTACCTGTTTGATAACGATCAGTGTGTTTTCATCTACTGCCGTTACATAATCGCCGGACTGCGCAGAAAACATACTCTTTAAAAATTCCATGGCATAATTTTCTTTTCCCGCCGGAATTTCCAAAAGCAGAACGACTCTTGGCTTCTGGATCTCAATATGCAGCTTCTTGGCACGATTATAAATATCTACCAAAAGCAGATTGTCCAGGATCAGATTCTGGAAGAAATTATTGCGGTCAAACCGCTCCTTGTAGGCTGTGATCAGATTCTGGATATTGGATACCGCAATCTTTCCGATCATATATTCCTCACTGGAATCACCGCAAAGAAGTACATATACCGGATCTTCTTCATCATAGATCTTCAGATACTGACAGCCCTGAAGCACCTGACTTCCTGCCGGAGAGGCAGCAAATTCCGTTACAAATTCTACATTTTGTTCAAATCTGTCCGAATTCTTTGCCACCATGACGCCTTCTACGTCAACAACTGCCAGATCTACCTTTGTAATTGTCTTTAAATCATCCAGACAGCTCTGTATTACCTGTGCTGTTATCAAATGCACACATCCTTTCTATACCTCTTGCAGACTCGAAAATCCCGCTACTTCGTAGCGCCGCTGCTCCGCTGCTTCTGATTTTCTCGTTGTACGCTCGGGTGAAACCAAATGCC
>ENA-OPVU01000743-OPVU01000743.1-human-gut-metagenome-genome-assembly--contig:-NODE-743-length-20000-cov-6.449436_pt1 | contig 20000 bp, 23 predicted proteins | sample MGYA00241497_ERZ501986 | MGnify/ENA primary metagenome ERZ501986 (study PRJEB25962, sample SAMEA2042995) | human gut metagenome | biome: human gut; feature: human-associated habitat; material: faeces...
CTGTTTCTGCGCCCGGCTGCGCGGTTTACCGGCGAAAATATGAAACAGCACGAAGTAATAGCTAACTGAGATATTTTTAACCGGGCAGGGTGCGAGTGAATTTAAACAAAAAAGAGTAAAGTCAATATTACTATCAAGACCATCTTTTTATAAGTATATTGAAAGGCCAGATGATCATAAGAAATATATGCAGGAACAATGAATGATCTAATAAAGGAAGGATCTGATTATGTATTATAGGGATTTCATTATTACCTCTATCGAGGCAGAGCGTATTCTGGCCATGAAATTTGATGAAGTATTAGTTCCTTATTTAAATCCGATGATTATTTCTGATGATGAACTTGCTGAATTACTTATTAAGTTAATGAGGTGAATGGATGGGTTTCTTGAAAAGATGGTTAAAGGAAGAATTCATTCTTTTTTTATGGGGATGGGGCATTGTATTATTAATCATTGTATTTATTATGATTGCAGTCTCTCTTTTCCCTGACATTGCCATTAACTTAATAGGACTTTTTATTTTATTAATCATTGGGTTTCACGTTGTTGTTTGGTTTAAAGTTAAAAACTGATATGAAAGAGGAGGGGTAATGTCAAATCCAGCATATTTATGGTTAACTGATGAGAGTGATTCGCCTATTATAGGTTCTTGCCTGATGCCCACACGTACAGGTTCCATCGAATTGCGCGCAGTGAATCATCATGTTTGGTTACCTACCGATAATAATACAGGAAAGCTGACGGGAACCCGTCTTCATACACCGGTTAAAATTCAAAAAGAGTTTGACAGAACAACACCTTTGTTATTTAGGGCTCTTTGTGAAGGTCGAACCTTAAAATCGGCAACGCTAAAAATGTACAGAATAAATGAGGCGGGACTGGAAATTGAATATTTTAACATAGCGTTAGCGAATATTAAGATTACGGCAATCACACCAAATTTACATCCGGCCGGAATGACAAGTACTCACCTTGAAGACATTGATTTCCGTTATGAGACGATCACCTGGAGATACACAGAAGGGAACATCATGTATCGTGATTCATGGAACGATCGCTGTTGTGCCTGGTAGCAAATAATATAGTGCTGAAACGCGGCGCCTCATGCGGCGCCGCCGGCGTTATTCATCCACCATCTTCCCTGCGCTAAAACTCCAGTCCTCCCGCTGGTTAAACTGGATAACCACCATCAGGTCCTGCGGGCTGACCGCCATCTCATCGTCTAACCGCGCACAGAGCCGACGATAAAGCCCCTGTTTCTGCGCCCGGCTGCGCGGTTTACCGGCGAAAATATGAAACAGCACGAAGCGGGCGCTGCGTCCGTCGCTGAGGTAGTTCGGGTCGTAAATGCGCTGCTCGTCGGCGGCCTGCTCGATAAACTGAAATTTATCTGCTGACGGCACGTCGAACTCTGCCACCAGACACTCATGAAAGAGCGCCGACAATTGAGCAAACTCCGTGGGACGCCAGGCCGTGCCAAGCGATATGCGGGTCAGGGGCATGGTGTCTCCTGCTCATTCAGACAGGTCAGGGCGCTGGCCGCCGCTGGCCAGCCGGCATAGAACGCCAGGTGGGTGAACAGCTCGACGATTTCGGCCTGGCTCAGGCCATTTTGATAGCCGAGAGCGATATGCCACGGCAGTTGCTGGGTTTTACCCAGCGCCGTCAGGGCAGAAAGGGTGATCAGGCTCCGTTCGCGGGGCGACAGATCGCGGCGAGCCCAGATATCACCAAACAGTACCGTTTCGGTCAGTTCGGCCAGTTTTGGCGCAATGGCGGCCAGGGTGTTGCGATTAACAGCGCTATTTTCCACAGTGACTCCCGTTATTGGGTGTTGAGATGGCAATCACTGTCGCATGCCGGGAAAGAGGTTGAATATCGCAATGTTCAGGATGTTTCATCCTGATAAGCAGGACGATTTTTCGCCCTGTTTTCCATACCCATTACCACGCTTACGAGCTCATTCCGGTTAGACGTCGATTTTTCGCGCCACGATAAACAACCTGGGGAATCGCAGGAGCACCTTTCCGTTACACTGTAACGGATAGTGTTCGGCCAGTAGTTCGACATAGCGTGTCAGAAATGCGTTTCTGGACTGCTCGTCCAGGCCGGCCAGATAGGGACGCAATCCGGTCCCCTGCAACCAGTCGCTTATCGCCTGATGGGAAGCGAGGGGATGAAAATAGGTGGTGCGCCAGATATCAACTTCACAACCCTGACGGGTCAGCATGTCATACCAGGCGTCCGGCGGGAGTAAGGGCTGGCGCCCGCGGTCCGGTAATCCCTGCTCGTCGGCGACCTGGCGCATCAGGGTATGCGAAGGTTCCTGCCAGTTATCCGGCATTTGCACGGCCAGCGTCCCGTTGACTGCCAGCTGCGCCACCAGATGTGGAAACAGCGTCTCATGATCCGCCAGCCACTGCAGAGAGGCGTTCGCATAGATCACGTGTACCGGTTGCGCAGGCCGCCAGCGGGCAATATCGGCGTCGATGAACTCACAGTCGGGTAAGGCCTGTGCCGCCTGAGCCAGCATGGCCGGGGAGTTATCGATACCGGTGATTGCCGCCAGCGGCCAGGCGGCGCGCAGCAGGCGGGTGCTGTTTCCCGGCCCGCAGCCAAGGTCGACAACGTGCTCAACCTGCAGATGGGCAATACGCGAGAGCAGGTCGGCCGCGGGGCGGGTACGTTCAGCGTCAAATTGCAAATACAAAGAAGGGTTCCAGTCAGCCATAGCGCGGTCCTGTGTGAGGGAAGACTGGGCAAAGCATAGAACGCTACTGGCAGCCTGTCAGCCGCCGAATGTTACCAGCGGTAACCCACTTCGTGACAGTGTCACAAAAAGAATAAACATCAGTGGGCTTTTCGCGTCTGGTCGGTACGCTCAGGGAGGCGGTGGGATGGACACTCACTGCGCCCGTTGCGGGCGCAGTGACTTATTCGGCGTTCTTGAGCGCTTCAGCGCGGCTGGCGGTGGCGTAAACAAAATCCAGCATCGGTTCGAGATCGGTGTCGTAACCGGCCTGAATGATTTTACCTCGCAGCCATTCAATTTCGCTGGTGATATCGGGCGGGAAGATGTTGTTATCCTGCGCCCGGCGCAGCCATTTCAGCAGAAAGTTATTCTTTCCTCTGATACCGCCCGATTTTTTCGACTTTCCGTGCATCTTCAGCGCGACCAGGACGCAGTAATAGAAATGAACGCGCTGATTAAAACTTTGGTGCATGTCTGTGTTTCCCGCCAGAATCAGGAATTCACCGTGTGGGTCAGTGATTCGGATTGGACTACGGCGCCGGGCTGGATCGTTGTGCGATCTCTGTTGTTCTCCGCTACCGTCCTTGCATCTGTTGTCAGACGCTGAGGAGGATGTTGGCATGGAAGCCGAATCGTCGTCAATTGCCGATTCGTTTTTTGCCCGCGGCGATCCGCGGGCCAGGGCTGACTACGTTCCTGAGACGGCTCGCTGTTGTCGCTGGACGCGTAAAATGAGCAGGAAAGCGAACACCACGACAATCGCCGCCAACAGATATAGCGTGGCGAGGTCGTAGAAGCCGGCGACCCATCCGGCCAGCGGCCCGGTGAGTCCCAGAGCCAGGTCAAGAAACGCCGAGTAGGTGCCGAGGGCGGTCCCCTGGTTTTGCTCTTCCACCTGTTTGACTGCCTCGACCCCTAGCGCCGGGAAGACCAGGGAAAAACCCGAGCCGGTGAGAAAGGCGCCGACGCCAGCCACCCAGGCTGACGGCGCCAGCCAGATCAGCAGCAGGCCGAGACACTCGATCACAAAGCAGACCAGCGAGACCGGGACCCCGCCATAGCGGGTAATGGTATTTCCCAGCACCAGGCGGACGCAGATAAAGCCGACGCTGAACAGGGAGAGGGTAAACGCCGCGCCCTGCCAGCTGTGCGCCGCAAAATAGAGGGTGATGAAGGTGGCGATAACGCCGAAGCCAACGGTACCAAAGGCCAGCCCCAGGCCATAAGGCCAAATTTTTCGTACCACTGCGTGAAAGGGCGCTCTGACACCGGCAGTCACGCTGACATCCTGGCGGGTGCGGGCAAACAGCAGGCCGATGGCGGCCACCACCACCACCACCGTGGCAAATCCGCTAATGCCGAAATAGTGGTTAAGAGTGACCCCCAGCGGCGCCCCGATCGCCATGGCGACATAGGTCGCCACGCCATTCCAGGAGATCACCCGCGAGGTATGGATCGCGCCGACGGTTTTGATCCCCCAGAGCGTGGCGCCGGTCGCGGTAAAGCTCTCGCCGACACCAAGAAACACCCGGCCCGCCAGCAGCGCGGCGATGGCCAGCATCGGCGTCGCCTGCAAAAGCACCGCCAGCAGGGTGAATGCTCCGCTCAGCAGACAGCAGATGATCCCGAGACTGACCACTTTTTTCGGGCCCCAGATATCGGTATAGCGCCCGGCGTGCGGTCGACTGATCAGCGTTGAGATGTATTGCAGGCTGATCACAATCCCGGCGACAAAGGTGCTGTAGCCCAGCTGATAGTGAATGTATCCCGGCAGTACGGCCAGCGGCAGGCCGATGGAGAGATAGCAGATACAGGTGAAGACAACGATCGAAATGATGCGCAAATTGAGTTGCGTGGTGCTGACGGAAGTGCTCATAGGGATAAGTGATTAATACAAGGGATGTTTAGCATAGCGCGCCGCGAGGACGCTGGCGAGTCGCGAGGGCGTTTTATCTGTCACCGATGAAGTCGCCGTCTGTCCGAAGGGGCGCAACGGTCTGTACCGTCGATGATGTTGTGCATGCGCCCGCCATTAATCGGGTTTGCCGCTGGCGCCTGCGTACGGGCATGATGGCGTTAGCTTACCACCGCGTTCAGGAGAGAACATGTCCCACGATTTCGCTGATATTGACGTTTTGTTCATTGCAGGCTTCGGTCCCATCACCCGCAGCACGTCGCAAAGCCGTGACTTCTATTGTCAGGCGTTGGGTTTGCCGCTAAAGCCGATGCCGGGTAACGAGGCGTATCTCCTCAGCGAGCAGGATGCTATCGGCGGGGTGAAACATTTCGCGCTGTGGCCGCTGGCGCAGGCGGCGCAGTCCTGTTTTGGTCAGGACCAGTGGCCGGAGACGGAGCCGGTGCCGCAGGCATGGATTGAGTTTGAGGTCCGCGACCTGGCTGCGGCGACGGCGCGGCTGCAGCAGCAGGGATACCGCCTGCTCGTCGCGGCGCGCGACGAACCGTGGGGACAGACGGTCACCCGTCTGCTCAGTCCGGAAGGGCTGCTGGCCGGACTCACGGTGACGCCGTGGCTGCGGGCGGAAGAGCCATAGCGCCCGCGCCGGACGCGGTGCAGGACACACAGGAGAGGTTATTGACTCTCCTCGTGATCGGAAGCGCTTCGTACTTCTCCCCAGGCGCGGTTTTGCAATACGGTGCGATAGCCGTCGCGGTCGACGAAAGTGACGCCATTGACCTCCCAGTAAGGGTTAAACGCCGTGACCCGCAGAAACCCGGCGGCGTCCATGGCGGCGCACTGTGCTTCCCATACCGCCTGCTGTGGGTAATACAGCACCAGTAAATCTTCATCTCCTGGCGAGGGAGTGACGGGATGGTGGCGACAGTGGGTGAATTCCAGATGCCAGCCCGCGTCGGGCGCGCCGAGCATAATCCCGCTGAATCCTTCATGATCGGTAAAGCTGCCGAGTTGTTGAAGCCCCAGCCCGGCGCAATACATGCTGGCGGTGGCGTCCAGTTCACTGACCGGTCTGGCAATACGCATATGGCTGAACAACATAATGGCTCCCGTAAGCAAAAGCTCAAGTTGATACTGTACCGGTAAATCGGCCCGGCGTGTGTTAAGACGTGCCCGGGCGCCATTTTCTCTCTGTCAATACCATAGCGGATTAACGTCCGCCTTGCGCCGACATTCTCTCTTAATCATAATAAAAAAAGAATTATAAAATACTATTGTTCTTAATGTGAGAATCATTGTGAGGTGGTGGATGAATAACAGATCGCGCCAGGCCATATGGCTGGCACTGGCTGGGTCGATAGTACTGATGATCGGCATGGGCTATGGGCGCTTTGCCTTCACCGGCGTGCTGCCGCTGATGCTTAATGAAGGTCTGTTGACCCTGCACCAGGGCAATCTCGCCGCGTCGGCCAATTACGCTGGTTATCTGGTCGGCGCGTTGCTGCTGGCGCGGGTACAGCCTGGGGCCGCCAGCCGACTGAGCATTATCTCCGCCGGGTTGACCATCGCCAGCCTGGCGCTGCTGGCCTGGGTGAGCTCGCCGTGGACCATTATTGCGCTGCGCGCCGTCGCCGGCGCGCTGAGCGCGATAACGCTGATTGCCGGTTCGCTGTGGCTGCTGGAACATATGGGCCATCATCACGGGGCGCCGTTGCTGTATGCCGGGGTGGGGCTGGGGATATTTATCTCTGCGGAGGGGATCGCCCTTGGACATGCCCTGAGCCTCACCAGCCAGCAGATCTGGCTGCTCTGCGCATTATGCGCCGGTCTGCTGCTGGCGCTGGCGATCCGTTGGCTGCTGACTCCGCCGGCTGCACTGGTGAGGGTTTCCCATGTTGAGACCTCCTTGCCTGAGGCGGGGAGCGATACGCGTCGCGCGGCGTGGCGACTATTGATGGTTTACGGCCTGGCGGGCTTCGGCTATATCATCACCGCCACTTATCTGCCGTTGTTTCTGTCTGGTTCGCTGCAGAGCGTTGACCCGGTCCATCTGTGGGCGCTGTTTGGTCTGGCGGCCGCGCCGTCCTGCCTTATCTGGCATAAGCTGGTGCTAAAGTGGGGGTACCGGCAGGCGCTGACCCGCAACCTGATCGTCCAGGCGCTTGGCGTGATCCTTCCAGCCTGCAGCGCTTCACTGCTGTTTTGCGTGCTAAGCGCGCTATTGGTGGGCTTTACCTTTATGGGCACCGTCACCATTGCGCTGCCGAAGGCAAAAAGTCTCAGCCATCAGGTGAGCTTCAATATGATTGCCGCGATGACTGCACTGTACGGCGTGGGACAGATTGCCGGGCCGCTTATCGCCGGCGCGCTGTATCAGATCGAGGCTTCATTTAACCCGGCGCTCTATGCCGCGGCGCTGGCGCTGCTGATTGCCGCAGGGCTGGTCTTTACCGAACGCCGGGCTTAGCCAATCGCCACGCTTTGCAGCAGCTTGCGCCACTCGTTAAGCGCGGGGGCGTTCAAGCCGCTGCGCCAGATAAGCTGGGTGGTCGCCTCGCACAGCGGTTCGCTAAGGCAGTTTTCGGGAAGCGTCATCTTCGACAGCACGCTCTGCGGCAGCAGGCAGGCGTAGCGTCCGGAAGCCACGCAGGCGAGCATGCTGTGATAGGAGTTGACCTCATGCACCTCGACGGCCGCCTGCTGCTCCGCCAGCCAGCGTTCGCCCAGCGCGCGGTAGCTGCAGCCGCTGGCGAATGCCGCGAACCGCAGCGGGCCCGGGGTCTGCGGACGGACCAGCATCAGCGTTTCATAAAACACCGGGGTGCATGCCAGCTCGGCGGGACAGGCCGGTTGACCATCGGCCCCAGGCGGCAGGCAGACCAGCGCGGCATCGAGGGCGGCGGTTAACACTCCCTCGGTTAACTGGCGGGTCGGTTGGGTGATAAGGGTGATATCTACCTGCGGGCACCGTTGTTGAAAGCGGGTAAGCAGCGGCGGCAGCCGGCTGGCGGCGGTCGCCTCCATCGCGCCCAGACGCAGACTGCCGCCTGGGGTTGTCGGATGCAGAGCCTGCTTTGCCTCTTCCGCCAGGCTCAGGATCCGCCGGGCATAGCTGAGAAACTGCACGCCTGCCGGGGACAACACCATTTTTTTGTTGCCGCGAACGAAGAGCTCAACGGCAAGCTCCTCTTCCAGCTGCTGAATGCGGGTCGTGATATTGGACTGTGCGCGGCCCAGCCGTTTTGCTGCCTGGGTGACGCTCTGCGTTTCTGCCACCTGAATGAAGATCTCTAGTGTGCTGTGGTTCATATTTTTCTTCTCAATACGATAATGATGTTGATCTTACCATCTTTAAAGGAGATGGTAAGCCTCCGGCACCGCTAATGCATGAGGAAACCATGAGCAACCCGCTGCTTTCGCTTATTGATATTGATTATCCCCTGATTCAGGCCCCGATGGCGGGCGTCTCCACCCCCGCGCTGGCTGCCGCGGTAAGTCATGCCGGCGCGCTGGGCTCGCTGGGGCTGGGTGCTTCAACCGTTACCCAGGCGGAAGCGATGATAGTCGCCACCCGCCAGCTGACGGACCGTCCGTTCAATGTCAATCTGTTCTGCCATGCGCCGCCCCGGCGCGACGCCCGGCGGGAAGCCGACTGGGCAACAACTTTACGACCCCATTTTGCCCGCTATGGCAGTACGCCACCGGATTCGTTAAGCGAGATCTACCAGACATTTATCGGTCATGCGCCGATGCTGGAGCTGCTTCTCGACCTGTCGCCGGCGGTGGTGAGTTTTCATTTTGGTCTTCCTGAACGTGAGACGATCCAGCGTCTGCGACAGCAGGGGATTGTCACCCTGGCGACGGCAACCTCGCTCCAGGAGGCGCTGCTGATTGAACAGCAGGGGATCGACGTAGTGGTCGCTCAGGGCTATGAGGCGGGCGGACACCGGGGGATCTTTGCTCCGCAGGAGCCTGATGCCCAACTGAGCACGTTCACCCTGGTGCAACTTCTGCGGCGTCGGCTAACCATCCCGGTGGTAGCCGCCGGGGGCATCATGGACGGGGCGGGGATCACCAGCGTAATGCAGTTGGGGGCGCAAGGCGTTCAGCTCGGTACGGCGTTTTTACTGTGTCCGGAATCCGCCGCCGACGCCGGTTATCGCGCGGCGATCAACAACAGCATTGACGGACGTACGGTGCTGACCTCCGCGATATCCGGGCGCCCGGCACGCTGTCTGGCGAATGCCTTCTGTGCGCTGGGGGAAGCCTGTCCGGCGAGCGCCGTGCCGGATTATCCGCTGGCGTATGATATCGGCAAAGCGCTGGCCGCCGCCGCGAAAGCCCAGGGCGTTCATGAGTATGGCGCCCACTGGGCCGGGCAGGGTGTGGGGTTGATCCGCGAGTGTGACGCCGCCAGTCTGGTTCGTCAGCTGGCGGCAGAGTGCGGCTGGAACTAGTGTCTGACGGTTAGCGACGGTGGGCCAGGCTGCGCACCAGCCGATCGCCGGCCATTTGCACGCCCTGCACCATCGCCACCAGGATCAGCACCGTGCCAAACATGACTTCATTATTAAACCGCTGATAGCCGTAGCGGATGGCGAGGTCGCCGAGTCCACCGCCGCCGATCACACCGGCCATGGAGGAGAAACCAATCAGCATCACGATGGTCAGCGTGATCCCGGCCAGCAGCGTTGGCAGGGCTTCCGGCAGCAGGGATTTAAAAATCACGTGCCAGACGTTACCGCCCATCGACAGAATGGCTTCGATTCTCCCGTAGTCCACCTCGTCGAGCGCGTTTTCCGTCAGACGGGCAAAGAACGGAAAGGCGCCGATGGTCACCGGCACGATGGCGGCGGTGCTGCCCAGCGTGGTGCCGACGATCAGGCGGGTAAAGGGGATCAGGGCGATCAGCAGCACGATAAACGGCAGCGACCTGCCGATGTTGATCACCGCGCCTAACAGCGCGTTCAGTTTCGGCATCGGCGCCAGCCCGTTGGCGCGGGAAATAAATAACAGCACGCCGGTGGGCAGCCCGATCAGAACGGTAAACAGGGCCGCCAGGCCCACCATATAAAGCGTATCCAGCGTGCCGTCGAGTAATAACGGCCACAAATCTTCCCAGCTCATGCTACTCCGCATAATGGCCTCCCCTGAACGCCGTGACGGGTAAGAAAATCTTGTTCAGCCTGCGGGTCGTGCAGCAACGACTGGCGCAGCCGCGACCATGGGGTCACCAGCAGGTCGGCGAGTTTACCGCTCTCGACAATCTCGCCCTGTTCCAGCAGCGCCGCGTGGTCACAAATGGTTTTCACCACCTCCAGCTGGTGCGTAATCAACACGATGGTCAGATTGAGGCGCTGGTTAATATCCGCCAGCAGGGCCAGCACCGAGGCGGTGGTCTCGGGATCCAGCGCACTGGTCGCCTCATCGCACAGCAACACTTCCGGCCGGGCGGCCAGCGCCCGGGCGATGCCGACGCGCTGTTTTTGCCCACCGGAAAGCTGCGACGGGAAGGCGGCGGCCTTTTCGCTGAGATCCACCAGCTCCAGCAGTTCGCGCACCCTGGCCTCGCGAGCGGCCCTCGGCACTCCGGCAATCTCCAGCGGCACCGCGATGTTGTCAGCGACGGTGCGGGCATGCAGCAGATTGAAGTGCTGGAAAATCATCCCGGTGCGCAGGCGATAATCCCGCAGCGCCGCCTTGTTCAACTGGGTAATATCCTGTCCGTTCACCAGAATGCGGCCCGAGGTGGGCCGCTCCAGTAAATTGAGACAGCGGATGAGCGTACTTTTGCCGGCGCCACTGCGCCCGAGAATGCCGTATATTGCCCCTTTCGGTATCTGCAACGCGATATCGTTCAGCGCCGGTCGGCCGGTTCCGGCGTAGGTTTTGCTCAGCCCTTCGATGGTTATCATGACTGAGGGGCCACCGGGATCACCGAGCCGTTGTAGGTTTTACGGATAAACTCCGCCACCTGCGGTGACGTCAGATCTTTCGCCAGCGCCTTAATGCGCGGGTCATTCGCCAGGGCTGGGGTGGTCACCAGAATATTGGCGTACGGATTATGCTCGGCGCTTTCCAGCCCCAGGGCATCTTTCGCTGGCACCAGGCCGGCTTCCAGCGCGTAGTTACCGTTAATCACCGCCAGGTCGACATCGTCGAGGGAACGCGGGATCTGCGGTGATTCAATCTCCAGAATCTTCAGGTGTTTCGGGTTCTCGACAATATCCTTCGGCGTCGCCAGGGTGGTGGCCGGGTCGGTAAATTTGGGATCCAGCTTAATAAGCTTCTGCGCCTGCAGCAGGAACAGCGCCCGGCTCAGGTTGGTGGTGTTATTCGGCACCGCCACGGTGGCGTTTTCCGGCAGTGATGAGAAATCTTTATGCTTATGCGAGTAAATTCCCAGCGGCTCAATATGCACGGTGGCCGCGACGGCAAAGGTTTTACCCAGCGCTTTTTCCTGATCCTTCAGATAGGGAACATGCTGGAAGTAGTTGGCATCCACATCGCCACTGGCCAGCAGTTCATTGGCGTTGACCCCGCTGGTCAGCTCCACCACCTTCAGATCGAGGCTGGGATCGATTTTTTTGATGTAGTTGAGGATCTCCGCGTGGGGAACCGGGTCCGCGGCGACGCGCAGCGCGGCAGCCTGGGCAGACGTCCATGCCAGAGAAAGAGACAGTGCGACCCCTGCCAGTTTAAAAGCGGCATATTTCATGGTGTGTTCCTTTTTAGTTATGGTTAAACGATCAATTGCTCGGCGCGTTCGCGAAACACGTCCTGATAGTAGCGTTCCGCCACGTCCGGATGGGAACGCAGACGGCCCTTGAGATAATTCCAGCCGACATCGCGTAGCAGCGGATTGTGCGGGTCGCTGTCCGGACCTCGCGCTTCACGCGCCAGCTCGGGCGGCAGGGTGTAAACCGGCACCACCGCGTCAAGCTGGGCGCCGAGGAAGAAAGCGATGGAGAGGCGCTGCTGCTGCGCCGGCGGCGACACCACGCGATGGACGGTGGCGCGCAAATACCCGTTGGTCGCCAGCTCCAGCAGTTCGCCAATATTGACCACAAAGCTGCCGGCCAGCGGCACGGCGTCGATCCATTGTCCAGGCGCGACCTCTACCTGCAGTCCTTTCTGTTCGTCCTGCAGCAGGAAGCTGAGGAAACCGGAATCTTTATGGGCGCCGACGCCCTGGCTGCTTTGGGTCTCCTGCTGGCCGGGATAGCGGATCAGTTTGATATGCTCGTTGGGTTTCTCGCCGTAGAGCCGGTCAAAGGCATTCTCCGGGAGCTGCAGGGCTTCGGCAAAAGCGCGCAGCAGGCGGATGCCCACCTGGGTCATCTGCTGTTGCCAGTGAAGTAATACTGGTTTAAGCGACGGCAGGGCGGCAGGCCACAGATTCGGACCCTGCAGGCGCTGCCAGCGCGGGGCGTCGTCGCTGAGGGTCAGCGCCGGACGTTCGGCGCCGATATCAAACTGCTCTCGCCAGTCAGGCTGGCCGCGCGTCAGCTCTGAGGCCGCGCGGTTATAGCCGCGAAAATGGGGGGAGTGGATCATTGCCACCTGCTGTTTCTGCGCCTCATCGAGAGCAAAAAAGCGTTGAGACTGGCGCTGAACTTCATACTGAAGCGCGTCGTCCACACCGTGGTTGATCAAATAGAAGAAGCCGATGTCGCGGGCGGCGTGACGCAGGTCGGCCAGGAAGGCCGCTTTATTCGCGGGGTCCGCGTAGCGGGCCAGGTCGAGAATCGGCAGGGTGGTCGCGTTCATTGTGTTCTCCGAAAACGGGGTAATAAGTTATGGGTTGATTCAGGTTCAGGGTTCGGGCACAACAGCAGCGCATGGTGATTTCCTCTGTCCGGGGCTGAACACAGCTTGCCTCAAGGCCAAATAAGCAACCAATAACGTTATTTTCTAATTTATGACCGCGCGGGGTTCAGTGCTTTTGCGTTAAATAGATATAGGCGCAAAGCGCGTAATGAAGCCGGTTGCGCCCGTCGGTCAGAGCCAGTAAGGTAGGCGCACTTTTTTAATGCGGAACGGACGTATCGTAATGCACAGCTCGAAAGATCCCCTGCACGGCGTGACGCTGGAAGCGCTGCTCAATGCCCTGGTGGCGCGCTATGGCTGGGCGGAAATGGCCCGCCAGGTCAACATTAACTGCTTTAAAAGCGATCCCAGCATTAAGTCCAGCCTCAAATTTCTCCGCCGGACGCCGTGGGCGCGCAAAGAGGTAGAGGCCATGTATCTCGCCTCCCTTGATGATGACGCGCCGGTGGAGAAAGCGGATCCCTGGGCAAACTGGCAGAAAAAATAACCCTTACCACAGGACACCATCATGCAGAGCTGGAGCAGCAAAGATTTCACCGCAGACCGCCCGTGGGGCGCGCTGGATATCGCCAATTTTTCCGGCACCACCGTGCGTCTGCACTGGACCGACCAACCCTATATCTGGCACATCAACGATGGTCAGGAGGTGTTTGCCGTGATGGATGGTCAGGTGGCGATGCATGTGAAAGTCGACGGCGAGGAGCAGGTCATCATGCTGAACGCCGGCGATATCTTCTACGCCGAAGTGGGATGCGAGCATGTCGCCCATCCGCAGGGGGCGGCGCGTATTCTGGTGATCGAGAAAGAAGGGTCGGTCTGATCCCTCCGGCGGGCGGTTCTTAGCCCGCCGTTTCATCACCGGTCAGACTCAACATACCGCGTTGATATAAATCACTTATCCAGCTTTCGATATATTTAATTCTTGTTTGCCATTCCCTTCACCCCAGCACTATCTTTTGCCGCAGGCGCCTGAACAGGCACAATCGCGGGAGAGATCATGGCAACCTTGCAGTGGGACCACGCAGTACAGTTTGTGAATCAGCCGGAAGCGGCCATTCAGACCTTTGCCGACCAGCAGCTGCGGGCGGTGGCCGGAGGGCGACATCCGGGGTGGGGAACCCGCAATGCGCTGAGCTATTTTGGCCTGACCTATATCGAATTCCTCGCCATTTCCGACCCGGACGAACTGCGCGCCGCGACGGACAGGTTCCTGCTTTCGCGGGATGCCGAGCGGTTGCTGCCGGAGAACGAAGCGCTGTTTCGGGTGGCGCTGCGCAGCGACGACATCGACGCCACTCATGACCAGTTGCGTCGCAAGGGGTTGGCGGTATCACCGATTGTCGATGGTCAGCGCCACGATCCGCAGGGCAATATCATCCGTTGGCGGATCTTCACCATCGATGGCGACACTGACGGGCTGGTCTATCCATTTGTGCTGCAGTGGGGAGAAGACGATACCACCCGGCTGGCGCGGCTGCGCGCTCAGGAACTGGACGTGCCGCACCCGCTGGGCGACATTGCGCTTGAGCAGGCGGTGTTCGAGGTGGTCAATCCGCAGGCGGTACGCGATCGCTGGCAGGCGCTGCTGGGCTTCCCGCCACAGGGGGAGCAGGGACTGGACGTGGGCGGCCAGTGGTTTACTTTCCGCGAAGGACCCGCTAACCAGCTGACCGAACTGGTGTTTCGCGTCGCCAACCCGGCGCTTAAGGGGCAGCGCTTTCGCGTCGGCAACGGCGTGTATCGCTTTACATAAAAGCTGAATCTAGCGTGCTGTGGCGCGCAGGGCCCCCGGCGGCTGGCCGGTGATGCGTTTGAAGGCCCGGCTGAAGGCCGCCAGCGATTGATACCCGAGGCTGAAGGCGACCGTTTCCAGCGACTGGCCTTCGTGGGTGATGTACTGCACCGCCAGCCGCATACGCAGCTCGGTCAGATAGCGGGCGGGGGTGGTGTCTGTCGCGGCGAGAAAACGTTCCGCGAACAGCGAGCGTGAAAGCCCCGCCTCCCGCGCCAGATCTTCCACTTTCCAGTTGACCCCCGGGCGCTGATGCATGGCATAGATCGCTTTTGCCAGCCGGGGATCGCGCAGGACCTGTACCCAACCGGTGGCGTTGCCACATCCGCACTCGACCCAGCCACGGACAATCAGCGCGGCCACCACGTCCGCCAGCCGGGCGAGGATCCCGGCATAGCCTACCTGGCGGGTGAGGGATTCCCGCTCCATCGCTACCAACAGCGGCTGGATCTCCGGCCAGGTGTTTAGCAGGCTGCTGACCCGCATCACCTCGGGCATGGCCTTCACCAGCGGCTGCATGCCGCCGAGCTCAAAATCCATACAACCGCTGAAAATGACGGCGCGCTCCGGGCAGTCCGGGCGGCCGCCGGCGTTGATACAGCTTACCGTGCTGCACACCGTTTCGCTGGGCAGCTGGGCCACATTGACCACCGTGGCCTGCGGATCAGAAAGCAGGGCGTGCCCGTCGCCGTTGGGAATAAACAGTGCATCGCCGCTCTCGAGGGTGAACTGTTCTCCGCTGGCCATGCGCAGCAGCACCGGCCCGCGGCTGATGAAATGGAACTGGGCTTTACCCGCCACGGCGCTAAAGCCGACGCCGAACGGGCGTGCGGTTTCGATGCGCCGGTAGTTAACGCCGGAGAGGCGCATCCCGCGCAACAGTTCGCTGGTCAGGTCGATGCCAGGCTGGCTCATGGTAATTCCGGACGAATAATCAATAACTGAAGAGTATGCATCATATATCGTCCAAAGGTAAGTCCCTAAGATGACCAGGATGTTAATAAACCTGGAGAGATGTATATGAGTTCCTGCATAGCTGCTGACGCGAGCTTGTCACCCGCCAAACCTGCCTGGCGCGCCGTCTATGCCCTGGCCCTCGGGGTGTTCGGCCTGATCGTGGCCGAGTTTCTGCCCGCCAGCCTGTTAACGCCGATGGCCAGCAGCCTCGGGGTCAGTGAAGGGATGGCCGGACAGGCGGTCACCGCGACGGCGCTGGTGGCGTTAGTCACCGGCCTGCTGATCGCCACCGCCACCCGCAATATCGATCGCCGCTGGGTGCTGATGTTCTTTTCCGTGCTGCAGATAGTCTCCAGCCTGATGGTCGCTTTTGCCGATTCGCTGGCGTTTCTCCTGCTGGGCCGTCTGCTGCTGGGGGTCGCCATCGGCGGCTTCTGGGCGATGTCCACTGCCACGGCGATGCGTCTGGTGCCGGCGGCCCATGTGCCGAAGGCGCTGGCGATCATCTTTTCCGCGGTGTCTGTCGCTACGGTGGTAGCCGCGCCGCTCGGCAGCTATCTTGGCGAGCTGATCGGCTGGCGCAACGTATTTATTCTCTGTGCGATACCCAGCCTGCTGGCGCTGCTCTGGCAACTGTGGGTGCTGCCCTCCATGCGTCCGGAGAGCGTCGGGACCTTCTCCACGCTGTTCAGGGTGCTGCGCCGTCCCGGTATGCTGGGCGGCATGCTGGCGACAATCCTGATTTTTAGCGGCCATTTCGCCTTCTTTACCTACCTGCGGCCGTTCCTTGAGACCGTTGCGCAGGCCAGTGTCGAAGGGGTCTCGCTGATATTGCTCGGCTTCGGTATCGCTAACTTTATCGGCACCTCGGTGGCGAGCTATCTGCTGAGCCGTAGCCTGCGCCTGACCCTGGCGCTGGTGCCGTTGATGATGAGCGTTCTGGCGCTGCTGATGGTGACGTTTGGCCATCTGACCATGCTGGACGGGCTGCTGGTCGCCCTGTGGGGATTTGCCTTCGGTCTGGTGCCGGTGGCCTGGTCCACCTGGCTTGCCACCACCGTGCCGGATGAAGCAGAAAGCGCGGGCGGTCTGCTGGTCGCCTCTATTCAGCTGGCCATCAGCGCCGGGGCCGCCGGCGGCGGGGCGGTGTTTGATTTGCACGGCGCCAGCGGCGTCTTCACCGGCAGCGGTCTGCTGCTGTTGAGCGCGATGGTGATTGTTTTCGCCGCCGTGCGGGTGAAACCGGTCGCCAGCGCTGACCAGCCGGAGACGGGCCGCTTATCCCGCGAGATCGATAACTAAATTGGCCGACAGGCTGCGGGAGCAGCACAGCGCAATATGCTGCTCTGCGGCCTGTTTTTCCGCCTCCGACTGCACGGTATCCCGGTGGTCGACGGTTCCCTCCCGCACCGGCGTCAGGCAGGCGCCGCAGATCCCCATCTCGCAGGAGAGCGGCACCGCGACGCCATGCTCCTGTAGCACCTGGGCGATGGTTTTGTTCCCCGGGACCGGCCAGCGTTCCCCGGTGGAGGCGAGGGTGATGGTGAAGGTTCCGTCCGCCGCCGACGCTGCCGTCGGGGCGGGCGGCTGGAACGCTTCGCTGTGCAATTGCGCCTCCTCCCATCCGGCCGCCCGCGCGGTATCGCGAACCCGGGCCATAAATCCGGGCGGACCGCAGAAGTAGACCCGGGTGTCGGCGTCCGGAGCCCCCAGATCCTGCGCCAGCCGCTGGCGCGGACTCTGCCCCTCGTCTGAGCAGTGGATCTGGCAGATTCCACCGGTTAGCTGGCGGGCGATCTCGGTGGCGAAGGCGGCCTCCTGCGCACGGCTAACGTAATAGTGCAGCGTAAAGTTGGCGCCGGACGCCGCCCGGGCGTGGGCCATCGCCAGCAGTGGCGTAATGCCGATCCCGGCGGCGAGAAGCACCACATGGCCGCCCTCGTGCAGCGGAAAGTGGTTGCGCGGGGCAGAGATCATCAGCGGTTGTCCCGGGCGCAGGGTGTCGTGGACATAGCCTGAGCCACCGCGGGACTGCGCCTCGCGGGCGATGCAGAGCAGATAGTGATCCCGTTCGGCCGGGCTGCCGGTCAGGGAGTACTGGCGGATCAGCCCGCAGGGAAGATGGAGATCGATATGGGCGCCGGGTGTCCACGCCGGCAGCGGTTGCCCCTCGGCGCTCACCAGACGAACGGCCAGATTTTTCGCGCCCTGACGCCACAGGCCATCGACCACCACGGGGAATATGTCGCGCATATGACCTCCACTCATACCAGAAAGAAATCGCCAAAACCCATCTTCTTCAGCCCGCGCCGGTAGGCGATGGAGCTACGGTCTGCCGGAATATGCGCCTCAAGGGTCAGATCCAGCGGCAGCCGCTCCGGACGCTGGGTTTCTACCATCAGGCGGTCCTCTTCGAACACCCGCAGGTTGAACGCATGTACGTCTTCCACCGGCACGTGCAGGTCGAAATTGCGGGCAATAGGGGCAAACATCCGCGTCACCCGTGACGACACCGGCGAGGCGGCGTTCATGATCACCAGCCTGGCGTCGGCGGGAAAATGGATGGTCAGCGTAGCGGTGAACGGCAGATGCATTTCAAAGTGACGCAGCCACTGGAACCCTTCCGGCGCGCGGAAATCGGAGCTGGCCGGGTAATTGCCCACCGAGCTCCAGTAGTCGGCAACAAAGCCGAACGGCGTCTCCTGCGGGGTGTAGTCCGGCACCTGCTGGTTGTCCGGATCGGCGAAGGTGTCGGTGTGGATCCACGCGAAGTGGGCGACATCGAGAAAGCCTTCGACCTGGCGGCCGGCAAACCCCTTCACCTCGAAGGCCGGGCAGTTGATTTGCTGAAATCCCGCGTCGTCCCAGTGCGGCATGGTCGGTAACGGCGGCGGATTGTCCGGATCGCAGGCCAGGCAGGTCCAGATCAGCCCGTAGCGCTCCTCCACGGCGAAGCTGGTGAGATGCAGTTTGGCCGGAATGGGTTGCCCCGGGCTGGAGGGGATACGGTTGCAGCGGCCATCCTCACCAAAGCGCAGGCCATGATAGGGGCAGACGATGCCTTCCTCTTCATGAAACCCCAGGGTCAGCGGCACCCCGCGGTGCGGGCAGACGTCGCGGGCGACCACCACCTGGCCTTTAATACGGTAGATAACCAGCTGTTCGTCCAGCAGGGTGGCTTTCACCGGGGCGCCGGTAATATCGCAGGCGCGGGCCACCGGGTGCCAGCAGCGGGCCAGCCGCAGCCAGTCCTCTGGATCAAAGGTGCAATGGGCGGGGGGCGTGGGGGTGATTGTCTTCATGATTTCTCTTCCTGCTCACATCGGTGATTGTTTTATTGTTGTGAGATTATTGTTGTCATATTAGGGTGTTCACATCCATCACCATTAATTCACTCTGCTGTTGCAAAAAAGAGTACAGGGGTGCCATGAGTCCTTTTTCCCGTTTCGCCCACTATTTTATCGCCGTGGCCCGCTGCGGCAGCTTGCGCCGGGCCGCCGAGCAGCTGCATATCTCCGCCTCGGCAATTAACCGCCAGATCCTGCAGGCCGAGGAGGCCTTCGGCACCCCGCTGTTCGAGCGCCTGCCGGAGGGACTGCGGATGACCACCGCCGGTGAACTGCTGTATGACAATCTGCTGCGCTGGCAGAAGGAATTTCGCCAGACCCGACAGAAATTTGATGAGCTGCAGGGGATGAAGCGCGGGAGCGTCAGCGTTGGGATGGTGCAGGCGCTGGCGGAAGGGGGCTTCGCCGCCGCGCTGGCGGAGATCATCGCCAGCTGGCCGTGGCTGGAGCTGGATCTGCAGGTGGCGGACAGCCACACCGTCAGCCAGAAAGTGCGTCAGGCGGACCTGGACGTCGGCCTGATCCTCGATCCGCAGGGGCAGGCCGGACTCAGCGTGCTGGCCTTTGCCGAACTGGAGGTGGGGATTGTGATGCGCCCGGACCACCCCCTGGCGGGGGCGAAAGCGCTGTCATTGGGCGAGCTCAGCCTGGAGCGGCATATCGTGCCCGGCGCGCCGCTGATCGTCCATGAGCGGGTAGCGCTCCTCTATCGCCACCATGACTTTGCGCCGGAGAATACCATCAGCTGCAATGATATCCGGCTCATCAAGTCGCTGGTGCTGCACGGCAGCGGCGTGACGCTCCTCAGCCTGCTCGACGTGCTGGACGAAGTCCAGCGCGGACAGCTGGCCTTTATCCCGCTGCGCAGTACGCTGCTGCGACCGCTGACCCTGGCGCTGTGTACCGCGCCCTCGCGTCAGCTTTCGCGGCCCGCGCAAATGGCCATTCAGACGCTGAGTGCGGTGATTGAATCCATGGCGACGGTCAGCCCAGCGGCCCGCTGAGGATGGTGTCGCACATGCCGTTGATAATGCGCTCCCCGGTCTCCTCGCGCAGCTCCTGGTACCAGGCTTCGGTGAGCTGCATATCCTTCCCGTGGGTAATATCGCAGCGCTTGCGCGCCTTCAGCACCAGGTCACGAACCCGGTCGCAGCGCTGGGCCTCGTACTCGCGCAGGGCGGCCGCAATATCGTGGGTCTGGCGGAAAACGGCGCCCAGCACCACCGCATCTTCCATCGCCGCGCAGCCTCCCTGGCCAATATCCGGGGTGGTGCTGTGTCCGGCGTCGCCGAGCAGCGCGACGCGGCCGCGCACCAGGCGGCTGAACGGCTCGATATCATGGATTTCAATACGGTTGGTGGTCTGCGGGTCGAGGGTGGCGATAAGCTGCTGCACCGGCGGCGC
>ENA-OPVU01000758-OPVU01000758.1-human-gut-metagenome-genome-assembly--contig:-NODE-758-length-19778-cov-1.996755_pt1 | contig 19778 bp, 22 predicted proteins | sample MGYA00241497_ERZ501986 | MGnify/ENA primary metagenome ERZ501986 (study PRJEB25962, sample SAMEA2042995) | human gut metagenome | biome: human gut; feature: human-associated habitat; material: faeces...
CGACAGATAATGCATAAATACTGTCACCATCCGCAGAAGTATGAACCGGACGGATAGAACGTGCATAACCATTGTGAGCCATACCGGCAATCTTGCTGAGCTGACTTTTATCAAATCTTGCATTGGTGATGATCGCGCCAATCGTAGTATTGCCGACAAACTTGTTATCATGTACTTCATAAGAACTGTAAAGTAATTTTGCAGTATCTGCAAATCCACTACGTTCTTCATTAAGCATACCAGCAACGATTCTGCCGGTGTGATAATCATAAATGTCGCCAAGTGCATTCACAGCAACAAGGGCACCTACTTTGACAATTAGTTTTAATACATATTCATCCATATTACAGGCTTTAGCCTTTGTGATAAATGTATGTCTGACTTCATGTGGTCTGTGCGTCATATTAAGCCGTTTCATGACTTTTGAAAAACGTGATCTATATTTGTCATATGTCATATATGTACCTTGTTGACCGTTCGCATCATTAAAGAGGTAGTCAGAGTGAAGCGAGAGAGCAGCTTGGATACGTTTTTCTATTAACGGTTTTATCAATGAATGGATAGGAACAATTCTATTTTTGCCGGCTTCCGTTTTTAAACCGCCCTTCATTGTACCTGCTTCCATGTCAATATCAGAAATCTTTAATATTGCTAGTTCTTGCGGTCGCCATCCACTGTATATGCCTATTAGAATCATGTCAGCAAATGAAATAGTATCAAGTGACTGCCAAAGTTTTTCTAATTCTTCTTCTGTAAATGGTATAACTTCTTTTTGTGCATCCTGCTTTATAGGATTACCATTTGAGAACATTACAGCAGCATAATCTTTTTCACAGATATCATGTGCAACAGCATATTTATACATCATGTTAAATAAAGATTTTATGCGGCTCTTTGTAGCACTTCCAACGTCTGCATTTAATACTGTGCCTTCCAAATGCGAAACCTTTATATCACGCATACGCATATTATAAAGATCGTTACAATAAGCATAAGCGGCTTTTACAGTTCGTATGCTTGAGGGATTGGAGAGGGTATTAAAATATTGTTCACTCCATTTTTCATATACTTCTGTAAAAGTGATATTTTCTGTATCCAGATCATACGGATTTTCATTATAATTTACCAAGGCAATCATAGCTTGTTCACGTGTAGCATAGTAACCTACAGTTTGACGCATTTGCCTGTTCTTTCCTGTAACGGGATCTAATATCCATTTATTTGTTATAACTGCTCTAAATGGTTTGCTGCGCTTCCCGGACAGCCTGTAAACACTACCGAAACCGTTAGGCAGTTTTGTGGGTTTGCCATTTCTTATACGCGGCTTAGTGCTGGTAGGCATATTGATAGGATAGCCACAATGCGGACAGGTTGCAGCTTTGTCCGACACATCATTATTACATTCAGGACACTTTAATAATGCCATAATTTATTTCCTACTTCCTTTTGTAGAATTATTCATTTTCATTAAGAGAATTTTTTAAATCTATTATTGATCTTTCTATTGTCTTTAAGGCTATACTTTCAAAAAAATTAGTTGTTAATGGTATTTGATAATTTTCATAGGGTTTATCTTTATCTTTTGCAAGTGTTAGAAAATATACCTCAGTATTTCCATTTTTTATAACATCAAATTCACTATTGGGAATGATACACTCTGGTACGGATACCTTATCTATGGGGGCATCAAGTGATTCATCTATATAATTATCGACTATTACGTGTTTCCCACTGTGATATACAGGGATTTTATAACGTATATTAAGAAAATCTTGTAATGCACCTAAAAAGCGAATAGTACATTCGCTATTGGATAGTAAAATATTTAATGTATCCCTTTCATTATGTTCTACTTGTGTTATACCATTATTCATATTGATAAATTTTAATGTTGCAATTGAAGCATTATTTAAACCGATGATTTTTCCTATTTCTTCATTTTCAACGCTTGTATACTCACTTCTTCCTAATAAATAATCAATACTTACATTATAAAGGTCAGAGAGCTTTGTAGCGTATTCTAATGTTGGATAATTTCTTCCCTGTTCATAATTTTGATATGTTTTTAGTACACATCCTATTTTAGCGGCTACGTCTGTTTGATTATATCCGTTTTCTTTTCTTAACGATACAATTCTATTTTTTTTATACCAATTAGGTATTTCTATTCCTTTTCTCATGCTTTTCCTTTCTTATAAACGCAATTATTAGGAATGGATATTCCTTATTGCTACTGCTATTATAAAAGCATAACGAACGTTCGTCAAGAATTATATAAAAGAAAGCAGGTAATAAAATGAAAAATATTGATATTAGAGAATATGCCAAAAGTAAAAAAGTGAATTTATGGGAAGTTTCTGAAGAATTAGGATATGCACATGAAACAGCATTTTCAAGAGCTTTGCGACATGAATTGACCCCGGAAATAAAACAAAAAATATTCAAAATCATTGATGAATTAGCGCAAATGTAAAGGAGTTGCATATATGGAAGAAACAATAAAAAACGGAAATGTGCCGGTATCAGTAGCAGCACAAGTATTAAAAATGGATCGGCAAACAGTTAGACTTTTGTTGCAAAATAATCTTGTCCCGTGGGGGATCTGCTATAAAAACCCGGGCAGTTCTCATTATTCCTATCTGATCTATACGAAGCAGTTTTACGAAGCCACAGGCTATTTGTATGAGCCGGGAAAAGAGGTGCAAGCATGATAAGAGTACATTTAAAGCCGTTAAAGAAGCCGTCAAGGTTAGCCACATTTAGAGCATCCAATTGTGTGTTCTGCGGATTTGAAAACAATATTTTTACGATCACATTTAGGATCAGTGATGATATGAAAGAAGATGTTATGCAGGACTTGGTAATTGATTTTAATAGTCGTTTTCCAAAAATCTATTTATCGAAGCCATTTTCTTACAGCAACGTGGAAAGCGAGGGCTAATAGTTGGACGAGAATAGATTGAAAAGCCTGATTGCAGAAAAAAAGAAGAAACTTAGTAACACACCGATATTTCTTGATGCTGAAAGAGACAATTTGATTATGGATATTCGTGCTTCGGAAAGGGATTTAGAACGAATAAAAGGCGGTGTAAATAAATGACTGATAATGAAATATACGAAAGCAATTTACAGCATTTTAACATTGTAAGAAGATATGGGAACAAAAGTCAATGCACTTGTCCGGCGCACTCTGATAAACATGCTTCCTTGACTATTACACAAGGAAATAAAGGGACTTTGTTTCATTGCCACGCTGGTTGTAGCTTGGATGATATTTTATCTGCGGCAGGACTTGACCTAAAAGATACATTTTACGATGTAAGGCAAAATAAGAGTAACTGGAAAACATACATAGAAAAGCGGGAGGGTAAAAAAATAGAGGGTATTTATCCTTACGTTTCTCTTAACGGTTCTTATGCTTTTCACAAGATCAGATTAGAGGGCAAGAAAATTTTGTATGGCAGAATAGAAAATAACAGATTTTCTTATGGATTGCCACGCAATAAACCGAGAAAGAGTTATCGGGCGATATATGGCGATTTAAAAGCCATTCAGAAAGCAATTACAGAGGACAGAGCTATATATATTACAGAGGGCGAAAAAGACACAATTACAATGGTTAAACAAGGGTATGTAAGTTTCACTTATGGTAGTTGTGCGGATTGGCAGAAAGAATTTGCGGAGCTTGTAAAGGGGGCTGATGTGGTTATTCTTGCCGATAATGATGTACCAGGTATACAAGTTGCTAAATGCATACTATCGGATGTAATGGGAATAGCAAAGACTGCAAGAATTATTGTGCCTATGCCGGATATCCCCAAAGCAGATATAACAGATTATTTTGAAGCAGGACATTCTAAGGAAGAATTTGAACAGCTTTTAAAACAAGAAATTCCGTTACAAGAAAATAAGGCGGGTAGATCTCAAACACTTGTAAATATCCTTAAAAGATTAAATGCAATAGATGCCTATGAAACAAATGATAAAGGGTATGGCGCACTATTTGCTGACGTTTTCAAGAGTAAACATCGATACAACCCATCACGTAAAGATTTTATGCAGTATGACGGCAAAAGGTGGATCGATGATACAGAGGGGCTGGCTGCGAGATCAGATGCAAAGAAGCTTTCGGATGCGCTGTTAATGTATGCGAGTACACAGGGAAGCAGTGATTATCTAAAGGCAGTTACCTCATTATGCAATATCAGAAATAGAAATAATATGCTGACTGACAGTAAAGATATTTACTATTTCGGTAATGAGGATTTAGATAAAAATGATTATATGCTTAATGTGCAAAATGGGACACTTGACTTATCAAGTGAAAAAATATTATTTCAAAATCATGATCCAGATATGCTGTTATCAAAAATTTGTAACGCAAATTACAACCCTGCTGCAGATTGTAAAGAATGGAAAAAGTTTTTAGCAGAGATCATGCAAGGAGATATGGATAAAATCAAATATCTGCAGAAACTTTGCGGTATTTCATTGACGGGAAATACACAAGAGGAAACATGCTTTATTCTGTATGGTAGCACCACAAGAAACGGCAAAAGCACTTTTTGCGAAACGATTATCCACCTTTTGGGAGATTATGCATTGACAATGAAGCCTGAAAGCTTAGCAGTGAAGCAAAATGCCGATTCAAGACAGGCAAACGGTGATATTGCTAGATTAGCTGGTTGTAGATTTTGTAATGCATCAGAGCCGCCCAAAAGAATGCTTTTTGATACAGCATTATTAAAATCTTTGCTAGGGCGTGACAGTATAACTGCAAGGCATTTACATCAAAGGGAGTTTAGTTTTATCCCAAAGTTCAAACTAGTAATCAATACAAATTACCTGCCACTTATCACAGATGACACAGTATTTACAAGTGGGCGTATAAATGTAATTTCATTTGACCGTCATTTTACACCGGAAGAACAGGACAAGCATTTAAAGGATAAATTAAGAAACAGCGAAGAATTATCCGGCATTTTGAACTGGTGCATAGAGGGCTTACAGTTATACCGTAAAGAGGGCTTGAAGCCGCCTGTGGCTGTGCAGAACGCTACAGAAGCATATAGAACAGATTCAGACAAAATAGGTAATTTTATAAAGGAATGTTTAACCAAGACCGGCAAGAATAGCTCTGTAAAGATTATCTATGAAGCGTATACAAAATGGTGTTCTGATAATGGATTTGGAGTGGAAAATAAAAATAATTTCATAGCAGATATTAAAGGAAAAGGACTATTCTCTCTGACTGGTACAGTCAATGGAAAGACGCTAAAAAATATCGTAAAAGGGTATGAAATAGAATCAGATTTTATCGAATGTAACGCAAATGAAAAGCTGCCTTTTGACTAAGAAAATAATCAAAATGTGCAAAATGTGCAAAATATATGTAAATTTCCTATAGGGCAAACTTCAAACATTCACATATAAAATTCACATTTTGCACAAAACCCAGTATTTATGCGGATTTGATGGCACTTTAGTACACTAAAATGTGCATTTTTCATGTAACGGTTTTCAAGAAAGTAGGTGCAATATGGACTATTTTAATATTTATAAAGATGTGTGGAATTTCCACAAAAAATATCAGAATGTACAAATGGACGATGCATATTGGAATGCTGTGATACATGACAGTACAGAGATAGCAGAAAGATATGAAAATAATGACTTTGTAAGAGGATTACTTCTTACGATCACAGATGAATTAGAAAGGGTTTATAAGGAACTGTTACATGACACAAACACAAAGTAAAGAATACCAAGTATATATAAAATCCGAACAGTGGCAAGAAATAAAACGGGAACGGCTAAAAATTGATAATTATGCATGTGTAATGTGCGGTTATTCAACAAAGCCGCAGCTTTTAATGGTGCATCATCTTAATTATAGAAATTTAGGGCATGAGGATGTATGGAATGATCTTGTAACGCTTTGCCCTATTTGCCACAGAAAGATACATAGAATGCTAAAACGCAGAATAAGACCATGATTGACTAAGTCAGTCGAACACGAACATCAAACAAAAAAAGATTAGCTTTTTAAGCAGAAAGTAGGTGTAAATATGGGAAAAGTAAATAATTACCCACAGGCGGCATTGGATAATGTGGAGCCGCAAGCTGTCCGCGATCTTGTAACCTCTTTGAAGGAGTTATATGACAAAGGAAAGCCGGAAACAGATGAAGAACTAAAACAACGGGTAGATGAATATTTTATGTTTTGTCAGTCTACTGGTATTCGTCCCGGGATTGAAAGTCTGCGGACAGCACTACATATTCCAAGAACATCATTTTATGAATGGTCGAAAGGTATTGGATGCTCTAAAGAACGTCAAGAAATTATTGCCGGCGCAAAATCATTGATAGATGCATTTATAGAACAGTGTTTACTATCCGGCAAGATAAATCCTGCATCTGGTATATTTATTGCTAAAAACTGGCTGGGTTATAAAGATTCTGTAAGTATAGAAGAAGCACTGCCACAAAGCCAAGTAAAGAAGGTGCTGACTGCTGCCGAGTTACCAAAGTTAAATAGTATGGCATTGCCACAATTAAGCGAAAGAGAGGAATTTTAAATGAATTATCAAGTATCATTAAACGGAATTTTAAGTGAATTAAAGAAACATTGTGATTGTATAGACGCTATGTGTGTAACATATAATGCGGAAATAAATGCATTTGAGCAAAAGCTGCAAGGTATGAAAGGAACATATACGAAGGAATACATAGATGAAACAAGAAAGAACTGGAAGCCGGCAAAAGATTATGCTGGAGAGATGAGATCATTAAGGGATAAGGCAAAGGTTATTTCTGATTTTCATTTAAAATCAATCCGAAAGCAATTAGATAGCTTTTTCGCGTCTGATTTAAACATGAATTTTGCTAATAAGATCACTACAGCAAAGGCTTTAGGTATGAAATTGACTGCTGCCGAAATGAATGTGCTACAGGGTGAGGCAAAATCATATTTTGATAAAAGAGTACTTAATGAATATGCAAAGGAAATCGGCTATGGTGGTGTAGTATTGCCGGATCATGAACAGATCATGCGTGCATATGATATGTTTGCAAGTTCTGTAAAGAATTGTATCAATCGTTACTGTGGAGAAAATGCAGAATTGTATGCATATATAGATGATAATAGCCTTATGAAACAAAATAATCCTGTTTTGGCAAAAGCCATGTGTACATCTGTCAATGGCATTATAAGGGATGAAAATAGCACTACAAATAATTTTGTAACGGCTATGAATGATATTGTAAAATGTGACGGAGAAAGTATTAAAACGATTTTAACCACAGATGATGTAAAATTGATTGATGCACTTATTCCGGATTATGAAAAATATCCCCAAATGGCACAAAAACAAGCCGGAGAAATTGCAAAAGCAAATTCAGATATAGCCGCCCTGCTAGTATTAGATAATCGTTATAGTGAAAGTGTGACTGCTGCCATGAGTGAAGAATAGTATTAAATCTAACGTATGTACATTTTGTATTAAAAGTAATTGACAACAACAATAACAGGATATAAAATAATAGTATCAAAAGTAACGAACGATAGAATTGATACAGAAAAGAGTTGTTAATTATGTGTAAATATGGTTATTGCAGAATAAGTACCAAAAAACAAAGCATTGAAAGACAGATAAGAAATATCAAGAATATGTATAATGATGCTGTTATAGTAACAGAAGCATATAGCGGGACTACCACAAACCGTCCAGAGTGGAACAAGCTATATAAGAAAGTTAAAGCAGGCGATATAATTATATTTGATAGTGTATCGAGAATGAGCAGAAATGCAGAAGAAGGCTATTCTTTATATGAGGAGTTATATAATAAGGGCATAGAACTTGTATTCCTGAAAGAGCCGCATATCAATACTTCTACGTATAAGAAAGCGTTACAGAATAACATAGCATTGACTGGTACAGATGTAGACTATATTTTAGAGGGTGTAAACAAATATCTTATGGCACTTGCTAAAGAACAAATAAAAATTGCTTTTGAGCAATCAGCAAAAGAGGTAGCGGATTTACACCAGAGGACAAGAGAGGGGATAGCTACAGCAAGGCTGAATGGTAAGCAGATCGGCATGAAGCAAGGCTCCAAGCTGACAACCAAGAAATCCATAGAAGCAAAGAAACAAATACAGAAGTATAGCAAAGATTTTGAAGGACAGCTAACAGATGCAGAGTGTATGAAAATGATAGGAATTTCAAGGAATTCTTATTATAAGTACAAAAGGCAAATGAAAGCAGAATAATTGACATAAGGGCGAGGCAATATGCTTTGCCCTTTTTAGGGCGGTGGGGGTCTGACAGAAAAAGCGGATCAGCCCCTACTAAGTCCCCCAAATATCGACGCAAACAAAAAAAGGAAGCCCCATAACTTTCTGACTGCGCAGGGCTTCCCGTCTACCTATCTTTATTATAGTTGAAAGGTAGGAATTGTACAATGACAAATGAAGAAAGAGTATTCCAAATTCAGAACGGTTTCTCTGTAACGGATAATTTACAGGCATTATATTTAGAAAACCAAACAATGATAAAGAGGTATGTAAAACCTTTTAGTACATATTATAACGAAGATATAGAGGATTTAATGCAGGAAGCCTATTTTGGATTGGTAGAAGCTACAAAGCGTTTTGACGCTGGCGAGGGGGTAAAGTTTCTTTCTTATGCACGATTTTGGATAGTGCGGACAATAAAAAAATACCTGGAAGAAAAGGGCGGTTGTTTACGTTTGCCGCAATACTTAAATGAGCGTATAATGCAATATAATAGGTATGCACAACAATTTATTGCTTGTAATGGTAGAGAGCCTAAAATTGATGAAATAAAAGCAGATTTAGGGTATTCAGAGGTACAGGTAGAGCGCATCAAAAGATATTCTGCTGCCATAGTATCTTTTGATAAAGAAATACAAAACGATAATGGAGAAAGTTTATCCCTTATAAGCACGATACCGGATCAATGCGATATTGAGCAGGATGTGCTAGATAAAGCTTACCATGAGCAAATGCAGGTGGATGTTAAATTATCTATAGAAAAATATCTGAATCCAAGGCAGCAGACGATAATTAAAGATATTTACTATAATGGTTTTACAATGGTAGAAATAGCGGATAAAATGGGTTTGTCAAAACAGCGTATAGAACAGATTAAAAATAGAGCGTTATCTGACTTAAAATGCAAGGCAAGAAAACTATTATACCAATATTGTGAAATAGAAGGATATGCTTATAATGGTACTTTGACAAACTTTAAACGGCGAGGATCGATAGTTGAATATCTGGCAATAAAGAATATGATACTTGAAGTAGAAAGGGAAAAAATCAGTAATATAATTGATGGCGTAAAGAGTTGTTAAAATGGGGATGGTAGCTAATGCGTAGCACACAAAAAGCCGTATAATGATGGAAAATAGGCGCTTGCCGTTTCTATCGAAGAAGCTGCAAAGGCTGGTAAATTCTAAATATTGATTTAAAATGAAAATTTTAGGGCTATTCAAACAGAGTATATGTTTGAATAGCCCTATTTTAGATGATATGCCACAAATTATTCTAATAAAAGAATTGAAGAACAAATGTGGTAGGTATTTTTCATCAGCTTGAAAATTATTTGCAAAAGTTATAATTGTTTATAGGTACATCCCCGTCACACTGTCATCTTTTTCAAATCCCAGTTCTGCTAATGCGTTATACGCTTTCTTGGCAATCGATTCATTTGCACCCCAGGAAATATTCAAAAGACCATGCCCACCGCCAAAACCAATGATAAAGGCATCCTGCGAGTTTTCCTCTTGTGTAAGCATAACGCTCAGTGATACAGCACTTTCAACTCTGTAATAATATTCTTCAAAACAGATAAGAATTGCTTTTCCCCCAGCTTTCTGTACCCGGCAGATCTTGTGAATAGACATTTTGCGGATGAAATCATTCGCCAGCATTGCGAGCGTTGTATTCTCATCACTATTGTTTCGTTTCATGGTTATTACTTCTGACATAGTTAATTCCCCTTTTTGTGTTGATGCATACATGATTTAGCGGTATTATATTAATTATAACATATTTTTTCTTTACAAACTATAGGAATCACATTTATAAAAAGACTGTAAATAAACCTTATTTACAAAAATGCAATTCTATTTATCGACAGAGTGAAAAGTAGAAAGGAAAGACTTATGAAGAAAAATCAAATATATAATCCATTTTTACCGCTTTATGAATATATTCCGGATGGAGAACCGCATGTGTTCGGTGACAGGGTATATCATTATGGTTCGCATGACAAGGAAGGCGGCGACACTTTCTGTATGCTCGATTATGTCTGTTATTCCGCACCGGTAAATGATCTGACGGACTGGCGGTATGAGGGAGTGATCTATCAGGCAAAACAGGATCCGCGTTATCCCGCTCCGCAGTATATGTATGCACCGGATGTGGTACAGGGCAATGATGGTCGTTTTTATCTGTATTACTGCATGGGCGGAGATTATGGACAGGGTGGTTATCAGGGGCCCGTCAGTGTGGCTGTCTGTGATACGCCGGCCGGGCAGTATGAATACCTCGGTGTTGTGAAAAATCCGGATGGCAGTCCGATGCTGAAATATATCTGTTTTGATCCGGCAGTACTCAATGATGACGGAACGATCCGGCTTTATTACGGAACACAGTATGACTATGAGGAACGCAACGATTTTTTGACAAATGATTTTTACCTGCAGGATGAGATAGAAATGTTCGGACGGAGCCGGGAAGAAATTTTCAGTTATCCGGACAGTATCATGGGACCGGTCATGGCAGTTCTTTCCGATGATATGCTGACGGTAAAGGAAGAAGCAAAGCATATTATTCCGTATCGGGTAAAAGGCACAAGCTTTGAAGCACACCCGTTTTTTGAAGGTTCATCCATGCGTAAGGTCGGAAAAAAGTATTATTTTATCTATTCTTCCTGGCAGAATCATGAGCTCTGTTATGCAACGAGTGATCAGCCTGATCGGGACTTTGTTTTCGGCGGAACGATCGTATCCAATGGTGATATCGGTTATCGCGGCAGAGATGCACAGCATAAGCTGAATATGACAGGAACTACACATGGCAGCATCATTGAAATTAATGGGCAATGGTATGTTTTTTACCATCGTCTGACACATAAATCTGATTATAGCAGACAGGCATGTGCGGAGAAAATACGTATTTTGGAAGATGGCAGCATCCCACAGGCAGAAATGACAAGCTGCGGATTGAATGATGGACCGCTGTCAGCAGAAGGCACCTATCCGGCAGTGATCGCCTGCAATCTGACAAACGGACATATGCCACACGGGTCTAACAGTGTGTTTCAGATCTCGTTTCCAAATGTTACACATAAGGGGCAGGAGCGATTTATTGCGGAAATAGAAGATAACACTCTGATCGGTTATAAATATTTCGAATGCAGGTCTGTAAAGCAATTTGGTATTACCTATCGGATGGAAACCGAGAAGAATCGCGTGATCTTTGATGGCAGGTATCGTACGGATGTCCGCAGTCAGGATGACGAGAATTTTGCGAATACTTATGCTGAAAAAGATACTTTGACCAATATAGTCAAACCGAGACAGTCAACAGAAAATACGCCGCAATTCGGGATATGCATTGATACAGCAGAAAATGAAATAGGAACGCTTTTACTGGATGAAAAGGCGGAAGACTGGAAAAAAGTAACTGTACAGATAGAAATACCGGATGGTGTCCATGCTTTATATCTTGTTTATAAAGGACAGGCTAAAGTACAGTTAATAGAGATCCATTTCTAACGAATGTTATTGTAATATGAATGAGGGAGGATGCAATGAAGAAACGAATTCTGCAGATTATGAGCTGGCTTTTATTGTTTACAACACTTGTTGTAAAACCGGTTATGGCACAGAAGCCATCTGTTTGTTCCAAAGAAGAGTGGGAGGTTTTAAAGCTGACCAATCAAAAAAGACTAAATCTGGGGTTAGAACCTTTATCTACGACGAAGAAGCTGCAGAAAGCGGCAGGTATCCGTGTGGCAGAAACAGAAAGCTATTTTTCGCATACGCGTCCGGACGGAACAACCTGTTTTTCTGTTTTAGCTGAGCAGGATATCTTTTACCGGAGTGTTGCCGAAAATATAGCAGCCGGTCAGTCATCGGCAGAACAGGTGATAAACAGTTGGTGGAACAGCCCGGGGCATAAGCAGAATATGATGAATGCATCGCTGACACATTTAGGCGTCGGTTACAGTCAGGATACAAATGGTTATTTCAGACATTACTGGGTACAGCTTTTTGTGGGAGGATGTCAGTTCGAATCTCTTTCCGTAAAGGGCGGTACGGATCTCAGTGTCAAAAAAGGCAGCACCATATCCGATATGGACTTGTATCTGGTTGCAGACTGTAAATGGCACGGAAACAGTTATGTTCCGATCAGTGATAAAATGTGCAGCGGATACAATAAAAACAAGACCGGAAAACAGACTGTAACGGTATCTTATCAAAAGCTGAAGACTACATTTACAGTGACAGTTACCGGAACAGGCGAAACAACATCTGATCAGAATACACAGAAAAAAGCAGTCTGCCTGAAATGGAAGAAAGTGGCAAATGCAGATGGATATGTGATTTATCGTGCAACATCCAAAAATGGAAAATATCAAAAAATAAAAACGATCCAAAAGGGCAGGATCACAGGATATACCGATAAAAAAGTGAAGACCGGAAAAAAATATTATTATAAGGTAAAAAGCTTTCAGAAGAAAAACAATAAACTGAAACTCGGGAAAACAGTCAGGCTGCGTTCTCAAAAATGGGTAAAATTGTAGTTGAGAATTATATATTATATACAAAAAGAAATTGTAATTGTAGAGGGAATTTGTTATAATTTGACATATAAAAACAAATATGTATGATTTAGGCAAGGAGGTTTTTCATATGAATACAATTATTACAATCGGACGTCAATTTGGTTCGGCCGGACGTGAAATCGGCGAAAAACTTGCAGAGGAGCTTGGTATCAAATGCTATGACAAAGAGCTTTTGACAAGAGCAGCAAAGGAGAGTGGATTCTGTGAGGAATTGATCCATACACATGATGAAAGGCCAACCAACAGTTTTTTGTATAATCTGGTTATGGATACTTATTCCTTTGGGTACAATGCCGCAGGACTTGTAGACATGCCAATCAGTCAGAAAGTATTTCTGGCACAATTTGATGCGATTAAGAAGATTGCGGCTGAAGGACCTTGTATCATTGTAGGTCGTTGTGCAGATTATGCACTGGCTGACAATCCAAATTGTATCAGTGTTTTTATCCATGGCGATATGGATGTCAAGATCAAACGTATTATGAAAAAATATGATCTGACAGAATCTAAAGCCAAAGAAATGATCCTGAAAAAGGATAAGCAGCGTCAGAGCTATTATAATTATTATTCTTCCAAGCGATGGGGCTTCAGTGATTCCTATGATCTCTCTGTTAACAGCAGTATTTTAGGAATTGAAGGAACGGTAAATTTATTAAAGCAGTTTATTCTGGATTTTGAAAATCGCGAGAAATAAACAGGATATAAGAAACAAAATCAGCAATAGAAGGAAACTGTAAAATGAAATTTCGTTTTGAAAAAAAATATGTATACTGGGGAGTGACTGCTTTTCTGGTCATAGCAGTCTCTTTGATCTTTTATTACCTTTTATTCCATATGAATAATGTACGGGCAGGTTTCCGGACATTTACAAAAACATGTATGCCTATCATTGATGGTCTTGTTCTGGCATATCTGATGACACCACTTGTCAAGCATATGGAAAGAGATTTTTTTATACCGCTGTGTAAAAGGCTGAATCTGAATACAGAAAGTGCAAAGACAAAGAAGGGGATGCGCTTGTTGTCTGCTCTGATTACGGTTATATTTGTATTTGTACTGCTTTATCTGCTTTGTGCATCTATTATCCCGCAGCTTATTGTCAGTATCCAGAATATTGCTTTGCAGCTTCCTGTGTATGCAACAAATCTGCAGGACTGGATACAAAAGCTTTTTGAGAACAATGATGATCTGGCGGGAATAGTAACATCCCTGATCAACCAGTATTCCAATGAACTGGAAGATTATCTGAATAGCAAGCTGGTTCCGCAGCTTAATGTAATATTGACGCGGTTTTCGAGCAGTATTTTTTCCAGTATGCTGGGATTGCTTGTGACAGCGTGGAATCTGCTGATTGGACTGATCATTTCCGTGTATCTGCTGGTCAGCAAAGAGAGTTTTGCAGGGCAATCTAAAAAGATCATATATGCAATCTGGGAAGAGGAGACAGCTAATAAGCTGATTTCCAATATCCGTTTTGTCAATGCTACATTTGGTGGTTTTATTAATGGTAAGCTGGTAGATTCACTGATCATTGGTTTAATATGCTTCATTGGAATGACATTATTACAATTACCATATCCGCTTCTGATCAGTGTGATCGTAGGAATTACAAATATTATTCCATTTTTCGGACCATATCTTGGAGCGATTCCAAGTATCGTTCTGATTTTAATGGTAAATCCAAAACAGGCATTGTATTTTGCTATATTTGTTTTGATTCTGCAGCAGTTTGACGGCAATTTTTTAGGACCGAAGATTCTTGGAAACAAAACCGGTTTATCCAGCTTCTGGGTTATCTTTTCTATCACATTATTTGGTGGTTACTGGGGGATTCTGGGTATGGCAATCGGGGTTCCTGTATTTGCGGTTATTTATGCCGGCATAAAGGCGCTTGTCAATCAGCAGCTTGTAAAGCGAGGCTTTTCAACCAATACCAAGGATTATATGTTCTTGTCGGAAATAAAGGATAATCATTTTATAGAATTGCCTCCACCGAAGCAAAAAGAACGCAAGGGCATAAAAAAAGAAACTGAATCAAAAGAGTCTGAGAAAACAGAAATAAAATAAATAAGGTAAGAGAATAAGCTCTGTGTATAGCAGAGCTTATTTCTTTGACGAAAGTTCTTCCCAGCATGCGTCTACATAGCCTTTTGTCAGATCAACATTATTCAGATCTTTTAATTTATATTTTGGTTTGGCAGATTTTGTAACTCGCTTTTTGTGCTTTGATTTTACAGAACTGTTTCGAATTACGGTAAATTTTTTCCGAAGGTGTTTTTTTCGGAGCCCTGGATGGGTAACACCAATGAGAAGTATTGCAAAAGGTGCAATTGTACATAAAATTGCAAATGTATCTGCAGTCATAAATAAGTACCTCCGTTGTATAGCAGCTTGACGCATAAGAGAGTGTGCATTGAGGCAAATAGAACTATTCGCAAAAGAATAGTTTATCGAATAGTTGTGGCTGCGAATTGGCTCTATCTACAGCTGGCAGCTTGTAATTTACTGGATCGTATCCAGTGTATCTTAATGCAGGATCGTCTGCAGTCTGGCATCGTTTTTGACGAGATCTTTTGCCATATCCCGATATTTCTGTTCATGTAAATAGGTATGTCTGTTTTTCAGTGTTGGTGCCAGATCGATGGCATCTAAAAAATCCTGTTTTTTCATATCAAGTGTTGCCACATAGTCAAAGAATCCCGTATCATTTAAAACGGTTTCCACACGCACATAACGATGATCCTGTACCTTGCTCATAATATAGGTTGCAATACCAACCTGGACACCATGGAGCTGCGGATGTTCAAGCAGCTTGTCAAGTGCATGGGAAATCAGATGTTCACTACCGGATACAGGTGCGCTGCTTCCGGCAATTTCATTGGCAATTCCACTCATGGCAAGGGAATCCACGAGTTCTTTTAAGAACAGATTTTCATGGATATCCTGATAAGGTGTTCTGACAAAGCTGTTAACGGCTTTTTTAGCAATCATCATGGCAAAATCATCCACCTTTGTAAAGCCGCATTTTTCTTCATATTGCCAGTCGTAAATAGATGTGATCTTCGAGATCATATCGCCGATTCCGGAATAGATAAACTTCACAGGTGCGGTTTTGATAATCTGCGTATCGACAACTATACCATAGGCGAGTCTTGCAGGAACAGATACTCTTCTCTCTTCTATCTTTAAAGAAGCACTGGAACTTGCGAAGCCATCGCTGGATGTGGAGGTTGGAATGCTGATAAACGGTAATTTCTTTAGAAATCCCATATATTTTGCGGCATCGATAACTTTACCGCCGCCGATACCGATCACTGCCTGCGCCTTTGGGGATATAGAAAATGCCATCTGCGTAATATCATTTAAGGCAATGGTGTCGATTTCTTTATATTCGAGAACATCTACCTGTGCATCTTTCAAAGAATTCATCACTTTGGAACCAAACATCTCGATCAGATCATTTCCAAAATATAAGACAACACGGTTGATGCCCTGATTTTGTAAAATGGAGCCAAGATCATCCAGTGCATTGTCATAGACCTTTAAAAAAGATGGAATATGGATAGAATGCTGTACGTTCATGTATGGTTACCTCCTGCTAATTTCCGTGAAATTTACGATAGTTCTAAGTTATTCGTGTAAATATCTGTTATAAAAGGTTCTTTTTTTATCAATATCAGTATTTCATATTACAAGGGATTAAGCAAGTACAATTTAATTTTCAGCAGATACAAGAAATTTTACAACAAACTCACTTTTACAAAATAGTTTAGGAGTGATTGCTAAATTCGTGCTACAATGTTGACGAAGAAATATCTGCCGGGAGGATGTTTATGAAATTACAACGTTTATTAAGCCTGACAAGGCAGGCAATAGATGCATATGATATGATCGAGGAAGGCGACAGGATTGCGGTCGGAATATCCGGCGGCAAGGATTCGTTGACACTTTTATATGCGCTGCAGATGTTAAGTAAATTTTATCCGAAGCATTTTGAAGTATATGCGGTTACGGTGGATCTGGGGTTTGAGAATCTGGATCTGACACAGATAAAGGCTTTTTGTGAGAAACTGCAGGTGCCTTATACGATCATCAAAACACAGATCGCTGAAATTGTGTTCCAGACGCGCAAGGAATCCAATCCGTGCTCACTATGCGCAAAGCTGCGGAAAGGTGCTTTGAATGATGAAATGAAGCGTTTGGGCTGCAATAAGGTGGCTTATGCGCACCATAAGGATGATGTCATTGATACGATGCTGCTTTCTCTCCTGTTTGAAGGGAAATTTACGTCATTTTTACCGAAAACATATTTGGATCGTGTACAGTTGACCGTGATCCGGCCGCTTATTTATGTGGATGAAGCAGATGTGATCGGCTTTGTGCATAAATATAATCTGCCGGTAGCCAAAAGTCCATGCCCGGTAGACGGAAGTACCAAAAGAGAGTACGCGGATCAGCTGTTGAAGCAGTTGATCCGCGAAAACAAAGGGGTAAAGGAACGGTTATTTTCTGCCATAGAAAATGGAAATATAGAAGGCTGGCAGAAAGGCACGTTTATGCCGAAATGATGATCTAAAGTAGCATATGGTATTTTATGGGCAATATAAAGCAGACTTTACAAACTATTTTTCTCCTATTAAAATAGTAAAGGAAGAAAAGCAAAACATAACTATGAAGGTTAAATATGAGCGAACACAGTTATCATGATCAGGTGAATAAAGAAAATATCGAAAAGATGCGGGCAGTCCTGCAGGAGCTTCCGAAGTTCTGCAAGCAGTTTTTCCGCGGGATTGAAAATACGACCTCCACACGGACAAGACTGGGCTATGCACTGGATCTTCGTATCTTTTTTGAATTTATCCAGCAAAATAACAATGCCCTGAGAAGAACGCCGATCCAGGAGTATCCGCTCAGCCTGCTCGATCAGCTTGGCAGGGAGGATATCGAGGAATATCTGGATTATCTGGAGTTATATTATAAGGATGACAAAGAATATCGCAATGATGAACGCGGGAAGTCCAGAAAGCTGGCAAGTCTGCGTAGTATGTATCACTATTTCTATACAAGCGAACTGATCGAAAAGGATGTGGCAGCACTTGTTCCTATGCCTAAGCTGCATGAAAAAGAAATTATCCGATTAGATCCCGATGAAGTTGCTACGCTCTTAGAGCTGGTGGAAAACGGGGAAGAACTGACCGAGACAGAAAAAAGGTATCACAGAGTTACCAAAACAAGGGATCTGGCACTTCTTACTCTTCTGCTTGGTACGGGAATCCGTGTTTCGGAATGTGTAGGGCTGAATCTGAATGATGTAGATTTCAAAAACGGAGGGATCCGGATCGTGCGAAAAGGCGGTTATGAAGCGGTTGTATATTTTGGAGAAGAGGTAGAGGATGCGCTCCTCGACTACTGGGATGAACGCACCCACAAGACAGCTGCTACGGGGCATGAAGATGCACTGTTTCTATCCATGCAGAATAAGCGGATCAGCGTCCGTGCTGTAGAAAAGCTGGTCAAGAAATATGCCTCGAAAGTAACCTCTTTAAAGAAGATCACACCTCATAAGCTGCGCAGTACCTATGGTACAAATCTGTACCGCGAAACAGGTGATATCTATCTGGTGGCAGATGTACTCGGTCATAAGGATGTCAATACAACGAGGAAGCACTATGCTGCCCAGCAGGAAGAAAACCGCAGACGGGCGGCAAAGGCAGTGAAGCTCAGGGAGCCTTAACATAATTACTTGATAAATTCATTGGAATAATATGGAACGATGATCCGGTCTCCGGCTTTGATCGTGTCATTTTTTAAGGAATTGATCGAACGCATTTCTTTCACACAATCCTGTATGGCTGCTGCAGAGCCGTCTGTATAAACTGCTGCGATCGTCCATAAGCTGTCTCCTTTGGAAATCTCTATGCTTTTATAATATTTATAGGTATGTGTCAGAGCTTCTTCCTTTGTGGTAGCCTGTGCGCTGATCGCATTAATGGATACAGCAAGGAGAATGACTGCACAAAGTGTGAAAATGCTGTTTCTGATCAGGCATTTCATCCGCATGACCTGTCTGCGGCGCTGTGCTGCTCTTCTGTTCTTAATGCGAGCAGGTATTCTCTTCATAGAATCCTCCGGCTGTATAAAATGCATGATCTGTAGTTCTCTTCCTGTTGTTTCCATACTTGCTATCCTCCGATTTATCGAACATACGATACGAACACTCGTTCTTATACCTGCATTATACCGAACAGGTATTCTGGTGTCAAGCAAAAAAACGAACAAATTTTCGGAATATACGTTTGCTTTTGCAACAAATATCTGTTATACTTAATTTAAATGATGCGGGGTCAAAAGCCCCAACTTTGATGTCCGTGAATGAGAACAGGGAGGATATAGGATATGGCTAACGGAAAGATCAGTAAGAAACAGTCAGAAATTTTGGAATATATAAAAGAACAGATTTTAGAGAAAGGTTATCCGCCGGCTGTGCGTGAAATCTGCGAGGCAGTGCATCTGAAATCCACATCCTCTGTGCATGCGCATCTGGAAACGCTCGAGAAGAACGGTTATATCCGCCGTGATCCGACCAAGCCGCGTGCGATTGAGATCTGCGATGACAGCTTTCAGCTCGTCAGAAATGAAATGACAAGTATTCCGATCATTGGTACGGTTGCTGCCGGTCAGCCAATACTTGCTGCAGAGAATATAGAAGGATATTTTCCGGTTCCGGTCGATATGGTTCCAAATGCAGAGACTTTTATTTTAAAGGTAAAGGGCGACAGCATGATCAATGCAGGAATCTTCGATGGTGATCAGGTTCTGGTAAAGCAGCAGCCAACTGCAGATAACGGCGACATTGTAGTTGCCCTGGTAGAGGACTCTGCCACAGTGAAGACCTTC
>ENA-OPVU01000760-OPVU01000760.1-human-gut-metagenome-genome-assembly--contig:-NODE-760-length-19753-cov-2.831150_pt1 | contig 19753 bp, 20 predicted proteins | sample MGYA00241497_ERZ501986 | MGnify/ENA primary metagenome ERZ501986 (study PRJEB25962, sample SAMEA2042995) | human gut metagenome | biome: human gut; feature: human-associated habitat; material: faeces...
GAAATAGGAGAACAATTCGCCCGACTGACCATAGAAGTAGTCCAGCGTCATTTGGCGTGACCTCGGATTTTCAACTGTATGGGTGTGTTCATGTGGAAAAATACCTCCTTTTTGTGATATGGAAAATTTTTTGAAGTTCCATTTTTGAGAAAAAATGGATGGAAAAATGGGTGAAAAAAGATGAAAAAACGCGTTGTAGTTTGTCCCGAAAACTGCAAAAGCAAAAATGTGTTATTTTCTGATAATATTACGAAAAGGATAAAAAATCGAATGTTTGAAAAAATAAATAACGTAAATGTGCGTTTTCTTGTACTCTCTGTTTATAAAGTGCAGAACAGGCTGCTATCAAAAATCCCAGAAAGTAAGATTGTTGCATGAAGATGCACTAATCCTGCAAAACATGGGAAGATAAGCGTATGATAAACCCTCCCCGGTGAAACTGAATGGTTTTGCCGGGGAGGGTTTTGGTTTAGGCAAGAATTCAATGAATTGAGGATATATAAATGACGGAGCAAGAAAGACAGGGAGGCTGGCAGTTTCCGCCGATTCCTGATGTGGACTGCATAAAATTGACTGGACTTGCCCGGAATACTTATTATAAATATAAGCGGCAGATTCGGGAGGACGCTGAAATGAAGGATTGACTTCTATGTAGAAGAAGTGCTGCAAAAGCGGACAGAAGGAACACGGTACATTCAAAATGAGAATGCCGTGTTCCTTTTTTGTTGCTTGTGTAGGATGGACAACCATACCGTCCAGCCAAATCCGTATAATGAGGGCAGAAAAGTGATGGAATCATAAGAAAGAAGGAGAAGAGCGTATGAAAAAATTTTTGATGGTGCTGTTGAGCATTGCATTTGTGCTGAATCTTGCGATTGTGATTGGGCTGATTGGCGGATATGGTTCGCCACGCCGGGCGCTTTACACCATCACAGACGAGTTGATGAACAGTGCATATCGCTTCAAAAGAGGTTGGCAATTTAAGAATAGTCTACCTTGACTTTTTAGGAGATGGACAGGCAGTCTGTCCATCTTTTTTTGTATACTGGGGTTGTGCAAAAGAGACAAAAATTTTTTTGTAATTCCGTGAAACGACAAAACTTCACACAAAGAATTGCAGCGATAGTTGTGTTGTGTTACAATGAGCAGAGAAGGAGAATGAACTGTGCGTAATAGTAGATTAGACCGTATACTCTATATCCAGCAGGTGCTGGTACAGGGTGGTGTGCTGAACAAACAGCAGACGGCTGACCGCTTCGGTGTCAGTGAGAAAACCATCCAACGCGATCTTGACACCCTGCGCAATCATTTTGCAGACAGCGAGCCGCGCCGAGAGATCTTATACAACTCCGCAAAGGGCGGCTATCTGCTGGATGACACGCTTTCACGCTTCCTCACCAGTAGCGAAATTCTGGCAGTGTGCAAGATCCTGCTGGAGAGCCGCTCCATGGTCAAGGAGGAGATGTTCCCCATTCTGGACAAGCTGGTGCAGGTGTGCACCCCGCTGGACCGGTTGAATCAGGTCAAAGACCTCATCAGCAACGAACGCTTCCATTACGTTGAGCCGCAGCATGGCCGGAAGTTTATCGAGAGCCTGTGGGAGATCGGCACGGCAGTAGAAAATCACAATGTTATGGAAATTACCTACTGCCGCACCCACGACGGCGAGACCCGTGTGCGCACTGTTGAGCCGGTGGGCATCCTGTTCAGCGAGTATTATTTTTATCTGGCAGCATTCATCGAGGGCATCGACAAGGATAAACACTTCCAGAACCCGCAGGACAATTCCCCGACGATTTATCGTATTGACCGCATTCAAAATTACAAAACCATCGACCGACACTTTGCACAGCGGTACACCGACCGCTTTCAGGAGGGCGAGATGCGCAAGCGCATCCAGTTTATGTACGGCGGCGAGTTGCAGACCATCCGGTTCGAGTATACCGGGCCAAGTCTGGAATCTGTACTTGACCGTCTGCCCACTGCAAAGGTTTTGCAGGTAACGGAGAAGGGCTGGATCATAGAGGCTGAGGTGTTTGGCACAGGTATCCAAATGTGGGTGCGGAGTCAGGGAGACTATGTGCGGGTACTGGCAGAACAATAAACGCATTAGGAAAGGAGAAAAATAAAATGGCGGTGCCTTTTATCCTGCTGGGTGGTGCGGCGTTGGCCGGCATCACCGGTGCTGTAAAAAGTGTATCTGCTCACACGAAAAATGCAAACGCAAAGCAGATCGTTGCGGAGGCACAGAATATTTATGACGAGGCGCGGGAGATGCTGGAGGAACAAAGGACCTGCACAGCGGAATGCCTGAAACGGCTGGGAGTGCTCAAGGTAGATATCTGGTCGAAAGAAATGAATGATTTTATCCGTACGTTCAGAGCCTTCAAGAATGTCCGGATGGAAAGTGACGTGGCCGGGGATGAACGTCTGAAGCTCAAGTGTCAGGGAACAGAAAACCTGAAAAATATGGAAGTTGCTGCTTTGAAGGCAACGGAGATTGCGCGGGCAGGCGTTGCTTCTCTTGGCACTGGAGTGCTGGCAGGCATTGCCTCCTACGGCGGAGCGATGATGTTTGCATCTGCATCAACAGGCACGGCCATTGCAAGTCTGTCTGGCGTGGCAGCGACCAATGCAACGCTGGCATGGTTTGGCGGCGGTGCATTGACCGCAGGCGGTCTGGGCATGGCGGGCGGCACACTGGTTCTCGGCGGCATCGTTGTCGGGCCGGTATTGGCAGCCGCAGGCCTTATCATGAATGCCAAGGCGGATGAAAATCTGGCCAGTGCAGAAGCCACGGCGGCGCGGGCCGAAACGGCGGTGGAAAAGATGGCTGTTATGACAGATTTTATGAAAAAGACTGCAAGTATTGCAGAAAACTATTCGGACTTTCTGGTACGCTTTCGCAGTGCATTTTATCCGGTAGTAAATGAGATGAAATATATGGAACAGCGCACCAGACAGAAGCAGAAAAGGATGCTGTACGATTCGGACGATGAGAAAATCGATTTCAACAGCCTGACCGAAGCAGAGCAGAAAAAGATTCATCAGGCATGGCTTATGGCACAAATTATGTGTTCAGTACTGTCAGAACCGCTTCTGACACCGGCCGGGGAACTGGCTTCGGAAGCACAGACAACTCTGCAGAACGCAAGGAATGTGTATCCGGCATTCGCACAGGGAAGGTACGGCTTCTGATGCGCCTGTAAAGGAGAAAGAAGGATCGAGCTGTGAGAAGCAGGGAAGAAAAAAATCTGGAAGGTCAGGCTGGTGCATTTGTGGGCAATGCGGCCTCCCAGAATGTACAAATGGGAACCGATACGGCCATTGACTCTATGAGGGAGCTTTTGTACAAGGCAGGAAAGATTTCAAAAGTAGGCTTTGAGCAGTCCAAGGGAAATCTGTTTGAGTACATTGAGGCAGCAAAGCTGCAAACGAATATGGCAAACTGCGGCGAACGCTTTGACCGGAACCCAGTGACGGATCTGGCGGCAGGTCGGGGAGGATACGGCGGGCATACGGCACCGGATGACTTCCGTATGCAGAGGAATGGCCGAATCGTAGGGCAAGGACAGGCAAAATACAATAACAGTGCCTGGCGAGCTGCGCAGAATTTTGTAGATCCGAAGTATACGGATATGCAACGCATTGCACCAACAGACCAGATGGCAGACATTGAGAGCTGCCTGCACAAAATGGCTGAAAACGGTGAGATTTCAAAAACGGCCTACGAGAATGCGGTATCCAACTTGATGAAGAAGGGCTTGACAGATCCGTCCACTGGCATTGCATCAGGAGGCACAACAACTGCGGAGCTGCAAAAGCTGCGTGGCACAGATGGCAGAGTTTCTCAACAAGCGGTTCGGCAGTATGCGGCTCGCTTTGAAGGAAAGCAGCTGGCGCGGGAGGTCGGTACAGCGGCATCGAATATGGCGGTGGCAACCGGTGTTATCACAGCCATTGTGTCCGGTACACAGAATTTGTTTGAGGTGCTGCGGGATCGCAAAACGCTCGACAATGCGTTGGAAGAGGTAAAAGCGGATACCGTCAGCGGTGCACTGCGCGGTGGCGAGACCGGCGTGCTTAGCACGGTGATCCGCTTTGGAGGCCGGAAAGTGGCACTTCCGGTGCTTTCGGATTCAACCGCAGCAACAGTCATGGCGGGCGGGCTGATAGATGGAGGCGCAGCACTTTATTCCTACGCAAAAGGAGAAATCACCGGGCAGCAGCTGCAGGGGGCTTTGGCAGATACGACGGTAAAGTCGGTCGCAACGGTCTATTTTACCAAAGCGCTCGGACTGGTGGTCGGCACGGCAAATCCGTTTGTCCCGATGGCGGTCTATACGGCAGCAGCTTATGTGGTGTCCTGCACACGCGCTATTGTGGAGCAGGCAGAGCTGAATGCGGCAGAGTACGATCGGATGACGGCATTGCTGAAGGAATCAACGCGGTTGGAACAGGAATATCACCGTCAACTGATGGATTTTATGAAGCAATATGAACAGCAGCAGCGTACCCGACTGAACAGCCTGCTGGATGCCTTCGCGTACCTTGCGGATGATGATACCAACTACGAGCGTGCGGTATATGCCATTTTGAACTATGCAGACCAGACAGGTCTTGCACTGCAGCATAGAGATTTTGACGCGTTCCGCGCAGCAATGTGCTCTGAGGAAGAATTTGTTTTGCGATGACATATGACATGAATAGTATAAAACATTCTGAAAGGAACGATGAATCGTGAAAGTGGAGAAAAAACAAAGTCGGGCAAGTGTTCTGGATAAGGCAAAGAAGCTGGCGATTTCAAAAGCGGTAGACCAATATGCAGAAAGTTACGAGAAAAAAACAGGCAAAACAGTGAATGCAGAGGCATTGAAGTCGATTTTTCTACAACACGCAGATGTTGTAGAAGACGTGATGACGAAGGGGGACTTTGAAAAAAAGATAAAAACGGCGGTGGATACCGTTGACGTTGTGGGAAAGATGGCGCGGATACAGGATCTCAATGGAAATGTAGTACAGACCAAAGAGCTTGTAAAAGACAAAAGTGCCTTGCATGTGTTGTTCAGTCCTGACAGCATTGACAGTAGAGGCGATTTAAAGGAGGAAGGCAAGCAGGCCATGCAGGAACTGGTGGAAATGCATGACCTGACCAATCCGAAAAAATTGGGCGAGTTTCTGGTAAAGTTGTACATTGCGCAGATTGAGCACTTCAACGAGCGTTTTGAACTACTGGAAGACCTACATCTGAACGACTACAGCAGTCGGCTGATGGATGGCAAAACGTATCTGGAACGCTATAAAAGGGCACAGGATGAAACGAATCAAGTTTCCTACCTTGAAAAGGCGGACGATGCGTTTATCAAAGCAATCCACCGGTTTGAAGGTGCACTTCGCATTTATGTGAGCGATGTGAAGAAGATCGTGCGAGGACCTCGTTTTATCAGGAGTATCAAGCTGACAAAACTGGACGGAGACATGAAAAAAATCCGGGGTATGCTTGAGACTATGCAGGAATTGGTTGCGCTGGAAAACCTGGTCGGCCGCTGGAAAAAAGAACCGCAGGATGATATCCAGCGGGAATATCAGAATTTCTTTGATGAGGTGATCGGTGCAAATCTTCCACTCCTGCAGAATTACTGTAGAGATGAAGATGATATGTTTTGGAAAGACATTGAAGAGAATGGACGGACCATTCTTTTAATGGAATAAAATAACACAACAAGTAAAGGAGTAGTACAGTATGGGTAACGGCAGAAATGACATGGAAAAAGAACAGAGCGCTCTGTTTGCGACAGCGGTTTCTTTGGGTGCAGCACTTTTGGGCGGCGGTGCAAAGCTTGCGCTTGACAATATGAAGGCTACGAGCGTTGCACTCATTGATTCCAAAATCAGTGATAACGAAGCAAAAAAGAAAGAGCTTTCCAAGGGTCTTGGCTGGTTGACCAACAGCGAAGAAATCGAAAAGATCAACCAGGAAAATGCAAGACTGCGTGCAAAGAAAGAGAAAAAATAAATTTTGTGTCCGGGGCTAAAGTGCAAAAAATGATTTTGACAGAAACTTTCTGTCAAAAGTCCACTGCACTTTCAGGTTATTACAATCCTGGTCGATTGCACATACAATACAAGTATCACTTCACAAAACGGAGGGTACTTGTACTATGGTGGACTACGCCGACATCGGAAAACGCATCCGTGCCTGCCGCCTTGCAAAGGGCATGACGCAGGAGCAGCTGGCCAATGAGGTCGGCGTGGTGGTCACGCACATCAGTCATATCGAAACAGGCAACTCCGTGCCCAGCCTGAAAACGCTGATCGACATCATCAACGCACTGGACTGTTCGGCAGATGAACTGTTGTGCATTGAGATCAAAAAGGCAAAGCCGGTGTTCGACAGCTGGATGACCGAACAGCTTGCAGATTGTTCCTCTGATGAGGCAAAGATCATCAAAGAAACGGTGGTCAGCCTGAAAAAATCGCTCCGGAAGGTGTACGGAAAGTCCTCTAAATACAGATATGACTAAAATTTCAAAAACTGAATGCCAGTTGGTAGGCATTGAGTGCCTGAAAAAGCACCCATAAAGTAAACGAACCGCCTCGGTTTCCGAAAGAGGAAACCGGGGCGTTTTTTTGCGCTCACGGAGGGGCAGATGAAAAACGCAGTATGAATATATACTATATAAAAATGAATATATGCTAAAATTTCGGGAAAATACTTGTATTTTCATTAAAATGGGTGTATTATAACACCTGCCGACGAAATGCCGACAATCAACAAGAGAGGGATCGATACTATTATGTCTTTGAAGAAGAAAATTGCTGCGGCTTTCATCGCCTGTGCGATGACGCTTGCCGTGGTTCCTTCCGCCTTCGCCTGCACGGCACTCTATGTCGGCAGCGACCTCACCGAGGATGGCACCACCATGTTTGGCCGGATCGAGGATCTGGGCACCAACGATTACAACAAGCTGTTCAACATCAGCCCCGCCGGGAAGCACACCGCGGGCGAGGTGTACGAGGGCTGCTACGGCTTTACCTACACCTTCACCCACGACAGCTACCGCTACACCGCCCGCCGGGACGACAACGGTCTGGGTGTCTGCCCGGACTGCGACAGCACCCACGAGCACACCCCCTATGAGGAGGCTGGCACCAACGAGAAGGGCGTCATGGTCTCTGCCACCGAGTCTCTCTACGGCACCGACGCCGTGCTGAGCGTAGACCCCTATGTGGACAACGGCATTGAGGAAGCCGAGATCACCACGGTGCTGCTGAGCGAAGCTTCCACGGCCCGCGAGGGTGTTGCCCTGCTGACCTCCATCTACGACAACGCCGGTGCAGCCGGCGGCTCCGGCGTGTTCATTGCCGACCAGAACGAGACCTGGTTCGTGGAGAACCTGACGGGCCACACCTACCTTGCCCTGAAGCTCTCCTCCAGCGTGGTCTTCATGCAGCCCAACGTCGCCGCTATGGGCAAGATCGATCTGGATGACACCGACCATGTGGTGGCCTCTGCCAACCTGATCTCCGTGGCCCAGAAAGCCGGTACCTTTGTGGGCGATGCCGCTGCCAACGTCATCGACCTGGATGCCTCCTACAACGGCGACATCGCATCGGACCGCATGGCAGCTGGCCTGAACTACCTGTACGGCACCGACACCTTTACGAAGGACAACTACAGCGAGACCGACTTTGCCATCAGCAACGTCGGCGAGAACGGTGCCATCGTCCCGGTCTACTCCAACATCCAGCTGACCAAGAAGTTCTCGGTGGAGGATTCCATCCACTTCTTTCAGACCGAGCCCATCGGCAAGACGGGCAATGTGGAGACTCATCTGTTCCAGGTGAGCGCCACCGGCGATCTGAACACCGCCATTACCGAGTGGACCGCTTTTGACGACGACGTGTACAACGCCTTCGTCCCTTACTATCCGATGCTGACCACCGACACCGCAGATGTCTACAAGGTCTCGGTCCATAAGGTCACCCGTTCCGACGAGCAGCCCACCGAGGGCGTCTGGTATCAGGATGCCAAGGGCCGCTACTACACCTACCCGGACGACTGGACCGACTCCTTCTACGGCGTGCGTGACGCCCTCTCCAACCTGCTGACCTACGGCAGCAATGGCAATCAGGTCACCGCAAAGGATCGGGAAGCAGCCAAGGCCAGCTATGCCGCGCTCCAGCAGGAGATCATGGCCGACTACGCCGATATGAAGGCCGCCGTTGCCGCCGCCGACACGCTTGAGGCCAAGCAGGCTGCCGCCACCAACGCCAGCAATGCCATGAGCCAGAAGGTGTACAACACCACCCTGAAGATGTACAATAAGCTCCAGGCCAAGACGGCCGCCCGGGCATGGGTCAGCTCCCTGCTGCACTGAGGCTTTGCAGCGCCTGAGGCGTTTCCCATAAAACCGCAGCGCCCCCGGTTTCCATGACAGGAAGCCGGGGGCGTTTTTTGTATCATTTGCTGAATCGGAATGATCTGCTTGTAAAGCTGAGAAAAAAGGTGTAATATTGGTATACAGAGATTTAGAATAATGCATGATATGTATGTAATGCCTCTGTGATCTGCATCAGCGGATGTGCTCCGAATGCTTGATAGGGAGCAACACTTTCCCCGCCTTGCGGGGGTAACAGCCGGAAAACGGCAAACATCAAAAAACTGAAAAAACCCATGAAAAAAGCAGAAAGCATCCGCTTTATAGGACTTTTTGTGTGCTATTCTATCCTCAGAGGAACCCCGATGATGCGGAAAAAGCGATTTTCCTGACTGCAGTGGAGGTGGAACAGGATGAGACGACGAACGCTTTCTTACGAGGTACGGCTGTTTGCAGGCAAAACAGATCCGGTGAACAGCGGTTTCTGGTTGCCGCTCTGGATGCACCTGCGGGATACGGCGGGTATTATGGTGTATCTGGTGCAGAGGTGGCTGCCGGAAAGCGTCCGTCAGCATATCGAGCTGGACGAGGATCTGCTGACACAGACCGCCTGCTTTTTGGGGTGGGTGCATGATATTGGTAAATTGAGCTGTTGCTTTGCCGGGCCTATTATGGAACTTTTGCCGGAGCCCAGACAGCGCCTGGAAAAATACACAACGCTCAGTTACCGGGAACAGAACCGCAAGTATTCACGTCACGCGTTGGCGAGCGAGGCCATCTTGCGGTGGCTGAAATGCCCCAATGGGCTTGCATCGGTAGCAGGCGCACACCACGGCAAGCCACAAACCGGGAAGAATGTGCTTGACCAGCTGGGCGATGAGGAAGAAGAAGGCAGCTGGGAATCCAACTATTGGCCCGAGGGGGAACAGGAATTCTGGGAGAGCTGCTGGCGGGAACTGTTTGACTACGCCTTGCAGGAAAGCGGCTTTTCCAGTGTGGGCGAGCTGCCGCAGCTGACCATCCCGGCTGAGATCCTGCTGACCGGCCTGCTCATTATGGCGGACTGGATCGCCAGCAATACCCGATACTTTCCGCTCATCCCTGTGGAAGAGGTGGGCAGCGATACCCTGTATCCTGCCCGTGTCAATCGGGCGTGGGAAGCGCTGGACCTGACCTCTCCGTGGGAGGTGCAGTCAGATGTGACGGAACCGGGGGCGTTTGCGGAACGGTTCGGCTTTCCGCCCAACGAAGTCCAGCGGGCCATGCTGGAAGCTGTCAGCCAGGCCCAGGAGCCGGGGATGTTCATTCTGGAAGCACAGATGGGCGTGGGCAAGACGGAGGCCGCGCTGGGCGCGGCAGAGATTTTAGCCAAGCACGGTGGTGAGGGCGGCATCTTCTTTGGTCTGCCCACTCAGGCCACCGCCAATGGTATCTTTGGGAGGCTGCTGGCATGGGCCGAAAAGCAGCCGGATGGGTTGGAGCACTCCATCAAGCTGGCCCACGGCATGGCCGAACTGAACGAGGCCTACCTCCGGTTGCAGCAGGACACGGTGCGGGTGGAGGAAGATCTGGAAGCGGACCCCGATGCTGACCCGGAGAGCCGGGTGATGGTGCATCAGTGGTTTCGCGGCAATAAGCAGGGACTGCTGGCTGATTTTGTCATCGGCACGGTGGATCAGCTGCTGATGGCGGCGTTACAGCAAAAACATGTGATGCTGCGCCATCTTGGTCTTGCGGGCAAGGTGGTGGTCATCGACGAGTGCCACGCCTACGATGCTTACATGAACTGCTACCTTGACCGGGCGCTGACCTGGCTGGGCCGGTACAAAGTGCCGGTGATCCTGCTTTCAGCTACCCTGCCCGCCAAGCGCCGGGTCGAGCTGGTCAGGGCCTACCTGAATGGAAGAACCGCTCCGGACGGCTTATGGCAGACCTGCCGGGGCTATCCGCTGCTGACCTGGACGGACGGCAAACGGGTGGAGCAGATGACCATCCCACTGGAAACCGAACCACGCAGAGTGGAGACATTCCCGCTGACCGAGGAACAGCTGACTGACACTCTGCGCAGTGCCTTGCGGGAGGGCGGCTGTGCGGGCGTGATCGTCAATACCGTGAAAAAGGCGCAGGCCATTGCGGCTCGTCTGCGGGCAGAACTGCCGGAGTTTGAGGTGGTGGTATTCCACGCTCAGTTCCTTATGCCCGACCGTGCCGCCAAAGAAGAGGCGCTGATGAAGCGCATCGGCAAGCACTCCACCCCGGAACAGCGGGATAAGCTCATTGTGGTGGGCACGCAGGTGCTCGAGCAATCCCTTGATATCGATCTGGATTTTCTGGTCACAGAGCTCTGCCCCATGGATCTGCTTTTACAGCGCATCGGACGACTGCACCGCCACGAGGGGCGGGCTTGTCCCCGGCCGGTGGCGCAGGCCCGCTGTGCCGTGCTGGACACTGGGACGGAGGAGTTCGACGAGGGCAGCAAGGCGGTTTACGGGGAATGGCTGCTCTGGCGCACCCGCAAGTTCCTGCCCACCGCCATCACCCTGCCCCATGACATTGCCCCGCTGGTGCAGGATGTCTATGGCTGGGAGCCCGACCCTTTGCCCGCCAGCCCACAGAGCACTGCGGCCCGGGCAGAGTACGAAAAGGCCCAACAAATCAAAATGAGCAAGGCAGAGACCTTTACCATCCTGCCGCCGGAAGAGCACAGAAAGCGCCCTTCCCGGAATACGCTGGACAATTGGATGGATGATGTGGGTGCGGTCAGTGACAACGGTGCCCGCGCGGCGGTGCGTGACGGAGACCCTTCCGTTGACGTGCTGGTCCTGATGCGGGATGCGGCGGGAAATGTCTGCTTCCTGCCCGATGAAACGGGGCATCCCGGTGCCAGCGTGCCCACGGACGAGCCGCCTCAGCCGGAGATGGCGCTTCAAATTGCACGGCAGAAGCTGCGCCTGCCCGGATATTTCAGCAAACGGTGGTCGGTGGAACAGACCATCGACGCACTGGAAGCCCGGAACCGGGACGTGTTCGGGCTGTGGCAGCAGTCGCCGTTGCTGCGGGGAGAACTGATCTTACTGCTGGATGACCACCTGACCGCACAGCTTGCCGGGCAGGTGCTGCAATACGACCGTGAAAACGGTCTGACCTACCGGAAGGAGGAAGAGAATGAAGCAAATTGAGTATAATTTGCTGGAGGAACGCTGGATGCGGGTGCGCGGGCAGGACTATACCGTGCAGGAAGTCTCTCTGCCGGATGCCCTGCTGCACGCCCACGAATACCGTGACCTGGCCGGAGAACTGCCCACGCAGGATGCCGCCATGCTGCGGCTGCTGTTGGCGGTTCTGCACACGGTGTTTTCCCGGGTGGATGGAAACGGTACGCCGGCCCCCTTTGAGGAAACGGACGATGCCCTGACCCGCTGGGAGGAGCTGTACCGGCTGGGGCATTTTCCGGAAGCGCCCATCCGGGCCTATCTGGAGCAGTGGCGGGACCGCTTCTGGCTTTTCCACCCGGAACGCCCCTTCTGGCAGGTGCCGGAAGCGAAGATCGGAAGCCCATTCCGGGCCAAAAAATTGAACGGTGAAATCTTTGAAAGCGAAAATAAGGACAGCTTGTTTTCTGCCTATTCAGGCGAAGCGAAAGAGCGGCTGACCTATCCACAGGCGGCAAGATGGCTTGTTTTTTTGAATAATTACGACGATACTGCGGCAAAGAAAAAGGCAAAGGATAGAACGCTGCCTTCTATGGGGCCGGGCTGGCTGGGCAGACTGGGCGTTGTCTATGTAAAAGGTGCAAACCTGTTTGATACTCTGATGCGAAATCTGATGTTCTTGCGGGATGGTGGAAAGCTCTGGGAAGAGGATGCTCCCTGTTGGGAGCTGGATGCAGCCCGGACAGAGGAACGCACAGAAGTACCCTGCCCGGATAACTTTGCTGGACTGATGACGATGCAATACCGAAGAATTTTGCTGAAGCGTCAGGAAGGCTGGGTGACAGGTTGTACTGTGCTTGGTGGAGATTTCTTTGATTCAACGAATGCATTTGCCGAACCGATGACGCTCTGGAATAAAAAAGAAGAGAGCAAAAATAACCCACGATACTATTACCCGCGTGTGCATAGTATGAGCAAACAACTTTGGCGAGAGTTTTCGGCTCTGACTGGAATCGATAGCCATGTTCCCGGAGTGATCTGGTGGAATACCTTACTGCAAAACGAGAAGATACTGAGCAGAAAAGAGCATTTGCAGATATGTGCGCTTGGTGTGGAATATGGCAAGATGAGCAACTCCATGACAGACTGTTATACGGATCAGCTTTCTATGGAACTGGCTTTGCTAAATGAATTGGGCCGTGCATGGCAATCTCGAGTAGAGGATGAGGTGGAAAACTGCGAGCAGGCCGCGCAATGCGTCGGCCGCCTTGCCTGGGAGCTCTCCCTTGCGGCGGGAGATAAGAACGATACGACCGCGGAATCCGCCCGCACCCAGTTCTACTTTACCATCGACCAGCCGTTCCGGCTTTGGCTGCAGAGCATTGACCCCGAAACGGACAAGCTGGACGAAAAAGCCGATGAATGGCAGGAGAAAGCCCGCAAACTGGCCGCAGAGCTAGGCCGCCAGATGGTGGAGCGGGCCGGAAATGCCGCCTTTGTGGGCCATAGGGTCGAGGTGAAAACAGGCGGTAAAAAGGACGAAAAGAAAACCGTTCTGTATACGGCCCCCAAGGCCTACAATAGCTTCCTGTACAATCTGCGGAAGCTCTACCCGAAGAAAGAAGGAGGAACAGCATGATAACGGATGCGATCCATGATTATGTGGCCGGACAGCTGAGCGGGCTGTGGAGCCTGCCCAAACCCCAGCGGCGTGCCCGGCTGGCAGAGCTGCGCCGGGGCGTTGGGCATCAGCCCGGCGACCTGCCGGCGCTGTGGGGCAGCTTCCTGCAGGAACTGCCCAAAGAGCTCTGGGGCAGGGAAACGGCGGCAGGAGAGTGCCGGGAACCATCGGAAGCCGAGTGGGCGGTCTACCTTGCCCTGACTCTTTACGCCCTGCACCAGCAGGGAGAAGAGAATGTTTCCATGAATGAAAAGGGCTGCACGCTGGGCAGGGCGGTGCGCCTGCTGGCCCAGAATTCCGCAGCTGCCGCGCAGGACTGGACCGAGAGCAGCGTCCTGCGCCGGTTCAACGCACTGGCCACAGCGGATTCTATGTCCGAGGTGTCCCACTACCTCCGGGGGATGGTGCAGCTGTTCCGGGGAAACGAACCGAAGCTGAAACTGGATTACCCCCGGCTGGCTGTGGAGCTGTACCGGTTCCAGCTCCCGGATCAGGCAGCCAATGTCCGCCTGCAGTGGGGCCGGGACCTCTACCAGATGAATGCCGACACACATGAAACCGAAGAAAAGGAGAATTGAAATGGATACCAAGCGTCTGTATGTTGATTTTCATGTGCTGCAAACGGTGCCGCCCAGCTGTGTGAACCGCGACGATACCGGCAGCCCCAAGACGGCTGTCTATGGCGGTGCCACCCGCGCCCGGGTATCCTCTCAGGCGTGGAAGCACGCGATCCGAGAGATGTTCAAAGATGAGTACATGCTGAATGCTGAAGATATCGGCAGCCGAACCAAAAAGATTGCAGATGTGGTGGAAAAGCAGATCAAACTGCTTGCACCGGATGCGGACGCAGCTAAACTGGCAAAGAAAGTAGTCAAAAACACAGGGTTTAAGGTGGACGAGAAGAGCGGAGAGGACAAACTTAAGACATTGTTCTTTTTGAGCGAGGCCCAGGCCAAAGCATTGGCTGAATTGGCGATTGCAGATTGCAATGACCCGAAGCAGTATAAAGATGCACTGGGGACGGCTCCTTCGGTAGATATGGCGTTGTTCGGAAGAATGGTGGCAGATGCGCCTTCCCTGAATTACGATGCCGCCGCTCAGGTGGCCCACAGCATCTCCACCCATGCCGTGCAGAACGAGTTTGATTACTTCACCGCTGTGGATGACTGTGCCCCGGAGGATTCGGCAGGTGCGGGCCATCTGGGCACGGTGGAGTACAACTCTTCCACCCTGTATCGCTATGCCACCGTCAACATGGTGGAGCTGGTGCACCTGCTGGGGGCTGAAAAGGCAGCCCAGGCTGTCCGGGTGTTCGGCGAAGCCTTCATCCGCTCCATGCCCACCGGAAAGCAGAACAGCTTTGCCAACCGCACCCTGCCGGATGTTGTCTATGTCACCCTGCGGGAGGATCAGCCTGTGAACCTCTGCGGTGCTTTTGAAAAGCCGGTGCGCAAGAGCCCTGAAGGCTATGCGGAACCCTCCAAGACGGCGCTGAAGCAATACGCGCAGCAGGTGTATGCCTGCTATGCGGATGCTCCGGCCCAGAGCTTTGCTGTGGGCATCGGGCTGGACGAGCTGGCCCCGGCCATGCCCCTGAACCAGATGCTCACCGCGCTGGAACGTGCCGTAAAGGAGAAGCTGCCCGGAAATGAGGTGTGACCATGGCAACGCTGTTGCTTCGGCTGGCCGCGCCCCTGCAATCGTGGGGTGCGGATTCCAAATTTGAGACCCGCAAAACGAACCGGGAACCCACCAAAAGCGGTGTCATTGGCCTGTTGGCAGCGGCACTGGGCCTGCGCCGGGACGATGCCGCAGGCCTTGCCCGGCTGAACGGCCTGCACTTTGCCGTCCGTGCTGACCGGGAGGGCAGCCTGCTGGTGGACTTCCACACAGCCAACCGGGAAGAGGATCGGAAAAAAGGCAAGGCTCCCTATGTGACCTACCGCCATTACCTGCAGGATGCGGTCTTTCTGGTGGGGCTGGAAAGCGAGGACACCGCCCTGTTACAGGAGCTGGAAACGGCCCTGAAACATCCGGCCTACCCGCTGTATCTGGGGCGGCGTTCCTGCCCGCCCACCCTGCCGCTCTGCCTTGGCATCCGGGCCGGGGAACTGCTGGATACCCTGCGGGCCGAACCGCTGCTGGTGAAACAGAGGAATGGGGCCCCCTTGCGCATCGTGGCAGACGCGGACCCAGCGGATGCTGCTGCCGTGCCCCGGCGTGATCTGGCGGTGTCGTTCAGCCCCATCCACCGGCAGTACGGCTTCCGCCCGGTGCGGGAGTGGAACACAAACCCGCCGGAAATGCCCGGCGCGACCGAACATGACGCAATGGCAGAATTGAGGTGAGAAACCATGTATCTATCCCGCGCAGAACTTGACCCGACCCGCCGTGAGACCATGGTGGCGCTGATCTCGCCCCAGAAATTCCATGGTGCGGTGGAAAACGCTTTTGCCGGTGCGCGCCGCCGCAGGCTGTGGCGGCTGGATCAGCTGGGAGAAAAACTGTACCTGCTCCTGCTCAGTGAGGAACGGCCGGATCTGACCGCCCTGTGTGCGCAGTTCGGCACCGGTGCGCCCCCGGAGACCCGGCCCTATGACCCGCTGCTGGAACGGGTGACAGCGGGCAGCTGCTGGCAGTTCCGCCTGACTGCCAACCCCACCCGCAGCAAAAAAGACTCTGCCGACCATACGGCTCGGGGCACCCTGAAACCCTGCTATCTCGAGGTGGAGCAGGAGGAATGGCTGTGGGCGCAGGCCGCAAAGCACGGCTTTGCCGTCTCGGAGGGGTCCTTCGCAGTGACCCGGAAGCAGACCTATCACTTCAAGAAAAACGGCACCCGGCCCGTTACCCTGCTGGCTGTGACCTACGAGGGCATTCTGCAGGTGACGGACCCGGAGGCCTTCAAGGCCCTGCTGTGCGAGGGCGTTGGCCGGGGCAAGGCCTATGGCCTTGGCCTGATGACCATCATCCACAGGGGAGGAGACCATGGCTGAGATGCCGGGCATTGCGCGGCCCGAACGGCAGGCGCTGCCGCAGCTTCGGGACCGGATGACCTTTCTGTATCTGGAACACTGCACCCTTGGCCGGGACAATGGAGCCATTACCGTAACGGATGAAAAGGGAATCGTTCAGGTTCCGGCAGCGGGCATCTCTATCCTGCTGCTGGGGCCCGGCACCCGTGTGACCCACCGTGCCATGGAGCTGATGGGGGATACCGGTGTGGCAGCGGTCTGGGTGGGGGAGCATGGCGTGCGGTTCTACGCCCATGGCCGTGCCCTGAGTGAGCACTCCCGCCTGCTGGAACGGCAGGCTGAGCGCTTTTCAAACCAGCGGGAGCATCTGGAAGTGGTGCGCAAAATGTACCAGCTCCGTTTCCCGGATGAGGATGTTTCCCGCCTGACCACCCAGCAGCTCCGGGGCCGGGAGGGCAGCCGGGTGCGTACGGCATACCGCAAGGCCGCAAAGGCCACCGGTGTTAAATGGAATGGCCGGGTGTATGACCCCAATGATTTTTCTGCAGGCGACCTTGTCAATCAGGCTCTTTCGGCGGGCACGGCCTGCCTGTACGGCCTGGCCTTTGCGGTCATCACTGCGCTGGGCTGCGCGCCGGGACTGGGATTTGTCCACGTCAAGCACGAGGGCTCTTTTGTGTACGATATCGCCGATCTGTACAAGGCCGAGGTGGTCATCCCGCTGGCCTTCGAGGTAGCGGCGCAGGCTCCGCAGGATCTGCCCTCCGTTATGCGCCACCGTGTGCGGGATGCCATGGTGGAACATCATATTCTGGAGCGGATGGTGCACGATGTCCGCTGGCTGCTCCTGAACGAAGAGGAGCAGGCGGCGGAACCGGAAGCGGTCTATCTCTGGGACAGCAAGATCGGCACCGTTGCCAACGGCGTAAACTACTTCGATGCGGAAGAAGGTGAGGAGCCATCGTTGTCCTGACTATGACAAACTGTCCGCCCAGCCTGCGGGGTGACCTGTCCAAGTGGCTGTGCGAGATCAACACCGGCGTGTATGTGGGCAATGTGAGCAGCCGTGTGCGGGATGCCATCTGGGATCGCGTCTGCGAAAACCTGAAAAATGGGCAGGCAACGCTGGTGTTCAATACCAACAACGAACAGCGGATGGATTTCCGCACCCACAACACCAGCTGGGAGGCCGTTGATTTCGAGGGCATCAAGCTGATGCGCCGCCCGCTGCCCCAGACGCAGGCCCCGGCGGCTGATCTCAAACCGGGATTCAGCAACGCGGCCAAACGCCAGATGGCTCAGAAGATGGCCCGGAAGAAAGCCGCCGCCCCTGCCAAGGAAGAAAGCTACACCGTGATCGACCTTGAAACCACCGGTCTGAACGCCGCCTCAGATGCCATTGTGGAATACGGCGCTCTCCGTGTGCGGGATGGTCAGCCTGCCGAAGAATTTTCGGCCCTTGTCCGGGGCACGGAACCTCTGCCGGATGTGGTGGCAAAGCTCACCGGCATCACGCCGGAGGAGCGGAGCGGCGGTATGGAGCCGCTGGCCGCGCTGGAGGCGTTCCTCGCATTCGTGGGCAAAGATACGCTGGTGGGCTATCACCTGAAATTTGACCTCGATTTCTTGCGTGCGGCCTGCATTCGGAATGACAGACCCCTGCTTACCAACCGCAGCATCGATGTTTTGCCCCTTGCCCGCCGTAAGGTGTCGGGGGTGATGAACTATAAGCTGCTCACGCTGGCCCGGCATTTTGAGGTTGCCCAGCAAGAGACCCATCGCGCCCTGCCCGACTGCCGCCTGATCCAGCAGGTCTATGCAAAACTGAATGAAACGGGATCGGCCCGCTGATAAAAATGCCGCTTCTATGGGATCTTTTTAGTCTTTTCCCCGCCCATGCGGGGGTGATCCTCTGTTCAAAGCGGCTGATTCCGTATTCATCCGCTTTTCCCCGCCCATGCGGGGGTGATCCCTATCAGATCGTGGTGCATCCACGTTGCGTGGACTTTTCCCCGCCCATGCGGGGGTGATCCCTGTTTTGTCACTGATGCTTACGCCAAAAAGCGCTTTTCCCCGCCCATGCGGGGGTGATCCTCGCACGTGTGCGCGTGAGGTAAAGAAAGAGAACTTTTCCCCGCCCATGCGGGGGTGATCCTAGAAGGTGCCAGTGCGCCCACCAGCGTGCCGTCTTTTCCCCGCCCATGCGGGGGTGATCCTCAGTAATACTCGATCTCCACCAGTGAGGTGGCTTTTCCCCGCCCATGCGGGGGTGATCCCACCTGATCGGCAGTCTTGTTCTTGTAGACGAACTTTTCCCCGCCCATGCGGGGGTGATCCTGTGTGGCAACACACCAAAGACGGAGCACAAAACTTTTCCCCGCCCATGCGGGGGTGATCCTATCACCGAAATCGCAACCGCCATTCTTCCCAGCTTTTCCCCGCCCATGCGGGGGTGATCCTCGTGTCAAGTTCGATATACAAAAGCTGAAATTCTTTTCCCCGCCCATGCGGGGGTGATCCTGTGCGAGACCAGACCGAAGAAACGCTCAGGCACTTTTCCCCGCCCATGCGGGGGTGATCCTCAGATACACAAACTTCACACACATTGATGTGCCTTTTCCCCGCCCATGCGGGGGTGATCCCTGATGCGGGGCTGTCCTCTGGGCAGGCTTGCACTTTTCCCCGCCCATGCGGGGGTGATCCCCAGCCGACGAGCTTCTTAAAGCGGCCTGCATGCTTTTCCCCGCCCATGCGGGGGTGATCCCGGTGTCCGCGCCCTCCAGAATAGAGAGATTTACTTTTCCCCGCCCATGCGGGGGTGATCCTGGATTTGCCGCCTTTGTGAACTTTCTGGGCAACTTTTCCCCGCCCATGCGGGGGTGATCCCACCACAGCAAACAGCTGTCAAGCGACAGCCAGCTTTTCCCCGCCCATGCGGGGGTGATCCCCTGCATCGTTTCAGCCGTGGCGTAATCTTTGCCTTTTCCCCGCCCACGCGGGGGTGATCCCAACTTGACTTTGTGCTTGCGCAGAGGTAACATCTTTTCCCCGCCTGTGCGGGGGTGATCCCTATGTGGTCCTGTACCAGATGCTCTGCCTTATCTTTTCCCCGCCTGCGCGGGGGTGATCCTAACTTCCATGATTTCATTCCTTTCATTCCTGACCTTTCCCCGCCTGTGCGGGGGTGATCCTGTGCCCTTTGGTCAGTATAAGGTTAACGATAACTTTTCCCCGCCTGTGCGGGGGTGATCCCATTTTTTCATCGATCTCGGCTGCGCTGTGGAACTTTTCCCCGCCTACGCGGGGGTGATCCCTGTTCATAGATGCTCGGCGTTATGTTCTCGGTCTTTTCCCCGCCCACGCGGGGGTGATCCCTCTGCCGCATACAGCACCTACCTGACGAACATCTTTTCCCCGCCCATGCGGGGGTGATCCGAAGTTGCCCACACCCATGGACGGTTCCAGAATCTTTTCCCCGCCCACGCGGGGGTGATCCCTGGCCGTTTTCATCGTCAAAGTTTGCGATGTGCTTTTCCCCGCCCACGCGGGGGTGATCCTTGAAAA
>ENA-OPVU01000762-OPVU01000762.1-human-gut-metagenome-genome-assembly--contig:-NODE-762-length-19741-cov-14.862542_pt1 | contig 19741 bp, 19 predicted proteins | sample MGYA00241497_ERZ501986 | MGnify/ENA primary metagenome ERZ501986 (study PRJEB25962, sample SAMEA2042995) | human gut metagenome | biome: human gut; feature: human-associated habitat; material: faeces...
TGCCTGAAAACACAACCCGCTACGGGGGAGACTTACCCGAAATCTGATTTATTCATAGATGGTCGCCTCCTGTTTGCCAAGCTAAATATGTTGTGGTGGCTTTACTGGTCATCGATTGCAGCCATAGATCCGGACTTTGCCGAGGTGATGTAAAATACCTCTGTCCCTGATGGAATACGCTGATGGAGGCCTCTATCAACAAAGCGCTCTTTCAGGAGCCTTGAATAAACCGGGTTTTCCCCATCGCGGTCTGACCTGTCTTGCCATCACTTCATGCTTGCCTGGGCAATCGGTGGTGTTGTTTCTGTCTTACTGATTAAGCAACTTAAGCGCTTATTATTGGTGCACAATACTCCCGCTCTTTGGCCAGGAGCGCCCACACAGTCCGCGCATTCTTGTTAGCCAATGCTACCGAGGCAATGTTGTTATTCCGGCGCGCCATTAGCTGGTTAGCCCAGCTCGATACGGCATCCTGTTTATGTTTGGCCGACTGCAATACCGCCCTGGCACCATGGATAAGCAAGGTCCTCAAATAGGTATCACCTCGCTTGCTTATCCCGAGCAGGACTTGTTTACCCCCACTGGAGTGCTGACGTGGAACCAATCCGAGCCAGGCAGCCAGTTGTCGGCCATTCTCGAAATTGTTGGCTTTACCAATGGTCGCAATCAGCGCGCTGGCGGTAACAGGGCCAATACCAGGGATCTTGCCGATACGCTGGCAGAGAGCATTTTGCCGATAGCACTGCTCAATCTGCTTGTCGAGTGTAGCGATGACATCGAACAGGTACGCCATGTGGTGCTGTAGTAGACTCAGCTGTGTACGAAACAGGACGGGTAACGGGTTATCCGCATCTTCCACGAGCTCAGGTAATCGTCGCTGTAGCTGCTGGATACCTCGGGGGACGACAATGCCAAATTCGGCCAATAACCCCCTGATTTGATTGGCTTGTGCGGTTCGCTGTTTGATGAAGCTCTGACGACTCCGGTGAAGTGCCAATACGGCTTGCTGCTCAGCGGTTTTGACCGGCACGAACCGCATGTTAGGTCGAGTGACGGCTTCACAAATAGCTTCAGCGTCTGCAGCATCATGCTTATTGGTTTTAACATAGGGTTTGACGAACTGAGGGGCCATCAGTTTGACATTATGGCCCATCGATATCAGTTTATTGGCCCAGAAATGAGCAGATGCACAGGCCTCCATGCCGATCAAACAGGGTGGGATGTTGGCAAAAAAGGAGGCCATTTGTGCCCGTCTGAGTTGTTTGTTGAACAACCGTTTTCCGTGCTCGTCAACCCCATGGATCTGGAAAACGTTTTTTGCCAAATCGATTCCAATAGTTTTAACGTTCATGATAGCAGCGCTCCGTTCAATGAGTGACGATTTATCGTCCCACTGTGGCACAAGAGATGGGAGGCGACCATTCCATTAACAAAGCCCTACGGCTCTTGCAGTGTGGGTTTTCGTTCACCAGTAGGAGACAATAATCACTTTTTGTGCTCAGGCACAACTGACCTACACCCCATTGATTGACTATTACCTAATAGTTTCCTGCCTGATAGCAATTGCTGGCTGGCCAATCGCACTGACGTTAATTAATCTCTCTGCAGGGGGGAGCTCTATACGAGACGCGGGGCTGAGTGTAATCCTCGTCGTTCTGTTCATACTGGCGACTATCGTGGCGTGGCAGCCTGAGAGTTACAGCCGAATCACTCTTCCGCATAAAATGCTCATATCTTATTTATAGGCAGAAACGGCATGTTCTGGCTATGTATGGCAGAAATGGAGTGTTCTGCCTATAAGCGCAGATATCGCAGGGAAAAGGGCCCAATTCGCCCTCATCTCCACACATCTCTTCTTCAGCTCTGAAGGCCACTTAACTTCCTCCTCCATTCGGTAACTCATCCAGTACCTCTCAGAGAATCCGTAATCTCTATGATTAAAATATTTCATCTTGACGATTTAATATATTGATCATAAGTTAACCCCATGCAGAAGAAGTCTGTACGTTTAACCAGTGTCAGGAGGTCAGGAAAATGGCAGTAACCAGCAAAAAGCCGATTCTTGTCGATCAGCCGATTCTCGAAGGCTTACAGCGCCTTCGGGATGATGAATGCCGACGTTCTACCGTAGGCGCAGCGCCAAGCATTCAGGAGCTGGCGCGTCACCTTTTGCGCCAGGGCATCCACCGGCATGAGGCGGGCAAGAAGTAACGCTACCACCCGAAAAGGAGAAACCAATGCCGTTAATGAAATTACCCACATGGGCGCTAACAGCGTTCGGTACGAAAGGTAAGAAAAAACAGCCCCAACTATCTGAGGAAAACCCATCCATGTTCGATTTCTCGCATCTGTCAGGAAAAACCAAAACGAAAGGCGAGTCCGATAACGGGAATGCGCCGCTGAAACTGGACAATGACGACACCCAGATCACCCGACCTAAGCAGCACAGTCGCGGCCACAATGTCGCGGTATCGACTGAAGCTAAAGATAACCCGGTTCTGGCGGTTCGTTTGCTGAAGGAGACCGAGCTTTCTTCGAAGAAAATTAAGCTGAAACTGGCATCGTCACCGGCGGCCCTTTCTGTCTTTACCATGAAATTTATGGAAGAGAACGATCCAACCTGGGAATTTCAGGACGATGAAGAAAAAGCCCGCACGGCGCTGATGTTTTCGACGCAGAATCGCGACGCAAATGGTTATATCGCTGCCAAAACCAGCGCTCTCAAAGCATTGAAGAAAATGGAAGAGCCTCTGACAGAGGATGAGGTCAAGGCATTAGCCGACATAGCATCTAAAATGCAAAACGATTACGACCCGATGTCGCCTGACAACGTGAGAGCCCGCCGTAAGGCTGATGAAGAGTATCGTGAGGAAGTCGCACAGGCGGCCGCACGCCGCAATGATCGTATCCGGGCATCTGGTGTGAGCTTGCCGGGAGATACTCGTCGCGTTAATGGCAAGATTGAAGGACCAAACGGCGAAGTCGAGCTCCTGAAATCACAGGTCCCTCTTTGATTGGGCGCTGAGGTAGTTATGATTAACTTTCAGCATCTCACTCCGCCGCAGCACGATGCGCAGGCATATGGCTTTTCCGGGCGCCGTATGCAGCGCACGCACCGGCTTCAGCAATCTGTTGAAGATGAGCAATCCCCTGAATGCCGCCATTCTGATGCACATCTGATCGCTGTGAGCAGGGAGGCAAAACAAAACCCGATACTGGCATTTCATCTTATCGCCGATGGGCTCCCACACCAGCGGGCCATCGCCAGATTACAGGTCCGTGCTCGCCAGCTTAGTCAGTTTACCCGGCGAGTTATGGAGAACGTTTACCCTGGCTGGGAGCTCCTTGATGCCGAAGACCAGAACATGGCGGCATTCCAGCACAGCATGATTAACGGCGACACCAACGGCTATCGGGCTGGTTTTAACGCTGCTCTGTCGGCGCTGGAGAAGTTTGTAGAGCCAGTTACGTTTGACGATATCGCTGATTCGCTCATAGAAAAAGGGAGGCAAGGACATGGGAATGCTGGCCGACATCAACCTCTTCGGAGGTGAGAACCATTATCAAATAAAAAATGGGTCCTTCCTGAGACTTTTGTAAGGCACGGGCATTGCGCGCCACAGTGTTTTCCTAGCTACGGGGTTTCAATTTGATTCACACTTTCACACTTGTCACTTTTTGTTATGGGTTTGTTAATTATGAGAGGTGGCAAGGGATAGCGGGAAGTTTCGGTAATTTTTGATTCACAGTTTGATTTACACATTCAGTCTAAAAAGTGTGAACCCTTCACACTTTGTGTGCACAGTCGGTGTGCAGGGTTCACACTTCGTCAGCGAGGTAGGTTGTTATGTTAATGTCAGTAAGCCAGTACGCCGAGCACAGCGGCATGAGTCGCCGGTCATTTTACAACTGGGAAAGTAAGCAGGGATTCCCGGCTCGGGTTGACGGGAAGATTGACCAGGAGGCTTGCGACGCTTACCTGGCCCGTTACCGTGACAGCCATGATCCGCGCGCTCAGAACGCGAAAAGCAAAGTGGTGGTATCCGATGGCCGCACTGTTGCTGGTAGCGCTCTGGTAGAGATGAGTGTTGCGAAGATTAAACGCATCATAGCGTCAGGCGTCACCAAGGTGGCCGGGATGGATCCGGACGAACGAGCCCAGGTTGCTGCAAAGGCCGTAGAGCTGTTTGTAAGCGAAGGCCCCTATAATCAACCTGTAACGTTCGGCGGCTACCGGTTGTCCATTGTTGAAACGCCAGATGATGAAATTGGGCAGATCATCGCGGGCGGCGCGTTCGGCCTGTCAGCCTATGATGTGATTTACGAGTGCCGGGATTACACCCTGACTCTCATGAGCGATGAAACCGAAGAAACAGCCATGCGGAGAGTGATCCCTTCGTTGCTGTATGCCCTAGCCGACGATACCGACTAAACGAAAGTGCGCCAGCAGGCTCCTGTTATTTCAGCCCTCCGGGGCTGGCTTTTTCTCATCTGATGTCCGGGAGTGAATATGCTGAAGAACGCCACAATTGAAGCCGTGATACTGGAGATGGCCCGCAAGGAAGGCATTGAGATGAACGGGCAGGATCGCCTGCTTATCCGTACCCGCGTTGCTGCGTCTGTAGCCGCCAAAGACCGGCACCGCCAGAGAATGACTGCGCCTGCTTTCCAGTGGAAAAAGCCCACTTCACCACGAAGATGAACTGGAACGACGCTCGTGGTGCCCTTGCTGCCTCGGCGATTTTCACTCGCACAACCAGCCGAAGTATGCAATATTTTAGTTGGTGGCCCTTGCCATCCACTTGTCCGTATCCAGTGGAAAAACTGATAGGTACCTATGAGCAAAAAACGGAAATTACATTATACGGAGCTATATAGTCATTGGGCTGTTCTATTTTTTCACAACTATCATCTAGATTGTTTTATTGGATCTTATCCATATAAGATCTCACTATTACCTTAGGGAGAGTTAAATATGAAAAGAGTTTATCTTGATCAAAACATTTGGCTCGATATACAGTTAAAAAGGTTTAACTGTTCATTGGAGGGGGTGTTAAGAAACATAAACAGGAGTAAAGTTGAGGTGGTTTATTCGCCTGCTAATATCGAAGAAATATGTAATTCTTATTGCAGTCCCAACATCGAAAACAAGATTAGTATCGAAGAGAGAGATTTTCGTCTTGATATGTTGTCACAAGTTACTCAAGACAGAGAGATAGTCCCTTACGCCAATAACTATCAGATTTTACATTCTTTCTGTATGAATAAAGGACCTTTTATTGTTGTAGAGCACCCAAAAAAATGTTTTGATAGAGTTTATGGCTATTATGATTCAAATGTATTTGCAGAGTCTGCTCAAAAATATTCGATTGATAAGTCGAGAGAAGTTGATGAAAAGGTTAAGAGTAAATTAGGCCACGAAAATTTCACCGATGTGTTAGAGACAAATTCCGCAGCTAAAGAATTATTTGTGGAAATATTAACAACCAAACTAATACATAAGTCAGCAATTAACTATCTCATAAATTCAAATGTAATGTTGCAACCTTGGACTGATACTGTACAAAAACTTGTCGATAAAAAAATATCTGACTTACGACTCTATCATGGTCATGAATTTATGGATATGGCAAAAGATATAGTAAGCAAAAAAGATGAAATAGACATCACCACTAAAGGTTTTAGTGTATGTGAAGCAGCTTTTGATGCTTTAATGCTTACTATGATTGAATTTGGTTATGCTTCTGAAGGAGTTCCAATGTCCAGTCTGCATGATATTTCTCATTCGATATATGGCGCTTATTGTGATTATTTTGTATCACGAGATCCTCGTCTGATAAAAAAATTAACTTCAACATATGAATTCTTTGGAATTAAAACAAAAATTCTAGATGGTAAAGAAGACTGGCAAATTTATCTCAACTAGCTATGCTCTGCACTTAAAGTTGGGGGCTTTGTATTGTGATCTTATGCCCCCTTCTGGTACATAACTATCAGTCAATTGAAACATCGCCACGCGCTATGAATACCTGATGTATCTTAACTAAGTCGCACACATTCACCTTATACTGTGTGGTCTGCCCTCTCCCTCTTGAGTACCACTGAAATGGTATCCGGCAGGCCTTAGCGGACAACTTTAGTGGTCGTATTGTCGTCCAGAGCGATATTCCTTGCCTCATGGCACCGGTGCCATTCCAGCAGCCCGTCTTTCACTATTGCTTCCTGCGTTCGCCTGGTGGATTCGAGCCAGTGCCGGTTTTTGCTGATACCTGTTTCATACAGCAGGTATGCCACGCTGGATATGTCGAATGACGGCACGCCGATCCCAGTTGGTGTTTTTTTTATTCTCACTCACTATGCTGTATACTCGCCGCCTTTCTTCGGTACTCATGCTTTCGCATCATTTCGAGTTTGTGCGATAGTCCGTATATCAATCGGTGTATCAATACTTACTAGATTGCATGGCTTGAGATTGAATTTAACTGATTAAAATCAGTGAGATATATAGATTATGAAACATATTGTAGAAGTGATGATCCCGGAATCCGAGATCAAAGCGCGCATCGCGGAACTGGGTCGTCAAATCAACGAACATTATCAGGACAGCGGCAGCGAAATGGTGCTGGTGGGGCTGCTTCGCGGCTCATTTATGTTCATGGCCGACCTGTGCCGTGAAGTGCAGGTGCCGCATGAAGTCGATTTTATGACCGCCTCCAGCTACGGCAGCGGCATGTCCACCACCCGTGATGTGAAAATCCTCAAAGATCTGGATGAAGACATCCGTGGTAAAGATGTACTGATCGTGGAAGACATCATCGATTCCGGCAATACCCTGTCTAAAGTGCGTGAGATCCTCAGCCTGCGCGAGCCGAAATCGCTGGCCATTTGTACGCTGCTGGATAAACCAAGCCGTCGTGAAGTGAATGTCCCGGTTGAGTTCGTCGGTTTCGCCATTCCGGACGAGTTCGTGGTGGGCTACGGTATCGACTACGCCCAGCGCTACCGTCATCTGCCGTATATTGGCAAAGTTACCCTGCTGGACGAGTAAGAGATATCCCCCCAGGACAGCGCGCGCTGCGCTCTCCAGGGGGGCTAAGCCTGAAGGCTATTTGTGGTTGATGTGCTTGATCTTGAGGTTGGAGATGCCGTGGCGATAGCGCTGTTCGAGGGTTTCCCGGCTCACGGCGGTGACATCCAGATCGCGCAGCAGCCCGTCGTGAATGCCATATGCCCAGCCGTGGATGGTGACCTTCTGTCCGCGCTTCCACGCCGATTGCATAATCGTCGAATGTCCCAGGTTGTACACCTGCTCCATCACGTTGAGTTCGCAAAGGGTATCCAGACGGCGCTCCTCCGGCATTTCACCCAGCAGTGAGCTGTGCTTGAACCAGATATCGCGGATATGCAGGAGCCAGTTGTCGATAAGCCCCAGCTCCGGGTTTTCCACCGCCGCCTGCACGCCGCCGCAGCCGTAGTGGCCGCAAATAATAATGTGCTCGACTTCGAGGACATCGACGGCATACTGCACCACCGACAGGCAGTTCAGGTCGGTGTGGATCACCAGGTTAGCGACGTTACGATGGACAAACAGTTCGCCAGGTTCCAGGCCGGTAAGTCGCTCTGCGGGAACGCGGCTGTCAGAGCAGCCAATCCACAGGAAGCGCGGTTTCTGCGTCTGCGACAGTTTCTCAAAAAAGCCGGGGTCCTCTTCCACCAGCATTTTTGACCATAGTGCATTATTGCTGATGAGTGTATCTATATCATTCATGGACGTTATCGGCCTGTAACCAAGTAAGTGCGTTGCGCTAATATAGGGTAAGCTCACCTTTTTTAAAACCATCTTAACCCGTGATACGTCAGGCTACCAATGCGTTGGCGGCGCCAGCGCCAGTAGAACGCAAACGTGAGTCAGGCGGGTTAATGACGTGTCACGACACGAGAAGAGATATTTAATGACCATTGCTCTGGAATTAAAACAGCTCAAAAAAACCTACCCCGGCGGGGTTCAGGCGCTGCGGGGAATCGACCTGCAGGTTGAAGCAGGCGATTTCTATGCCCTGCTGGGGCCGAACGGGGCCGGAAAATCCACGACTATCGGCATCATCAGTTCGCTGGTGAATAAAACCTCCGGTCAGGTCAATGTCTTTGGCTACGATCTGGAAAAAGACGTCGTCAACGCCAAGCGCCAGCTTGGCCTGGTGCCGCAGGAGTTTAACTTCAACCCGTTCGAGACCGTGCAGCAGATTGTCGTTAACCAGGCGGGCTACTACGGCGTGGAACGCAAAGAAGCTGTCGCCCGCAGCGAAAAATACCTAAAACAGCTCGATCTGTGGGAAAAACGCAACGAACGCGCGCGGATGCTCTCCGGCGGGATGAAGCGTCGCCTGATGATCGCCCGCGCGCTAATGCATGAGCCGAAGCTGCTGATCCTCGACGAACCGACCGCTGGCGTCGATATTGAACTGCGTCGCTCAATGTGGGGCTTTCTTAAGGATCTGAACGATCGCGGAACCACCATTATCCTGACCACCCACTATCTCGAAGAGGCCGAAATGCTATGCCGCAACATCGGCATCATCCAGCACGGCGCGCTGGTGGAAAACACCTCGATGAAAGCGCTGCTGTCGAAGCTGAAGTCAGAGACCTTTATTCTCGACCTCGCGCCAAAAAGCCCGGTACCGAAGCTCGAAGGCTACCAGTACCAACTGGTCGATACCTCGACGCTGGAAGTCGAGGTTCTGCGCGAGCAGGGGATTAACAGCGTCTTTGCCCAACTGAGCGCCCAGGGGGTGCAGGTACTGAGTATGCGTAACAAAGCTAACCGTCTGGAAGAGCTGTTTGTCACGCTGGTGCATGAGCGAAAAGGAGAGTCAGCATGATGCAGCTTTATTGGGTCGCGCTGAAAAGCATCTGGACCAAAGAGATCCACCGTTTTATGCGCATCTGGATCCAGACGCTGGTGCCGCCGGTGATCACCATGACCCTGTACTTCGTGATTTTCGGCAACCTGATCGGGTCGCGCATCGGCGAGATGCACGGCTTTACCTATATGCAGTTTATCGTGCCGGGCCTGATCATGATGGCGGTGATCACCAACGCTTATGCCAATGTCGCCTCGTCGTTCTTCAGCGCCAAGTTTCAGCGCAATATTGAAGAGCTGCTGGTGGCGCCGGTGCCGACGCATGTGATCATCGCTGGCTACGTTGGCGGCGGCGTGGCGCGCGGACTGTGCGTGGGGATCCTGGTGACGGCGGTATCGCTGTTCTTTGTGCCGTTCCAGGTTCACTCCTGGCTGTTTGTCGCCCTGACGCTGCTCCTCACCGCGGTGCTGTTCTCGCTGGCGGGCCTGTTGAACGCGGTGTTTGCCAAGACCTTTGACGACATTAGCCTGATCCCGACCTTTGTGCTGACGCCGCTGACCTACCTCGGCGGGGTGTTCTACTCGCTGACCCTGCTGCCGCCGTTCTGGCAGGGGCTGTCGCATCTGAATCCCATCGTCTACATGATCAGCGGTTTCCGCTTCGGCTTCCTGGGTATCAACGATGTGCCGCTGGTGACCACCTTTGCGGTGCTGGTGGTCTTCATCGTCGCCTTCTATCTGCTTTGCTGGTCGTTAATCCAGCGCGGCCGCGGCCTGCGCAGCTGATGTTCATCACGGTTAGCGCTTCCTGATGCCAATACGCGAAGCGCTAACCGCTTATCTTTGACCGCCATCACCGATACGCCATCCTCCCCTTGCTACATTGTTGGCTGGCTAAGGAGGGAAGCATGCTTGGTTGGGTCATTACCTGCCACGATGAGCTGGCGCAGGAGATGCTGGATCGTCTTGAACGAAAATTTGGTCCGCTGGCCCAGTGCCGGGCGGTCAATTACTGGCGCAATCTCAGCAGTAATATGTTGAGCCGGATGATGTGCGATGCGCTGCATGCCACCGACTCCGGGGACGGGGTCATTTTCCTGACCGACAGAACCGGCGCGGCGCCTTATCGGGCCGCGGCGCTGATGAGCCACAAACATACCCACTGCGAAGTGATCTCCGGCGTCAGCTATTCATTACTTGAGCGAATGTATCTGCTGCGGAACACGTTAAGCAGCGAGGCGTTTCGCCAGGCCATCGTCAGCGCAGGCGGGCCGATGGTGAGCAGCCTGTGGCATCAGCAGCAGAAGAATCCCCCGTTCCGCTTGCGCCATGATACCTTCGGAAATTAAGCAGCGTGACAGATGCTGCTTTTGTTACAATAACTGCCGTTGATGGTTTACCGGTTCGATGCGCATGCTTGCCCGATTTTTTACGCTGCTTCTTTTACTGACCTCGCTCAGCGCTTCCGCCAGTCTGCTTAGCCAGCAGGGCAAGCCTGTACACTATATGCAGACCACCGAAGATGCGGTCATCTGGGCGCAGGTGGGGAATCATGTGGTCAGCGTCGGCAATGTGCGTGCCGGGCAGATCCTCGCGGTCGTCCCGACGGCGGCTGACTATTATGAATTTCGCTTCGGCTTCGGCACCGGGTTTATTGATAAAGGCCACCTCGAGCCGGTACAGGGTAAGCAGCGAGTGGAGGACCGACTGGGGGATCTCAATAAACCGTTGAGTAACCAGAATTTGCTCACCTGGAAAGATACGCCGCTCTACAACACACCCGCCGTGAGCAGCGTGCCGTTTGGTACGCTGGCCACTAACCTGCGCTATCCGATCCTCAGCAAGCTAAAAGACCGGCTCAATCAGACCTGGTTTCAGATCCGCATTGGCGACCGGCTGGCGTGGGTCAGCAGTCTGGATGCACAGGAAGATAATGGTATTCCCGTACTGACCTATCATCACATTCTGCGCGACGAAGAGAACACCCGTTTCCGCCATACCTCGACCACCACCTCGGTACGCGCCTTCAACAACCAGATGACCTGGCTGCGCGATCAGGGCTATACCACGCTGACCCTGTATCAGCTGGAAGGCTATGTGCGTAATAAAATCAACCTTCCGGCGCGGGCAGTGGTCATCACCTTCGATGACGGCCTGAAATCGGTAAACCGTTACGCCTATCCGGTACTAAAGCAGTACGGTTTTCATGCCACCGCGTTTATTATCTCCTCGCGTATTAAGCGCCATCCGCAGAAATGGGATCCGAAATCGCTGCAGTTCATGAGTATTTCTGACCTCCGGCAGATCCAGGATGTTTTTGATATTCAGTCGCATACCCACTTCCTGCATCGGGTTGACGCCGGCCGCCGGCCGATTTTATTCAGCCGCAATTACCATAATATTCTGTTTGATTTCGCCCGCTCGCGCCGGGCGCTCAGCCAGTTTAATCCGCATGTTCTCTACCTTTCCTATCCCTTCGGCGGCTATAACGCCACGGCGGTGCAGGCGGCGAATGACGCCGGGTTTCATATGGCGGTGACGACGGTGCGTGGGAAGGTGAAGCCGGGGGACAATCCGTTTCTGCTAAAGCGGTTATATATCTTACGCACGGATTCGCTGGAGACGATGTCGCGGCTGATCAGTAACCAGCCGCAGGGGTAAACTTCGGCGCTGCGCCTGAGCGCGGCGCCGTGGTCATCAGGCGACCTGCACCGGAATCGCTTTTGCCTGGCGCTTCATTTCGTTGTCGTCTTCGAAGTAGGCGATGTTGGGCTGCCAGGTGCGCGCCTCTTCGTCCGACATGGTGACGAAGCTGGCGATGATCAGGATATCGCCGACGCTGGCGCAGTGCGCGGCGGCGCCGTTGACGGAGATGATTCTGGAGCCCCGCTCGGCGGCAATGGCGTAGGTGGAGAAACGGTTGCCGTTGGTGACGTTCCAGAGGTGAATGGTTTCATTCTCCAGAATACCGGCCGCATCCAGGAAATCCTGGTCAATGGCGCATGAACCTTCATAGTGCAGGTCAGCCTGCGTGACTTTTACGCGGTGGAGCTTGCCCTGCAGCATATTACGCATCATAACTTCTACCCTTCAACCTTAATGTAGCAGAGCGGACAGGTCGTCCGCCCTGAGAAAAGCCCGGGCAAGTATTGCCCGATTTTTACCCGCTGTCTACTGACCGAGCGTGACGATCTGGTTGTCGATCAGGCGGGCCTGACCCAGCCAGGCGGCCATCAGGATCACCGCGCGCTGGCTGGCATCCGTCAGCTCAAGCAGGGTGTCGGCATCGCGGATCTGAATGTCGTCGGCGCGGAAGCCTTTTTCATTCAGCTCCTGTTCAGCGATAGCGATGATCTCATCGAGCTGGCGATCGCCGGCGACCAGTTTTTCCGCCACCGCGCTCAGCACCTTGTAGAGGCCGGGAGCGATTTTGCGCTGGTCGGCGGTCAGGTAGCCGTTACGCGAGCTCAGCGCCAGGCCATCTTTCGCGCGGACGATCGGCACGCCGATAATCTCGATATCGTAGCCCATGTCGGCGACCATCTTGCGGATCAGCGCCAGCTGCTGGAAATCTTTCTCGCCGAAGCAGGCGACGTCCGGCTGAACCAGATTGAACAGCTTACTGACGATGGTCGACACGCCGCGGAAGTGGCCCGGGCGGCTGGCGCCTTCCAGCATAGTGGACAGGCCGGGGACGTCGACGTAGGTCTGGCCTTCGGTGCCCTGGGGATAAACTTCCGCCGGCGTCGGCGCGAAGACAAAGTCGACATGGCGCTTGTTCAGCTTTTCGCAATCATCCTGCAGGGTGCGTGGATAGCGCGCCAGGTCGTCGGCGCGGTCAAACTGCATCGGATTGACGAAAATACTGACCACCACCACGTCCGCGCTGGCTTTAGCCTCATCAACCAGCTTCATATGACCATCATGCAGGTTGCCCATCGTCGGAACCAGCGCGATACGCTTACCTTCCTGACGCAGACGGCGGATATGCTGACGCAGCAGCAGCACGGATTCAATAATCAGCACAACAAGACTCCTTAATGGAAACTGTGTTCTTCGCCCGGATAGACCCCGGATTCAACTTCGGCAATATACTGCCGTACCGCGGCGCGGATGTCGCCCGCTTCGGCAAGGAAATTCTTGGCGAATTTAGGAATGTGGCCGCCGGTGATCCCGAATGCGTCATGCATCACCAGGATCTGCCCGTCGGTGACGTTGCCCGCGCCGATGCCGATCACTGGAATGGTCAGGGCGTCGGTAATGCGTTTCGCCAGTTCTACCGGGACGCACTCCAGCACCAGCAGCTGCGCGCCAGCCGCTTCCAGCGCTAATGCGTCGTCAAACAGGGTCTGCGCTGCATCGCCGCGCCCCTGCACTTTATACCCGCCGAATACGTTTACCGACTGCGGCGTGAGGCCGAGGTGGCCGCAAACCGGCACCGCGCGTTCCGCCAGCATCTTCACGGTATCGGCCAGCCAGGCGCCGCCTTCGAGTTTGACCATATTGGCGCCAGCGCGCATCACGATGGCCGCATTTTCGAAGGTCTGTTCGGGGGTGGCATACGCCATGAACGGCAGGTCGGCAAGCAGCAGGCTGTTCGGCGCACCGCGGCGGACGGCGCGGGTGTGATAGGCGATATCTTCCACGGTGACCGGCAGGGTGGAGTCGTGACCCTGTACCGTCATTCCCAGGGAATCGCCCACCAGCAGCACATTAATGCCTTCATCGGCGAACAGCTTCGCGAAGCTATGGTCGTAGGCGGTAATGGTGGCAAAGCGCTTCTTTTCCTGTTTGCATTTCTGCAGCAGGGCAATGGTGGTCGGTTTCATAACATTTCCTGATGATGAAAGTCATATTAACCGGCATTCTAACAGCAGCATTCAGAGGGGCAATGATTTTGGGCAACCGATTACGACGATCGCCGCAAATGCTAAAAAAGGAGAGGGGATTACCAGCTCGCGGGTTTTTCCGCGCCCAGATCATCCAGCACGGCGCGCAGCGCAGGGCCGTCAGGAAAATGGAGATCCGGAGCGATCTCGAACAGCGGCCAGAGCATAAAGCCGCGGTTTTTCATATCATAGTGCGGAACGGTCAGGCGCGGGCTATTGATGACCTCATCGCCAAACAGCATGATGTCGAGGTCGAGCGTGCGCGGTCCCCAGCGTTCAGCTTTGCGCACCCGACCCTGCTGCAGCTCGATGCGCTGAGTGTGATCGAGCAGCGCATCGGGCGCCAGGGTGGTTTCCAGCGCGACGGCGGCGTTGAGATAGTCCGGCTGATCCTGCGGGCCCAGCGGCGGCGTGCGGTAGAACGAAGAGACGTTCACCACGCGGCTGTGCGGAATATCGCCCAGCGCGCGGATGGCTGCCTGCACCTGCTCCAGCGGAGAAGCAAGGTTACTGCCAAGCGCGATATAGACCAGGGTCATGCGTTACCCTGACGCGGCGCGCGTTTGCGCGGACGGCGGTGGCGACGGCGTGGCGCCGGATCGTCCCCGAGGTCGTTGAGCATGTCTTTTTGTTCCGGCGGCGCGGCGACCTGGAATTCGCCCCACCATTTGGTCAGACGCTGCAGTTCGCTGTTGTTTTCCGCCCCGGCGCGCAGCTCCAGCAGATCGTAGGCGGCACGGAATTTCGGATGCTCCATCAGTTTCCAGGCGCGTTTGCCCTGGCGACGGGACATGCGCAGCTGCAGCTGCCAGATATCACGAATAAGGGTAGTGATGCGTTTAGGGATCGCCAGCGTACGGCAGGCTTCGTCCAGGACATCGTTCATCGCCAGAGCGAAGGCGTCGTAGTACGCCAGGCCGCTCTCCTGGGCGATTTTTTGCGCCGTCTCCAGCAGCGGATACCAGAACATCACCGCGAAGAGGAAGGCCGGATTGACGCGCATGTCGTTATGAATGCGGTTATCGGTGTTCTTCAGTACCTGGCTGATGATCCGTTCCATCGGGCTGTCACCGCGCTCGGTAAAGTAGCGGGTGATGGTCGGGAACAGCGGCTGGAACAGGTTGTATTCGCGCAGCAGCATGTAGGTCTGGTAGCCATACCCGGCCTGCAGCAGCTTAAGCACCTCTTCGAACAGGCGTGCCGGCGGCACGTCGTGGAGCAGGGTGGCCAGGCGCGGCAGCGGTTCAGCCGTTTCCGGGCTGATACGCATATCCAGCTTGGCGGCAAAGCGCACCGCGCGCAGCATGCGTACCGGATCTTCGCGATAGCGGGTTTCCGGATTGCCGATCAGGCGGATCACGCCGTCCTGCAGATCCTTCATGCCGCCGACGTAGTCGCGAACGGTAAAGTCAGCCACGCTGTAATAAAGACTATTGATGGTGAAGTCGCGACGCTGGGCATCCTCTTCGATCGAGCCGAAGATGTTATCCCGCAGCAGCATGCCATTCTGGCCCTGCTGGGAGGTCACGCGATCGGTGGTGTGCCCTTCGTGATGGCCGCGGAAGGTGGCCACTTCAATGATTTCCGGCCCGAACATGACGTGCGCCAGGCGGAAACGTCGCCCGACCAGACGGCAGTTGCGGAACAGCTTGCGCACCTGATCCGGCGTGGCGTTGGTGGTGACGTCAAAATCTTTCGGCTTTTTGCCAAGCAGCAGGTCGCGGACACCGCCGCCGACCAGCCAGGATTCGTAGCCTGCCTTGTTGAGGCGGTACATGACCTTGAGGGCGTTTTCACTGATATCTTTGCGGGAAATAGCATGCTGCTCACGCGGGATCACCGTCATAGGCATGGGTTCGACGGCGGCTTCTGCCTCGCGCTCCTCACGGCTTAGCACCTTACGGCAAAAATTAGCGACTCGGGTAAAAATGGTGCACCTCGTAGTGTCAGACGGACTTCAGATCAACTGTACAGTATAAAAATAGCGGCTAATCATAGCTCAGCGGGAGCCATTTGAGAATGCTCGATTTTTGCGGGCTGCCAGTTGGCGACGGCCTGACTGAGTAAATCGTCCATGCTCAGGGCTTGCCAGTCCTGGGCGATGTCCTGATTAAGAAACCGGAGCGCCCGGACAATTTCGGGGCGCGGATCGCCTTCCGGCAACGCCGGTGCGTGGTTTTGTTTAGAGAGTTTATTCCCGTCAGCATTGAGGGCCAGCGGCAGATGGAGGTAGTCCGGCGCCTGCCAGCCAAAATGCTGATACAGTGAAATCTGCCGGACCGTCGGCTCAATCAGGTCAGCGCCGCGGACGATCTCGGTGATCCCCTGAAAGTGGTCATCAACCACCACCGCCAGATTGTAGGCAAACAGGCCGTCGCGACGGTGGATAATAAAATCCTCGCGCGCCAGCGGCTCATTGGCGATGAGCGTACCGTGCAGGCGATCGGTGAACTGCAGCACCGGACGGGTCTGGCGCAGGCGCAGCGCGGCGTTTTCCGCCCCCAGCCCGAGGTCGCGGCAGTGACCATCGTAGATCCCGCCTACGGCATGGATCCGCGCGCGGGTGCAGGTGCAGTAATAGCTCAGCCCTTGTTCACCCAGCCAGGCCAGCGCCTCGCGGTAAGCTTCATGTCGTTGCGACTGCCAGAGCACGTCGCCGTCCCAGTGCAGACCGTAGTGGTCAAGCTGGCGCAGAATGGTGTCGGCGGCCCCGGGGACTTCGCGCGGCGGGTCGATATCTTCAATACGAACGCGCCAGATACCCTGGTTCGCGCGGGCTTGCAGGTAGCTGCCGAGCGCGGCAATCAAAGAGCCGAAGTGGAGTTCACCGGAGGGGGAGGGAGCAAAGCGCCCAATATAGCGTGAGTCAGTCATGTTACGGACAACAGAACCAGGCGGGAGAGACTCCCGCCAGAGAGTGAGGCAGCAGGGGATTAGCCCGCCATCTGTTTTTCGCGAATTTCCGCCAGGGTTTTGCAGTCAATGCACAGATCCGCAGTCGGACGCGCTTCCAGACGGCGAATGCCGATCTCCACGCCGCAGGATTCGCAGTAGCCGAAGTCTTCATCTTCAACTTTTTTCAGCGTTTTCTCGATCTTTTTGATCAGTTTACGTTCGCGGTCGCGGTTACGCAGTTCCAGGCTGAACTCTTCCTCCTGGGCGGCACGGTCTACCGGATCCGGGAAGTTAGCAGCTTCATCCTGCATGTGCGTTACGGTGCGATCCACTTCATCCCTGAGTTGATTACGCCATGCTTCAAGAATACGCTTGAAGTGCGCCAGCTGGGCTTCGTTCATATACTCTTCGCCCGGCTTCTCTTGGTACGGCTCCACCCCAGCGATGGCGAGAATACTCAGGGACGATGTTTTACGGTTTTGCCCTTCTTGCATGTTGCTTCTCCTTAACACGCACTATCGATCCCCATGTGGGGGAAAATCAGGCCGCTATAAATAGCAGATGCTTTTCCGGATAGCAATTATCTAAACGTTACACTTGACAACCCTGTGAAGAAAAGCGTATTCGCGCTTGCGACCCGAACACTATTTAGCCACTTATTTCCCGGGGTTTAACACCACGGCAATCGGCTTATTCAGAGTCATCTTCGTCGTAGAAAGTTCCGCCTTCCAGGCGAGAATTTCCACCCCCTTGTCGCGGGCTTCTGTTAACAGCTGTGCGTATCTGGCATCAATATGATGCGCGGGAGAGAAACGGTCAATTGCCGAATGCAAAACGGCAAATAAAATCACCGCACGGTCGCCATTTGCCGCGACGGCCATCAGCTCCCGCAGGTGCTTCTGACCGCGCGTGGTCACCGCATCGGGAAAATAACCGTATTCTTTCTCCGCCAACGTAACCGATTTCACTTCAATATAGCAGTTTTGTCGGTCATCTGCCTGTAACATAATATCGATACGGCTATTCTCTTCGCCATATTTCACTTCGCTTTTCAGCTGGTTATAGCCGGAAAGCTCAGGGATTATTCCGGCGGAAATCGCCTCTTTTGCCAGCGAATTCGCGCGCAGCGTATTGACGCAAATAACCGCGCCCTGCTGCGTTTCAGTTAATTCCCAGGTGTGGGCATATTTGCGCTTCGCATTGTCAGAAGTGGAATACCAGACGGTGTCGCCCGGGGCGGCGCAACCGGTCATTGCGCCGGTATTGGGGCAGTGAAGCGTCAGCTCACGGCCATCGGGGGTAATCACGTCAGCAAGAAATCGTTTGTAACGTTTAAGCAAAATAGCGGGCTGTAACGGCGGATCAAACTGCATCAACTTTCCTTATGAAACGGATAACGTTCCAGCGCCGTGTAGCGCGTGCGCCCCCGGCCGAAGCTGGACTCATAAAGCACGAACTCGTTCACCGGAAACGACCAGTGAAAGCCGGGAGCCGGGATCGGCACCGCCTGGCGGGCATCGCGCCACAGGGTAATATGCGGATGAAACGGCTGCGGGCTCTGATAGCAGCCGCTGCGCGCCGCCTGAGCGCGCAGCATACTGGCGAGCTGCAGCAGGCCGCGCGGCGGCTGACGGGTCCCGAGCCAGACCACCCGCGAGCGCAGCCACTGTCCGGCATCGTCCAGTGTCAGGGTAAAGCCCGGCTGGCGCAGCCGGCCAGCGAGGGCGGCCAGCGCCCGCTGTTTTTCCGCGCTCACCTCGCCGAGAAACGCCAGCGTCAGATGGAGGTTATCCGCCGCGACGGGCCTGCCGGCATCCTCGGGGAAGTGGCTTGCCCGCCACTGGACGATCTGTTTCTGGACGGCAGACGGCAGTTCAAGCGCAAAAAACAGCCTTTTCGGCTCAGACATGATAGAGACTCGGTAATGAATTAGGGGGATGCTACAATGCGAGCCCCTGAATGTTAACCCCCGGAGCCTTTTGTGTCCTCATTGCCGGTTGCCGCCGTCCTCCCAGAACTGTTATCCGCCCTGCAGCACGCGCCGCAGGTTTTGCTCAACGCGCCGACCGGCGCCGGGAAATCGACCTGGCTGCCGCTGCAGATCCTCGCCGAGGGCAACATCGCGGGACGCATTATCCTGCTGGAGCCGAGGCGCCTGGCGGCGCGTAATGTCGCGCAGCGGCTGGCTGAACTGCTTGGCGAAAAGCCGGGGGAGACCGTGGGTTACCGCATGCGCGCCGAAACCTGCGTCGGGCCGCAGACCCGCCTGGAGGTGGTCACGGAGGGGATCCTGACGCGCATGATCCAGCGCGATCCGGAGCTGGCGGGCGTGGGGCTGGTGATCCTCGATGAGTTTCACGAGCGTAGCCTGCAGGCGGATCTGGCGCTGGCCTTGCTGCTCGACGTCCAGCAGGGATTGCGTGACGATCTCAAGCTGCTGATCATGTCGGCGACCCTCGATAACGATCGCCTGCAGCGTCTGCTGCCTGAGGCGCCAGTGGTGGTCTCGGAGGGGCGCGCTTATCCGGTGGAGCGCCGTTTCAACCCGCTTCCCACGCACCAGCGCTTTGATGAGGCGGTGGCGGTGGCGGCAGCGGAGCTGTTGCGACATGAGCAGGGATCGATGCTGCTGTTTCTGCCCGGCGTCGGTGAGATCCAGCGCGTTCAGGAACAACTGACGGAGCGCGTGGCGGAGGATGTCATCCTCTGCCCGCTGTACGGCGCGCTGCCCTTAAGCGAGCAGCGCAAAGCGATCCTCCCGGCGCCGGCCGGGAAGCGCAAAGTGGTGCTGGCCACCAATATCGCCGAGACCAGTCTGACCATCGAGGGGATCCGCCTGGTGGTCGACAGTGCCCAGGAGCGGGTCGCCCGCTTTGACCCGCGCACCGGCCTGACCCGGCTGGTGACGCAGCGCATCAGCCAGGCATCGATGACGCAGCGTGCCGGACGCGCCGGCCGTCTCTCTCCGGGGATCTGCCTGCATTTGCTCGGCAAAGAACAGGCGGAACGGGCGGCGGCGCAGAGCGAACCGGAGATCCTGCACAGCGATCTGTCGGCGCTACTGCTGGAGCTGCTGCAGTGGGGCTGCCACGATCCG
>ENA-OPVU01000777-OPVU01000777.1-human-gut-metagenome-genome-assembly--contig:-NODE-777-length-19515-cov-2.357451_pt1 | contig 19515 bp, 13 predicted proteins | sample MGYA00241497_ERZ501986 | MGnify/ENA primary metagenome ERZ501986 (study PRJEB25962, sample SAMEA2042995) | human gut metagenome | biome: human gut; feature: human-associated habitat; material: faeces...
GCATCTCAAGTTTGTGCGTAAGCACAAATCTTGCGTGTGAAAAATCTTATTTTTCGCACTATCCTCCTAGTTTTGCGGAGCAAAATGCATGCTATGTCTCTTATAGCATTTGCCTCTTGCAGGAGCAGAGGATTTTCCTCCCATACAAAAATCCCATGCTGCCATGGGATTTTTCTTACACCTCACATATTTTATGATCACATCTGGCAGACAATAGATTGCACATTGTAAGATAAAATCGATTGTCCCGGACAACAAAATGTCCGTTTCCGCCATTTTTTAACACAAAAAAGAGAGGATACAAGAATCAAATCCACTTTTGGCAACATGATATGCAGTACTGCACCTCTGCAATACTGCTGTAACTTCAGATTTACACAACATATCATGCACTTTATTCCTTATACCGGTGCAATATATGCCATGTATCATCCCGAATCAACAGACAAACGTATGCTATATATGACACACATTCTCTTGCTGACTCTGTTTTCTTTCATGTTTCAAAAGTAAATTATCTCCGCATTAGTTCCTCTCCTTTAAATTTCTATTGCAATAGTAGCACAATGCCATTTTTAATGCAACCAAAAATTTTTACGAAAAATCTTTCGTTACCGGTCACACAATAAATATGCACAGCAGCAATCTCTACTCCACATTTTTGAGTGCCTGATCCATCGGGATCTTTTTGATACGCATAAAGTCCAGTATCATTACAAACAGATATCCGATCAGCACAAATGCAAACATTTTCACATATCCGGCTGGCTGGATCACAAATGCAAACCATCCACTGTAACTAAACAAGATCGCCTTCCATGCCAGATTCATAACAAACGTTCCAAGTACAACACTGACCGCATCTTCGATCACAACCATGATCGTTGTGGAAAGCAGATACAGGCTGGCGATTTCTTTATTCTCATATCCAAGAATCTTTGTCATTGAAATTGCATTCTCATTTTTCTCAATGATCAGCTTTGTCAGAAGATAGATCAAAACTGCTGAAAGCAGGATACAAAGTATCTGGAAATAATCCATATAAGATCCCATGGAATGATCTAACTGGTCACACATCTTTGTGATATCACGCTCGGTGATCACCGTTGCAATATCATCTTCCGACAGATCTGCTAGCTCTTCATTTGAAAAATATCCACTGAATGCCTCTTCATCCAGCTCAAATACCATGCGGTAATTTTCAATCGGCATAAATACTGCAATGTTTACGCACTGGTCATAAATTCCGGCTACCGTAAACGTATACTGTTTGTTTTCATATTTTTCATCCAGTGAAACGGTATCCCCGACATTAAGTTCATATTTTTCTGAAAATGATCTGGAAATATAAACTTCATCTTCCTGCAGGGACTGCATACCTTTTATTTCTACATACTTACTATCGTCTGAAATACCGTAAACAGAGACTTCCTCATCTATTACATCGCTTTTTTTCTGCAAAGAACACATACTGAATTTTTCTGCGTCTTTATTGTCCGTCGTCAGTACATTTCCATCTTCATCCTCAAAAGATTTCAGAACATACTGATACTTTGCAAACATCATATTTTTTGCATTTTCTTTGTAATAAGAAAGCGTATCCGGCATTCCCACTGCCATTGCAAGCATCACCATGATAAAGAAAATTCCCACAAACAGAATCAGATAATTTGCCACATTCTGAAACATGATGCGCAGACGGAATCTGTTAAAAAATTTAAAATGTGGCAGCCGCATTGCTTTTTTGCGTTTTGTTTTTTTCAGATCATGCCTCAGAAACTGTAACGGTGTATGCTGCATCATTTTAATAATGACGATCAGATTGACCATAAACATCAGCACGACCGGTATCAGGGTTGTCTTAAAAAATGCATCCGGATTCCAGATCGTCTCATAGGTCGGAAGGCTGTAACTGTTATAATACATGGATACCACAACATCTTTAAATACCGTATAGCCAAGCACATTTCCGACTAATGCGGAAATCAGGGTAACGATAACCGGCATAGACAGATAATGGCGTACCAGCTCCCCTTTCGTATAGCCGGACGCACGCAATGTTCCGATTGCAGATGACTCTTTTGTGATCGTATTGCTGATCGTAACTGCAAAAATAAATGCGATGATGACAATCAGAATATCAAGCAGCACACCTCCCATTGCCTCATCAGAGCCCATGTCGTCGGTTGCAAAATGAATCGCCGGATTCGCATATTTTGGCACATAATCTTCAATCTCATTGTCATTTACCACGGTCTGTGTGAGCAATGCCCGCATAAAATCATCCGACTGGTTTTTCTCTTCTTTTTCATCTGACGGCTCATTTTCATACTTCCATGCATAATCGTAATGAATCGTCTTATGTAACTTTGCAAATCCCTCATCTGTTACCATTGCAACGTTAAACTTTAAGGCATCAAACATCAGATCCGTGCTTTTTTCGTGCAGTGTGGAATAGTTGACATATGCGATCAGACCAACGACCTGATATTTTTCTTCTCCGACTGTGATCTCATCGCCGACTTTTATCCCGACATTGTCAGCATGCATACGGTCAATGGCAATTTCATCCTCTTTTTCCGGAAAACTTCCGTCCATCAGGCATGCAAAATTGATATCATCTGTCTTTGCAAAAACACGGACTGTTCCATCCGAAGTTCCGTCGTTGTCATGATCTTCCTCTTCATCCCTGTAAAAATTTTCATACAGATGAACCGGAGTTTCCTTAAAATCAGGATCGTTCAATTCATATTTTTCTTCTGCATCCGCATATTTCTCGTTGATCTCATCTAAAACCTTGTTCCAGGCTTCGTCGTATGCTTTCTCATATGCCTCGTCATGTGCCTCATCAAACGCTTTCTCATACGCCTCATCATGTGCCTTAGGATATGCTTTTTCATATGCTGTATCATAGGCTTTGTTGTACTGCCCGGACTGTTTTGCCTGTGCCACTGCTGTATCAAGCATAACTCCCGCAGTTGTTTCATCAAGTCCCTGCGCCATCAGCATCTGCTTTATCTGTGCATTAAAAGAAACATCAAATTCTGACTGGAACTCTGCATCAAATTTTTCCCTAAATTCTGTTTCAAACTTCTCATCAAATTCTTTTTTGAACTTTTCTTCAAATTCACTATCGAACTTTTTATCCAGCTTCTTTTTTGCCTCATCAATGTAATACTGTCTGACATCTGCTTTATCGCCTGTCTTAATTGCATCAAGCAGTGTTTCGTCTGCTTTCTTTTTTAATTCAAAGTGTCCGTCTTCCAGCTTGTATCTGCCAACACCCTCATCAGCCGCTGTCATCATGCTCTCGTTTGCAACATACATGCCGGACACAAAGCCGATCATCAGAATCAGGAACAGACTTACCACAAGATACTTTTTCCAGTCTCCTGTTAATTCTCTCGGTATTCGTCTGATAAGCGGATTTTTGATTTTTTTCTTTTTCATACTAATCTCCATTCTTGCGCTGTTTTTAAGCGCATCACAAGTTTGTGCGCCAGTACAGCTCCCTACCACTCCAGATCTGCCGCTGAAATTTTATGTTCATTGATATCGTTATGACGCACTGCCCCATCACGGAGTTTGATGACATGGTCTGCCATATGCCGGATTGCCTCGTTATGTGTAACCATGATAACTGTATTACCATATTTGACATTGACATCCTCAATCAGCTTTAATATTTCCTTGGAGGTATTGTAATCAAGTGCTCCGGTCGGCTCATCACAGAGCAGGATATCCGGATTTTTCACAATGGCACGCCCAATGGAAACTCTCTGCTGCTGACCACCGGAAAGCTGGTTCGGCAGTTTGTGCCTGTGCTCATAAAGTCCCAGCGTATGTAATAAATCGTCAATATCGAGCGGACTGTCTGATAAATATGCACCGACCTCAATATTTTCCTTGACATTTAAATTTGCGATCAGGTTATACATCTGAAATACATAACCTAAATGTTTTCTGCGGTACTGTGTCAGCTTCTTCTCTCCGAGTTCTTCTAACTTATCGCCGTTGATGGAGATATAACCGGAGTCCGCACTATCGATTCCACCGATAATATTGAGAAGCGTCGACTTTCCGGAACCGGATGGTCCAAGCAGCACACAAAATTCTCCTTTTGCCACGGAAAAATTCATTCCCCGAAGTACTTCCTGTCGGGTCTCCCCGCTTCCAAACCCTTTTTTCAGATCAACAATTTCCAAAAATTTTCTTTCTTCTTCTGACATATGTTCCCCTTTCCCATTGCAGAATTGTTCTTACATCCTTATCTATTCTGAATGGTGTTAAAGTCTTTTCTTACTTTTGTTAGTGTTATCTAACTTTTGTTTGTATTATATCACAGCTTTTCCAGATTACAAGCAAAAAGACGATTCCTTTTGTCAGAATCGTCTTTTTGCCTTATATAATGTCTTTACTGTCTGTTTCACTGTAAATATTGTTCTATTTGTCTGACAGATTTTCCTGTTATATCTGCCATTTTCTCTATGGAATAACCATGCTGCTTCATATTGTAAATCATTTCTGCTAGAGTTTCTTCTCTGCCGATTTTGATTCCTTCACTTTTTCCAATCTCGATCCCATCACTTTTACCAGCTTCATATTCTGCCTTTCGGAGCTTCTTTTCTTCCCACTCTTTATCATACTCTAATATACTTACCATCTTTACCTCCGAGCGATTCTTCCGCAAGAAATCGACTAAGATTCCTTCTTTGATGCATTCCGTGATTGCCCTTTCAACTGCATCATTCAGATTCTGCGCTGATGCATATTTTCGGACTCTCGCAACATAAATGGCATATTCCTTCAATGTCTGACACTGTTCCATCAGGTCTTTGTTGTGTCCTTCGTTCACATTCAGCATCAGAACTTTTAACTCTAAATCCGGCTCTCCAGCCAGATGCTCATATGCTGATGAAAGTTTCAGTTCCATACGGTCTTCTACGTCATCGGTTCCATTGTAAAACACCATAAACTTCGGTGCCGGAATCTTCTGCAACTTTGACGAATACAGTGACTTATCATTCAGATACTGCTGATACTCGATTCCAATATAGATCAGATCCCGCAATGGTATATTGGGATTGATCGTCGACTGATGCTCATAGAGATAAATATTCGTCTCTAACATAAATGCCAGATCATTTTTCATTCCCATATAGATTGCGTTTTCCAACGTGACGATCTTAAGGGCTTCCGCATTCTGATAATGGCTTCCGGTCACTGCGTTGTACAGGGATAAGAGATTTTCTTTCTCTGAAAACAGCATGCGGAATACAGTGTCTTTGTACTGACGGTTGGCTGTCGGCGTCTTTTCTGATACCTGCTCACTCTTCTTCATATTCAGTTCCTCCTGTGTGCAGGAGGCTCATCCAGATCTCCTGCTTTTCATTTCTGTGGATAAAAAGCATAGATTTCTGAAATGTTTTTTTGAATTTTAGACGGATATATACATCCTGATAGTCATACAGACAGAATTGCCGGATTCGTAATTATAGCACCGGATAGATGTCTGCATCGTAGAAATATGCTTTGAGTTATTTTATCATACGTCATCCTTAGTATGCAACCAATTTGAAATTTCTTGTGCAGGTTGTACAAAAACAAAGTTACTGTTCACAGGTTACCCTGCGGACTGTAACTTCGCAGCCCCATGTAAAGTTTTGCTTCGCAAAAGGGGCTGCTCACCCCCACATCACGTTCATACGCACCTGAACAGCAAAGTGTTCAGGTGCCGAGTGAACAGTAACAAAACAAGCTGCTATTTTTAAAGAAAGACAGTGTCCGGCTGAATATCAATCCGGACACTGTCTTCCCTGTCATTTTCTGACAGTTACACACTTTAAATTTTTCTATTTACTGACCTTAACTTTTTTCATGGATGAATGTTTTCCATACACTTTTTTGCCCTTGGAATCCATTTTATAAGCCCGGATGCGCACATAGTATATCTTTCCTTTTTTCAGTTTACTTATGGTATAGGATGTCTTCGCCGTATTTTTCTTTGTGACCGCCTTTTTGAATTTTTTATCCGTACTGTAAGAAATCTCGTAACCTTTTGCGCCGGATACTTTCTTATATTTCAGTAAGATCTGTTTACTCTTGCTGTTTTTCGCAGACGTAAGAGAAGCCTTCGCCACTTTTACTTTTGTCCACTTTGCATACAAAATGTAATCGGATTTTGCGCTGCTGCTGATACTTGTGATCTTCTTTTTAAATTTTGCATCCGTATACCAGCCTGCAAATGCGTATCCTTTGCGGGACGGGTTTTTCAGTGTTACTTTCTTTCCATAATAAGTTGACGGATTCGAGGCATTGTTTTTACCTTTATTCAGTTTGTAGGTAATTTTATATGGTACTGTAACCGTACAGGATGCCTGATAACTACTATTTTCAGACGAAGTCACCGTGATCTTTGTTCTGCCCGGTGCCTTTGCTGTCACACTGCCGTTGCCATCCACGGTGGCAATCTTTGTATTTGCGGATTTCCAGACTACCTTTTTGTTGGAGGCATAAGATGGTGATACGGTTGCATTTAAGGTGAGCTTCTCTCCTCTTTTTACCTCTGCTGATGTCCGGTCTAAAGTTATTCCTGTTACTTTCGCCTTTCCGGTAACAGTCACATAGCAGACTGCATATTCATCACTGCCATCCGTTGCCGCCGCCCGGATTTTTGCTTCACCCTCCGATTTTGCAGTGACAAGTCCGCTTGCAGAAACCTCTGCCACTTTCGTATCAGAAGAAGTATATTTGAGTTTCTTATTTGTTGCATCCGAAGGTGAAATATATGGTTTCAACTGATAGGTTTCACCAGCTTTTAATTCAATCTCATCCTCATCAAATTCGATCCAGTCTATCAGCTGCGGTACGGTTATCTTACAGGCAGCTTTTACATTTCCAGCCGTTACCGTAATGACTGCTGTTCCAACACCACAGATCTCCACATATCCGGTATCCGAAACAGTAGCAACCTCTTCATTGGAACTTGTCCATACCACTGCATCTGTGAAATTCAAAGGTGCGATCGTCGCTGTCAGTTGGAAATCATCATAGCGCTCCGTCGTTTTTTCTGTAATATCCAGACTGACTGAGATTGCATGAATATCCTGTGTGACATACTTGATTCCTTTTCCGCTTGCATAAGTCTGGGCATAGCAATCAGACGGACCGTACATCGTCATTTTCTTTGGATAGGAAAATGCATTTGATGCGATCGAAGTTGTGTTGCGCGGGACTGTGATCTGCGTCAGCTTCGTGCAGTTGACAAAGGCACTGTCACCGATCGTGGTCACATTGTAAGGAAGCACGATGGATGGCAGAACTGTGCAGCCGTAGAATGTCTGGCTCTCAATTTTCTTTAATTTGCTGCCTAATGTAATGTCGGCCAGAGCTTCACAGCCATAAAATGCAGAACTTCCAACGGACGAAACGGTATCCGGTACCACTGCCTTTTTCATGGCTTTACAGTTTTTAAATGCGTTGCTTTCTATTTTTTCCCCCCCGGATGGAAGTATTGCTTCCGGCAAAGATTCACAGCCGGAAAACGCGGAGTTCCCGATCGTGGTCAGGGTGGATGGGAAGTTGATGGTGGTTAACTTTTTGCAGCCGGAAAACGTGCTTGCTGGTATTTCTTTAAGGATATTTGACAAATGCACCTCTGTCAGACTGGTGCAATCTTGAAAAGTTGAATTACTAATTGCTTTAACAGTATTCGGAATATTTATCGTTGTTAATGAGAAACAATCCTCAAATGCAGAACTTTCCAGTATTTCTATCCCGTTATTCATTGTAATCCTATCAAGATTTTTACAATTTTTAAACGCACTATCTCCTATTTCCGTAATAGTATCTGACAGTTCTATTTCTTCAATGCCATCACATCCCATAAACAACGCTGCACATACTATGGTACTTCCTGCTTCGAAATTAACAGTTTTTAAATTACTACAACCACCAAATGCCCCATATGACAAATTTGTGCCACTTCCCCATGTACCATCAAATTTCTTTAAGCTTTTAGGTATCTCTATTTTACTAATTGATTTGCAATCTCCAAATACTCCATATCCAACAATCGTAAGATTCTCTGATAACTTTATATTTTCCAGTTTGTCGCATCCGCGAAATGCTTCAAATTCTATTTTTTCCACGCTATCCGGTATCATCACCGTCCTCAAATCCGTCCGGTTCTCAAATGCCCTATCTCCGATTGCAACAACCTCATGCCCGTCAATCTCCCCCGGAATATAAAGTGCCGTCGCATTTCCACTATATCCTGTGATCGTAGCCCTGTTTGCATCGTCAAGTGTATAGGTATAAATCGGTACGATTGCACCGCCTGCACCTGCTCCTGCATCAAAATAGCTTCCTGCGCCCGCCGGATTGAAATATCTCGAACCTGGAGATGTCCAATAACTTGTCCAGCCTCCCTGCGCGGCAAATTCTTTTCCACGCGTGCATGATGTCCGAAGTACGCCGTCCTCAATATGATAGTACACGCGCACCGGACTGTTATTCTTTCCCCAGATCTCTATACTTTTGCTAAAGGTCTTTGATGCAATACCAACTCCGATCTTTGCACTTGCCCCCACCGATGCATACAGATATGCAGCCTGTGACGCGCAGTATGTCGGTGTTCCGGAACTGTACCTTACGTATTTGATGTTCATACGTGCACCGGTTTTTGCATAAATATCTCCGCTGACAATTCCGAGCGTTGCTTTTGCAGAGAGTACAATACCTGTGGTCAAATCTGCTTCTGCTGAAAAGGAAAATCCTTTTTTATGACTGTTTCCAACTATACGGAATCCGTCCGAATACGCAAATCCGGCTTCAAATTCCTTTTCCACGGTAAGCGTTGCTTCCCCGGAAAGATTATATTCCATTGCCAGTGTCAACATACCAACACCGCCGAGCGGCACTGCCCCTAACGTCAGTGTGTGGTTAATATCTTTAAATGCATCCCCTTTTACATTGCAGGAGTATTCCATATCTCCGCTGACTGAAAAATAATAGTCATTATTATTCAGACTGTAATTTACTTTCATGTTTGAAATCACAACACTTACTGTCGCTGTGACATCATCTGAGACGGAAATCGTTTTATCTGCACGCATGGTATTGTTTTTATAGGATATCCCCCTTGTCATACCTTCTGTGACTGTAACACCATTTGCCACATATGTTTCTTCATCTGCCGGAATAAATTCCGTCATATCAACATCCAGTTCGCCCTGCTGGTCAACATTTAAAACCGCGCCATCATCCGCATCTGAGGTTGTAATATATGTTGTAGTTCCGTCTGTCCGTACACTTTCTGCCTTATATGCCATGACAATATCGTTAACATACACGGCAAATGTTGTTCCCTGTTTGATCGTAACCGGACAGTTTTCGATCATAACTATTCCATCCACATCAATAGATACGGCTGTTCCCTTTGGTACAACAACTACTCCGGACGCAAATGTACAGGTATTTTCTTTTCCGGTCTCTATCTGCGCATCTGCCAAAACCTTTTTTGCATCCGCGATCATTGCATCATGCTCTTCCGTGGTAAGTGACTGTTCCGGGAGAAATTTACCGGCAGCAACCGTAACCCATCCTCTGTCGATTGCGATCTGTGCTGCTTCCTTATATGTAACATCTGCTGTATCCTGATAAGTATAACTGTCTGTTTCCGGCACAAAGCCAAGCATCGTATTCATGGTCTGCGCTGCAAATTCACGCGTCACTGCATCTTCCGGTCGAAATTCTTCTCCTGCCTCAAGATCGATCATTCCGAACTCGCATGCCACCATCACATCACGATAAAACGAATCATCCGTTGATATGTCACTGTAATAATTATCCGGATAATTATCCTCATCTACCGTAAGATCAAATAATGTTACCAGTTCCTGTACCCAGTCGATACGGCTGATCTCATCACCTGATAATGCCCTTTTTAAAATCTCCTCTGTACTCTCCGTTTCTTCCGTAACGTTCTCTGTTTCAGCCTGTTCTGGCTCTTCTGTGACATTCTTTGTTTCAGTCTCCTCTGTTTCTTCTGTAACAACCTTCGTTTCTGGCTCTTCTGTCTCTTCCGTGACGATCGTCGTCTCTGGCTCTTCTGTCTCTTCCGTGACAATTTCCGTCCCGGCCGCCCCGGACTCTTCCTCTGCCAGACGTCCGGCATTATGATCTTCTTCATCTGCCTGGTCTGTTTCTTTTTTCTCTGTCACTGCTGACTTTTCATCATCCTGTTCTACAGTCTGTGTTTCCACAGTCCCTTTCTCTTTAAAACTGTTTTCTTCCTGTGTCTGCTGTGCATTCCCTGCCACATCCGCCAGCAGCATTTCCGGTGCTGCCGTAAACGTCATACAGGCACAAAGCAGCCATGCTATCATTCGTTTTTTCATAACTTTCTCCTTTCACAGATATCTCATTCCTTACAATACGACCAAACGGTCTTATTATGAATTAAATTATAGCATTTTGATTATAATTTGTCTATTAAGTTAGAGGAGACACTCACGTGAAGTTTCAAAGAATTCAGGACTTGAGAATAGACAACGATCTTACTATAAAAGAAATCTCTGCCATGCTTGGTCTGCACCGGGATGTTTATTCCCGTTATGAAAAAGGGCTTCGTGATTTTCCAATTGACATTCTCATAAAGTTAGCAGATATTTATCACTGCTCAATTGATTATCTGGTTGGACGGGTTGATACGAAGTAATATAATACACAAAATGCCTACTCCGCAGACATTGATCACTATATATAAAGAAAAGACGATTCCACTCAGAATCGTCTTTTCTTTATAATATATGCTTATTTTTTCCCACGCAGCAGCTTAATGATCTTCCCCTCATACACCACTGTCACAATAACGATCAATGCAACCGTCACCAGACTATACCCTTTATTGATCTGCACTCCGGCGACATCACAGATACTGGTAAATAAAAGACTGAGCACGAAGATCAGCTTGACTGCGCGCACCATATGAATCGTATATTTTCTTATTTTCCCACTACATATTTCTTTCGGCAGGTTATTTACCCTTTCCGGATAACGTGCAAGCAGCGTCAGTCCAACATATACAAGGATCAGGATTGCCGCATTTAAAATAATCCCGGTAAATGATACTCCATATACGATTCCATAGTAGATCTGCAGTCCAAGATAGACCAGTGCAGCCACGATTCCCACTGCTTCAAGCAGGAAATCAACCGTTGTCATTTCTTCTTTTTTCAAATGTTTTCTCCTGTTCTGTTATTTCTAAATATGTTTCAAATGCCGTTTTCCATTCCTCCGTCAGCCGCTCTAAATTCCACGCCGCATTTGCGGGGCTTGTGGACGGCAGTTTTCCAAGCGGCGGCATTCCCTCTTTATGACAGTATTTTACAAAAAGCTGATGTGCTTTTCCACCATTTGCAAAAATTCCCTGTATTTTTGCATTTGATAAGATCAGATCCATATCGTTTGGCACCACATTTCTGATGGAGCTGTCGGAAGATCCAACGATATCACAGGAATCGATCACATCCCACACTGCTATGCGATGTCTTAGCAGAAGATCCTTCTTTTCATCGATCGTCTGTGGCAGAGGTTCCTTGAAAATCCCTGCAATCACCTTCCAGAACCGGTTTTGCGGATGCCCGTAATAGAACTGGTTTTCCCGCGACTTTACAGACGGAAAGGAACCCAGGATCAATATCCTGGATTCCTCATTGTATACAGGTAAAAACGTATGTTTTACATGTGTATATTCCATTTTATACCCGCTTTCTATTCATAATTTTTGACATTGGAGCTGTCTACTTTTTCAAATGGTACCCAGACATATAAACCATCTTCCGTAGCACCCTCTAAGGTCGTGACATCTTTTCCGGTTGCAAGTGCGATTGCTGCATAAACAGCACTCTCACCCTGTCCAACTGCGGACTGGTATACGGTAAAGTCCATCTTTCCATCTTCAATCGCTTTGCATCCGTCTGCAGTTGCATCGATTCCAAGTACCGTCACATCACTGATTCCTGCTGCATCACAGGCATCAATGATACCAAGTGCCATAGAGTCGTTGTTGCAGACAGCAACGTCACACTTCTGTCCTGTCTTTAAAAATATATTGAACATCTCTTTCGCACGATCCTGCTCCCAGTCGGCGTTATCTTCAAAGACATAATTGATCTTTTTCCCTGATGCATTTAAAGTATCCTTTAATGACTCAGATCTTCCTTTTGTCGCGGAATGTTTTTTCGGTCCTTTTAACAACACCACATTAATCTCATCCGCAGAAGCAAATTTATCTAGAATGTACTCTGCCTGATACTGTCCTGCCACATATTCATCCGATCCAACATAAATATATTTCCCAGCCTGAAGTCTCGACTCATCCGGGCAGCTGTTAAAAAATACGATTGGTATATCACCTGCAAGTGCTTCTAACTCCAGCGCTGTGTCGGCATCAACCGGTCCGCATAAAATCACATCATAATTCTCACTGACCGCCTTTTTGATATGTTCCACCTGGTTTTCAATGGAATTTTCTGCATCAAATACATCCAGCTGTGCCCCACACTCTTCCGCAGTCTGCTGTGCCTGTGCCACAAGTACATTTCGGAAGGTATCCGCCTGTGATAACGACAGCAGCATTTTTAAACCTTTTCCATCAGCTGCGCCTGTCTGTGTATTTCCACCACATCCGGCAAGGCATCCTACAAGCAATGCCAGACACATGATAGTACTTATTAATTTCTTCATCGCACGATCTCCTCTCTATATCCGGAACTGTTTTACCTGTTCTGCAAGTTGATCTGCAGAAACAGCAAGGTTATCTGCTTCCTGTTCTACCTGGTCACTGTTCTTTGAAATATTCTTTGCCTGCTGTAACATGGATTCTGATGTTGCAAGGATCTCATCGGAACTTGCCGCCTGTTCTTCCGAAATAGCTGCAACATTCGTAGCAACCTGATCTACTTGATTGATCTTATCAACCACATTGCCGATCAGTGTGCTTGTCTCCTGGATATTCTTAAAGATCGTATCAAATGTATCAACTGCTGTATGGATCAGCTCTGCACTGCCGGAAATATCCTGTGCACTGTTTCCTGCCTGTCTGACGGCATCTTCTACCAGATTGTTGATTTCAGTGATCAGCTCTGTGATATGTGCTACCGAATCCGCACTGTTCTTTGCAAGTGTACCAATCTCAGCTGCAACAACTGCAAATCCTCTTCCTGCTTCGCCTGCGCGTGCAGCCTCAATTGATGCATTTAAAGATAACAGGTTCGTCTCGTCAGCAATATCGCCAATCAGTTGGATGATCTGCACGATCTCGCCGGAAGCTGTTCCTACCTTATTAACGGCTTCCTCTAAATTATGGATGGAGACTTCAATATCAGAAAGTGCCTCGCCGACACGCTCCATATCTTTTCTGCCTTTTTCAGAAACAGCAACTGTCTCCTGCATCCTGCTCTCGACAATGTCACTGTCACTCTTTGTATCTGCTGCCACACCTGCAAGCTGTGTCGCATTCTGTGCAATCTCATTTACAGATACCGATAACTGGTCGACTGTTGCATTCAGCTCGCTCATCGACTGTGACTGGATTCCCGCTGCAGAACTCATCTCACCGGAAACACCCTTACTTGAGTCAGCCTGATTCTTCAACTTGCCGGAAACATTTCCCATTTCGGAGATCATCTGTTTCATGGAAGCAATAAACTTCTCCACACTTTGGCTCATGACTGCGATCTCATCATTGCCTTTTGTCTTAATAGAAACCGTGAAATCACCGGAAGTCATCGCTGTGATCACTCTTGTCATTTCCTTGACAGGTTTGATTACAACATGAGTTACACGTTCGATCAGTACACAGAGCAATGCAATACAGATCACACTGATTACGATCATAATATTACGAAGCTGTGTCAGATCCGAAAGTACAATGCTGGTCGGAATATACGATATCAAAAGCCAGTTGGTTCCGTCTACTTCCTGAAATACCGTCATATTTCCATCAAGTGTAGCAAAATTATAGTCTTTCTCTGCAGCTTTCTCTGCCGTAAGCTGGTAAAAATGACTCTGTCCTTCTGCCCCGAGTGTCTGGGAAATAAGAGATGAATCACGGTTTGCCAGGATCACACCGCTGGTTTTATCAACCAGAAATGCTTCCGCATCATTCATTTCAATAAAAGAGTTTACGATAATTGCAATACGGTCTAATGTCATGTCTGCTGAAATAACACGCACTTTATCAGATCCGTCATTTAAAATACCGGAGGCACTGATCACATTCACGCCATCTGCATTCTGATAAGCTGAACCGACTGCCATATTCACCCTGGTAAGTCCTTCTTTATACCAGGTACTGTTTGTTACATCTGATTCCTTTTTTGTTGATTCTGATGCCGTTATGAGCTGTCCTGTGGAATCTGCCACATAAAGTCCCTCCGGATAATTACTGTTATAGCCATAATAACCATCCAGTATTGTCTTTAACTCTTCATCACTCGGCTTCAAATCCTCAATGATCGTCTTCGCCATCTGAAATGAAGCAAGGTTTTCATTCAGCCATGCTTCTATCTGGGATGCCTGGTTCTCTACCGAAGACTGCAGTAAATTCTGGGAATATTTTTTGATCGTCCCTGCAGATATCTGATAAGCAGCCACAACAAGTACCACAACGATCGCAATTACGACTGGTATGATCACCCCAAGTAACTTTGCCTTAATCGACACCGTTTTTTGTTTTTTCATAAGCTGTCCTCTCTTTTTTACATAAAATTTACAACATAAATTATAAAATCTTCGTCGTTTTTCGTCAATATGTATCACAAACCGTTTTCGCTAAAATTTATATTGTATACATGTATTTTTCAAGAAATCGTATGATCTTTTCTTGAAAATGAGACCTGCTGTGCTATAATAAATTAGTGTGCCATTTTCTTTTTCATACATATATCAGGCACACGGGATTGGTATCATGCCGCTGCATGCGGTTTATACCAGAGAGGAGAACCTTAGATGGAACATTTAATCATTCCAAAAGATTATCATTCAGAATTAAATCTGCACGATACACAGATTGCAATCAAAACAGTAAAAGATTTTTTCCAGAACCTGCTTGCACTTCGTCTGAATCTGTCCCGCGTTTCGGCTCCACTTTTTGTTGATCCGTTATCCGGTCTCAATGACAACTTAAACGGTATTGAACGTCCGGTTACTTTCGATATCAAAGAGCAGAACGGGAAAGAGGCAGAGGTTGTACAGTCTCTCGCAAAATGGAAACGCTACGCATTAAAGAAATACGGTTTCGACTACGGTGAAGGCCTGTATACCGATATGAATGCGATCCGCAGAGATGAAGACACGGATAACATCCACTCTATTTTCGTAGACCAGTGGGACTGGGAAAAAATCATCCATAAAGAGGATCGTAATATCGAGACATTAAAAGAAACAGTTACCACTGTTTATAACTGCCTGCGCAAGACAGAAAAATATATGGCGATCCAGTACGATTATATAGAAGAGATTCTTCCACATGATATCTTCTTTATCACGACTCAGGAATTGGAAGAAATGTTCCCTGACAACACACCAAAGGAACGTGAATATTATATTACAAAAACCAAAGGTGCCGTATGTATCATGAAGATCGGCGATACTTTGGAAAACGGAGAGCCTCACGACGGACGTGCTCCGGATTACGATGACTGGTCCTTAAACGCAGATATCGTTGTTTACTATCCGGTACTTGACATCGCACTTGAGATTTCTTCCATGGGTATCCGGGTTGACAAGAAAGCGCTTCTCTCCCAGCTCAAAAAAGCAGGCTGTGAGGAGCGTGCAAAACTTCCTTTCCAGAAAGCGATCATCAACGAAGAGCTTCCTTATACAATCGGTGGTGGAATCGGACAGTCCCGTATCTGTATGTTCTTCCTTCGCAAGGCACATATTGGAGAAGTACAGTCTTCCCTGTGGCCGGAAGCTATCGCAAAAGAATGTGAAAAGAACGGTATTCAGCTTTTGTAACAGGAACGGGCATATGCTCCGCAGATATCCTGTCATCAACACTGATGCCTGATAAAAAACAGGTATGTTTCAAATGTCAGCAATGAGCTTTCCCTGCTCCCTGCTGACAAAAACATACCTGTTTTTTTCATCTTTCTGTTTTTTCAGTCCTGTGCGGTTTCCACTATCTTCCGGTCTTTTCAGTCCCGTGTGATTTCCACTATCTTCCGGTCTTTTCAATCCCGTCTGGTTCTCACTATCTCCCGTTTTTTTCTCCTGCTATGATTCCGTAATACTCCGGTCTTCTGTCCCGGAAAAGTCCCCATTCCAGTCGTTTTGCCCGAAGTTCATCCAGTTCATAGGTCTGGCTCAGGATTTCTTCTTTATCTCTGGAAGCACTTAAGATCACCTCTCCTGTTTCATCCGTCAGAAATGAGGAACCATAAAATTCCAGTGCCGACTCCTGTCCGCCATTTTCCGCACATGGCTGCACTACTTCCCTGCCGATCCGGTTTGCGGCAATGACAGGCATCAGATTCGCAGCCGCATGTCCCTGCATGCAGCGTCTCCAGTGCGGCATACTGTCACATTCTAAAATCGGTTCCGAGCCGATCGCTGTCGGGTAAAACAATAATTCTGCACCGAGCAGCGCCATCGCGCGCGCTGTCTCCGGGAACCACTGATCCCAGCAGATTCCAATACCGATGCAACCGTATTTTGTATCAAACACTTTAAATCCGGTATCTCCCGGTGTAAAATAAAATTTTTCCTGATAATAATGATCATCCGGGATGTGGGTTTTCCGATACACACCGAGGATCGTTCCATCTCCATGCATGCGATCGAATTATAGAGGTTATTGACATCACGCTCATAAAAGCTGATTGGAAGCACCACGCCCAATTCTTTTGCAAGACGTACTCCCATTGCCACAGCTTCACTCTCCTCCACAGTTCTTGCATAGCTGTAAAAATCATATCTGCGCTGCTGGCAGAAATATTCCCGCTCAAAAAGTTCCGGCAGTAAAATGATATTTGCGCCTTCCGCGGCAGCTTTGCGGATCATTTGTTCTGCCTTTTGTAAGTTTTTCTTGTGCTCCAGGTCGCATTTCATCTGAATTGCGGCTGCTTTTATCTGTCTCATGCGTGTATCCTTTCTGTTCTTTTTATTTTTGCACAGTGAATTAATTCTCCTATATGGAAGGTTGTACAATAAATTCCCTATAAGGGAATTTGCTGTGTAATACAGTGGATGTTTCCACCGCCTGTCAATATGTCTCTTGCGTACACCGGTATGATTTTTCTGTCCGGGCAGAGTTTTGCCATAATCTGCTGTGCACGCAGGTCGCTTTCTTCGTTTTCTCCGCCAAATACAGGCATGACTACCGCATTGTTGGAAAAATAAAAGTTTACATAGGAGGCGGCGAGCCGTTCTCCGACTTCCCTGACATCTTCACCTTCCTCAAATTCGTATCCTTCGAGTTCTTCTTTGGTGATACAGACCGGAATATCCGGAATTGGAAGTTTGTGGATGATCAGCTTTCTGGCCTTTGCGTCCCGCACCGAACTTAGATAATCAAAACTCGCTTTCGACATCGCATACTGCGGATCATTCTGGTTATTGGTCCATGCAAGCACAACTTCACCCGGTCTTAGAAATGCACAGACATTGTCCACATGCTCGTTGGTCTCATCCTGATAGATCCCGCGTGGCAGCCATAAAACTTTCTCCACGCCAAGGTAACACTTTAACTGTTCTTCAATCTGCTCCTTTGTAAGCGATGGGTTTCTCCCCGCACTGAGCAGACAGGACTCCGTGACAAGCAATGTTCCCTCTCCGTCGCTGTGGATAGAACCGCCCTCTAACACAAACGGTTCGGCATCATAACAGTCAAACTCGAATTTTCTGCAGAAATTCCATGCAAACGCATTGTCTTTTTCATAAGAAGCATATAGTCCATCCACTTCACCGCCCCAGGCATTAAAAGACCAGTTTACACCGCGCACCTGTGAGTTTTTTACATCATCACCTGTCTGCGCCGTACCATTTCCTGCTGCTGTCAGGTCTGAAATCTTTCCATCCGTTCTGTTTACCAGAAAGGTCGGCGCAACATCCCGCGCCCAGGAATCATCGGTCTCCATCTCAAAGACAACCACCGGATGTAAGTTTTCTTCTTTTTTCAGACTTTCCGCAAATGCTTTTGCATGGTCAATCCCCTTTTTTCCGGCAGCGACATACACTGTCTCACTCGCGGCGATTGCACGGATCACAGCTGAAAACGCTGTTTCTGCTTCCTTCGCGCCATTTCTCCAGGAACCGGGACGCTCTGGCCAGATCATGATACATCCCTGATGCTGCTCAAACTCACCCGGCATGAAAAATCCGTCCTGTACCGGTGTTGTATCTTTTATCATCTTAGGACAGTCTGCCTTTGAAATCTTCATAACCAAACTCCTTTATCATCTCGACATCTCCATCTTCCCGTAAGACTGCAATTCCGGGCAGCGGCATCCCGTTAAATGTATTATTTTTACAAGTCGTATAAATTGCCATATCGCCGAAGATTACCATATCGCCAGCTTTTAGTTCCTTCGGAAAATAGTAATCTCCGATCACATCTCCCGCAAGGCAGGTCGGTCCTGCCAAACGGTATCGGTGCTGATATTGCCCGCCTTCATCCGGCTGTTTTGCTGCATTGTAAATTGGTGGCTGGTACGGCATTTCCAGTACATCCGGCATATGGCAGGCCGCACTTGCATCCAGAATTGCAATCTGTGTCTCTCCATTTTTCACAATATCAAGAACACGACTCACAAGATACCCTGCATTCAGAGCAACCGCCTCGCCCGGCTCCAGATATACCTGAACATCCCATTTCTTCTTTATGGACAGAAGTAGCTCCTCCAGCCGGGACCTCTCATAATCATGTCTGGTAATATGATGTCCACCGCCCAGATTCACCCATTTCATTCGTGGAAGGATATCCCCGAATTTGTCTTCCACTGCACGCATCGTCACTTCCAGTGCATCTGCATTCTGTTCGCACAGCGTATGGAAATGGATTCCATCCAGCAGTGAGATCAAATCTTCCGTCATTTCTTGATTCCACTGTTCGCGTGTTGTTCCCAGTCTGCTGCCCGGAGCACACGGATCATATATGTCATGTCCGTCCTGTGTAGAACATTCCGGGTTGACCCGAAGTCCGATGCTTTTCCCTTGTGCCTTTGCTCTTTCCCCTAATTTCTTTAACTGCCCCGGCGAATTGAACACAATATGGTCTGCATACTCAAGAAGCTCATCAAATTCATCTTCCCGGTAAGCTGCACAGAAGACATGGACTTCCTTTCCACCCATTTCTTCTTTTCCCAAACGAGCCTCGTACAATCCGCTCGCTTCTGTACCTGCAAGATATGGCTCTAAAAGCGGATAGAAATTGTAATTAGAAAATGCTTTCTGAGCCAGTAATACTTTGCACCCGGTCCGTTCTGCCACCGCCAAGAGACAGAAGCC
>ENA-OPVU01000806-OPVU01000806.1-human-gut-metagenome-genome-assembly--contig:-NODE-806-length-19102-cov-3.905602_pt1 | contig 19102 bp, 16 predicted proteins | sample MGYA00241497_ERZ501986 | MGnify/ENA primary metagenome ERZ501986 (study PRJEB25962, sample SAMEA2042995) | human gut metagenome | biome: human gut; feature: human-associated habitat; material: faeces...
TATACCGCATAACAGGTGTCCACAAAAAATGTCTACTTGACAGGGGGCGTGTCAGAAGTGAGTCCGTTTTATGGGACACTAATTGTTGTATCATAACAGTGGAGTAGTATATCTCCCTTAGAAAATGAAAAAGGATGGGTTCACAGGATGAATAAGCAACAGCTCGCTCAGAAAATATGGGCTTCCGCAAATCAAATGCGCTCCAAAATCGAAGCGAATGAATATAAGGATTACATACTTGGCTTTATCTTTTACAAGTATCTATCTGATAAAGAAGTCAAATTCTTGAAGGAAAATGACTATGACGACGAACTTCTGAAAACCGTATCAGAAGAAGATGATGAAACGGTTAAGTGGGTTCAAGAGAATATTGGCTACTTTATTGCCTATAAAGACCTCTTTTCTACTTGGCTCTCTATGGGTAAGGACTTTGATGTTTCAAATGTCCGTGATGCGCTCTCTGCGTTCAGCCGGTTGATTTCCAACACGCACAAAAAGGTGTTTGATAAAGTATTTGACACTTTGCAAACGGGTCTTTCCAAACTTGGCGATAGCTCCGGTTCACAAACAAAAGCAATCAGCGGGCTTCTGACGCTGATAAAGGATATTCCTATGGACGGCAAGCAGGACTACGATGTTCTCGGCTTTATCTACGAATATCTTATCAGTAACTTTGCAGCAAATGCTGGAAAGAAAGCAGGTGAGTTCTACACCCCGCACGAGGTATCTCTGCTGATGTCTGAAATCGTTGCAAGCCACTTGAAGGGCAAAAGCGAAATCAAAATTTACGACCCGACAAGCGGTTCGGGATCGTTGCTTATCAATATCGGTCAGAGCGTTGCCAAATATATGACCGATGACAACAACATCAAATACTTCGCTCAGGAATTGAAGGAGAACACCTACAACCTGACCCGGATGAATTTGGTTATGCGTGGCATCAAACCGGATAATATCGTCACTCGTAACGGCGATACTCTTGAGGAGGATTGGCCGTACTTTGACGAAAATGATCCGGTGAATACCTATAATCCTCTCTATGTGGATGCGGTCGTGTCCAATCCGCCGTATTCGCAGGCTTGGGACCCGTCCAATAAAGAGGGAGATCCTCGTTATGCTCGTTTTGGACTTGCTCCCAAAGGAAAAGCCGACTATGCTTTCCTCTTGCACGATCTGTTCCATATCAAGCCGGACGGCATTATGACAATCGTTCTTCCCCACGGCGTACTGTTCCGTGGCGGTGAGGAAGGTGAAATCAGAAAGAACCTGATTGAGAATAACCATATCGACGCCATTATCGGGCTGCCTGCAAATATCTTCTTCGGGACAGGAATTCCCACCATCATTATGGTGCTGCGCCAAAAGCGTGAGAATACCGATGTCCTTATCATCGATGCATCCAAGGGCTTTATCAAAGAGGGTAAAAATAACAAGCTCCGTGCGTCTGACATTAAACGCATAGCAGATACCTTTATTAAGCGTGAAAACATACCGAAGTTTTCACGAGTCGTCAGTCGTGAAGAAATTCGCAGCAATGATTATAACTTGAACATTCCTCGCTATGTTGATTCCTCTGAAGCTGCCGAGCATTGGGATGTCTATGCGTCTATGTTTGGCGGTATCCCGACAGCAGAAATTGACGAGATGAGCGAATTCTGGACGGCGTTCCCTGCGCTGAAAAAGGCGTTATTTACTGAGAGTGGCATTCCTTATGTGAATGTGTCTACCCCTGATATTAAGAGTGCCATCAAGAGCCACCCTGATGTGGTCGGGTTTGAGAAAGCTTTTAACGCCGCCTTTTCCACTTTCCCGGCATTCCTGAAAGAAGAACTTATCGACCGGATGGGAAGCATCGAAATCTCTAAGGCTGAAACCGTGCTGAGTGCTGATATTTTCGAGCGATTGAAAGAAATTCCACTTATCGACAAATATGCGGCGTTCCAGCTTCTTGACGATGATTGGACAGGTATTTCCATCGACCTCGAAATGTTGCAAACCGAAGGCTTTGCTGCAACAAAGAAGGTCGATCCGAACCTTGTCATCAAGAAAAAGGACGGTAAAGATCAGGAAGTTCAAGAGGGCTGGGTAGGTCATATTATCCCGTTCGACTTGGTACAGGCGACTTTACTCTCCGCAGAAACGGACGAGCTTCACGGTTTGGAAAGCCGTTTGGCGGAAATCCCTTCTGAGTATGAGTCTATCCTTGATGAAATGACAGAGGAGGATAAAGAGAGCTGCAACGATGTTCTCACCGAGGAAGGCGATGCTTTCGTTCCGAAAGAAGTATCCAAAAAGATTAAGGAACTGAAGAAAGACCGTTCTCCTGAAAGCGTTGCGCTTCGTACACTCTTAGAAAAGGTAGAGTCTTTGGTCAAGAGCGAGAAAGAAATCAAGGCGGAGATCAAGGCAAAGGGTGCTGCGTTGCAGGCAAAAACAAAGGATACGATTGAAAGTCTGAGCGATGAGCAGGCTTTGGATTTGCTCGAAAAGAAGTGGATTGCTCCTCTCATTGAGAGCATTCACAAACTGCCTGATACCGTAATCGACAGCTTGGTGAGCAAAATTCAAGCCCTTCAGAACAAGTATGCCACAACTTTCTTCGAGGTCGAACAGCAGATCAGCGAAACCGAAGCAACGCTTTCGGGAATGATCGATGACCTTGAGGGTAATGAGTATGATATGCTGGGACTTAATGAGTTGAAGAAATTGCTGGGAGGTAGTGCAGAATGACGAAAAAATCAGATGCTCCCGCAATTCGCTTCAAAGGATTCTCAGACGCTTGGGAACAGCGTAAGTTGGGAGAAGTTATACGATTAAATGGACGAATTGGCTTTCGTGGTTATACAGAAAAGGATATTGTTACAAAGGATGATGGGGGCGTTCTAACCTTTAGCCCTACAAATATCGTTGACAATAAGCTGACCACAAATTGCAAAAACACCTACATAACAAGATTCAAATATGATGAATCTCCAGAAATCAAAATTCACAATGGAGATATTCTTTTTGTGAAAACGGGTTCTACGCTGGGTAAAAGTGCCTTAGTGACAGGGCTTTCGGAAGATGCGACATTAAATCCACAGGTAGTTGTTATGCGTACCAACAATTTGAATGTGGAATTTTTAGCTGCAATGCTCGTAACAAACGCAATTATTTCGCAAGTAAATTCGGCTAAAATAGGAGGAGCAATTCCGACTTTAACAGAAACAAGAATCAAAGATTTTGATGTGGCTATTCCAGTATCTGAAGCAGAGAAAGAACAAATTGGACAGTTCTTCAGTCAGCTCGACCACCTTATCACCCTTCATCAGCGTAAGTTTGAAAAGTTGACGAATGTGAAAAAGTCGATGCTCGAAAAGATGTTCCCGCAAAATGGCAGCAGTTACCCCGAAATTCGCTTTAAGGGATTTACTGACCCTTGGGAACAGCGTAAGTTCTCAGATGTTGTGGCAACTCGCCGTGGGCTAACATACAAACCCTCTGATATTCGGAAAAATGGGGTTCGTGTTCTGCGCTCATCAAATATAGCCGAGGATAGTTTTGTATTAAGCGATGAAGATGTTTTTGTTGTGCGTGAAGCTGTCAATATTGACTGTGTAAGAGCAAACGACATTCTCATTACCGCAGCCAATGGGTCGTCAAGACTTGTTGGAAAACACACGATTATCAGCGGAATCCCTGAAGAATCCGCTGTTCACGGTGGATTTATGCTTCTTGGCACAACGAAAGAACCGCACTTTGTAAACGCTTCGATGGGATCATCTTGGTACAGACGGTTTATTGAGTTGTTTGTGGCTGGCGGGAATGGTGCAATCGGTAATCTCAACAAAAACGATTTGGACAATCAAGATATAGCGATTCCATCAGAAAAAGAACAAAAGAAAATAGGTTCTTTCTTTCGCCAGCTTGACAACCTTATCACCCTTCATCAGCGTGAGTTGGAAAAGCTCCAAAATATCAAGAAATCTATGCTTGAAAAGATGTTCGTGTGACATCAATATCGCAGGAAGGAGGAAATCGAATGACATTCCAAAAAGAAGCGGACTTTGAGGAAGCCCTGATTAAAGTCTTGGCGGATAAAGGCTGGGAAAAAGAAGTTATCAAGAACCCGACCGAGCAAGACCTCATCCGAAATTGGGCAAGAATCCTGTATGATAACAACCGTGGTATTGACCGCTTGAATAACTATCCTCTTACGGATGGCGAAATGCAGCAGATTATTGAGCAGATCACGGAACTTAGAACCCCGTTAAAACTCAATGGCTTTATCAACGGAAAAACTGTGTCCATCAAGCGTGATAACCCTGACGACAAGCTCCATTTTGGCACTGAAATCAGCTTGAAAATATATGATCGCAGAGAAATCGCCGCTGGACAGAGCCGGTATCAGATCGTACAGCAACCAGCCTTTCCGAGCAAGTCAAAAATGCTGAATGACCGTCGTGGCGATTTGATGCTGCTCATCAATGGTATGCCGGTTATACATATTGAGCTGAAGCGCAGCGGTGTCCCCGTCAGTCAAGCATATAATCAGATTGAGAAATACTCATATGAGGGCGTTTTTACCGGATTGTTCTCGCTCGTTCAGGTGTTTGTTGCAATGAACCCTGAAGAAACTCGTTATTTTGCGAATCCCGGACCTGACGGAAAGTTCAATACGGATTACTATTTCCATTGGGCTGACTTCAATAATGAGCCTATCAACGATTGGAAAGCTATCGCCTCCTCGCTGTTGTCCATTCCTATGGCGCACCAGCTCATTGGGTTTTATACTGTTGCCGACAATGCTGACGGTGTTCTGAAGGTAATGCGAAGCTACCAGTATTACGCAGCCAGCGCAATTTCCGATGTTGTGTCTAAAACGAAGTGGGATAGCGGTAAGCAGCGTGGCGGCTACATTTGGCATACCACCGGCTCAGGCAAGACGATGACGAGCTTTAAGTCGGCTCAGTTGATTGCAAACTCCAATGATGCTGATAAGGTTATTTTCCTTACCGACCGTATTGAGTTAGGAACGCAGTCGCTCAAGGAGTATCGGGCATTTGCGGACGAGAACGAAACCGTGCAGGCAACAGAGAACACATATGTCCTTTTGACTAAGCTGAAAAGCAACGCAACGGCAGATACCCTAATTGTCACCTCTATTCAGAAGATGAGCAACATCCGAGATGAGGACGGAGGACTTAATGCAAGCGACATTGAAATAATCAACGGCAAACGGCTTGTTTTTATTGTTGACGAGGCTCATCGTTCAACTTTTGGAGATATGCTATCCATCATCAAGGAAACATTTCCCAATGCCATCTTCTTTGGCTTTACCGGCACACCGGTGTTTGAGGAGAATGCAAAGAAAAACAATGCCCAAACAGATGTTTTTGGCAATGAACTCCATAGATATAGCATTGCTGATGGTATCAGGGATAAGAATGTGCTTGGATTTGATCCTTATAAAGTCCTGACTTTCCGTGATAAGGATGTCCGCAAGGTGGTTGCTTTGGAAAAAGCAAAAGCAGCAACCGAAGAAGAAGCAATCAGCGATCCCAAAAAGGCAAAAATATTCTATGAGTATATGGACTCCTCCACCGTCAAGATGGCGGGCTTCTTGGGCGATGACGGAAAGTGGGTCAAGGGCATTGAAGATTATCTTCCAAAAACTCAGTACCTTTCCGCAGAGCATCAAAGCAAGGTTGTTGAGGATATTCAAGAAAACTGGCTTACTTTGAGTCACAACGGGAAATTCCACGCAATCTTTGCAACGAGCAGCATCCCCGAAGCAATAGACTACTATCGACTGTTGAAGGCTGCAATGCCGAAACTTAGGATCAGTTGCCTTTTTGACCCCAATATCAGCAATGAAGATGGTGACTACAAAGAATACAGAGGGCAGCCGATTGCTTTCTATAAAGAGCAAGGCTTAATCGAAATCCTTACTGACTATAATACGATGTTTGGTCAGGATTTTTCGATTGCTACACACGCTCGCTTCAAAAAAGACCTTTCTCTACGCCTTGCCCACAAAGAGCAATATAAGCGGGTCGAAAGAGAGCCTGAGAAGCAGCTCGACCTCCTGATTGTAGTGGATCAGATGCTTACCGGCTTTGACTCTAAGTGGGTCAACACGCTGTATATGGACAAGATACTGGAGTATGAGAACATCATTCAGGCATTTTCCAGAACCAACAGACTTTTCGGACCCGATAAGCCTTTTGGCATCATCAGATATTATCGCAAGCCGCATACGATGGAGCAGAATGTGAGCAAAGCTGTTAAGCTCTATTCCGGCGATAGACCGATAGGTCTGTTCGTTGAAAAACTGTCTTACAACCTCGGAAAGCTCAACGCTGTGTTTGATGATATTGCCTATTTGTTCAAGAATGCTGGTATCCCTGACTTTGAAAAGTTGCCTGCGGACGGAACCGTAAGAGCTAAGTTCGCCTCGCTGTTTAGAGATTTCAACGGATACCTTGAAGCTGCTAAAATCCAAGGATTTAGGTGGGACAAACACACCTACTCATTCAAGGACGAGGAAAGTGGAAATTCGATTGAAATTGCAATGGAGTTCGATGAGAACGCATTTTTGATTTTGGCACAGCGTTATAAAGAGCTTTCCGCTGCTTCTTCCGATGATCCTGGATCACAAGACATAGATATACCATACGATCTTGTTGGATACCTGACTGAAATTGACACAGGGGTTATCGATGCCGATTATATGAACAGTCGCTTCGATAAGTACCTCAAATTGATTCGACAGGAAGGTTCGTCCGAGGAATCTATTGAGCAAGCAAAGGCAGAACTTCACAAAACTTTTGCTGCCCTAACGCAAGAGGAGCAGAAATACGCAAATATCTTTCTGCACGACATTGAGCGAGGCGATGTCATTGCCGAGGACGGAAAAACGCTTCGTGACTACATCACGGAGTATCAGTTTAGAGCAAAAGATGACCAAATTCACCGTTTTGCGACTATCTTCGGTCTTGATGAGGATAAACTCAGGAATATGATGGGGCTTAACCTGAATGAAGCGACTATCAATGAGTTTGGCAGGTTTGACGAGCTGAAAAAGAGCGTCGATAAGACCAAAGCAAAAGCATTCTTTGAAGCATATGAACAAACCAAGTTGATTCCGCCCAAGGTCAATATGAAAACGGATCAGCTTTTGCGGCAGTTCATTCTTACCGGTGGATTTGAGGTTGATGTGCCGTAATGAGTGCCATCACCGCTAAAGCAAGCCGAAAAATGAAAAAATATGCGGTCTTAACAAGAGAGCCAAGGTGTTTCCTTGGCTCTTTTGATTTTTCTTGGGAACAGCGTAAGGTTGGGGATTTGCTCATAGAGCGTAATCAACAAGCACCAATGAGCGACGAATATCCCCTTATGGCATTCATAGCAAATGAAGGTGTTGCCCCTAAAGGTGAGCGTTATGACCGAAGCGCCTTAGTTACGGACACGGTAAACAAGCTATATAAGAAAACAGAGAAAGGCGATTTCATATATAGCTCCAACAACCTTGAAACCGGCTCAATAGGTCTGAATAAGTACGGAAAAGCCTGCATTTCACCGGTATATAGCATTTTTGAGCCTACTGGCATTGCTGACTCTGATTTTTTAGGAAGAAGATTGGTCAGAAAAGACTTTATAAATGCTATGGTCAAATGGCGTCAGGGTGTCATCTATGGACAATGGAGAATACACGAGTCCGATTTTCTGAAAATTGAAATAACTGTACCTTCAGTCGAGGAACAACGGAAGATCGGTGCTTATTTAGACCAGCTCGACAACCTTATCACCCTTCATCAGCGTAAATGTGTATTTATATTCGGCTTTTTTCAGGCTTTTATCTCTATGATCTTCACCGCTTCGACATTTTCTTGGGAACAGCGTAAGCTTGGTGAAATAGGCTCGGTTTCAATGTGCCGCCGCATTTTCAAGGAACAGACATCAGAAACTGGAGATATACCTTTTTATAAAATTGGAACATTTGGCGCTGATCCTGATGCGTTTATTTCCAGAGAGCTTTTTGAAGAATACAAATCAAAATATCCTTATCCCCAAAAGGGAGATATTTTGATTTCAGCGTCGGGCAGTATCGGCAGAGCCGTTGAATTTGCCGGGAATAATGAGTATTTTCAGGATTCAAATATCGTGTGGCTTAACCACGATGAAAGGCTCTCAAATCCATTTTTGAAGTGTTTTTACTCAGTAGTAAAGTGGGCTGGTATTGAGGGTAGCACCATAAAAAGGCTTTATAACGATAACATACTAAACACTGTTATTTGTATGCCATCTGTTCCTGAGCAAAAGCGCATAGGGCTATTCTTTGAAAACCTCGACAACCTTATCACCCTTCATCAGCGTGAGTGCATTTCTTTTACCGCAAGGGCGGGCAGGCGTATCCTGACCGCAAATAAAAAGCGAAATACTTCTTCTTGGGAACAGCGTAAGTTGGGAGATATTGCTGACATTGTGGGTGGTGGAACCCCAAGTACAGGAAATCAGAGCTATTGGGACGGTGATATTGATTGGTATGCACCTGCTGAAATTGCGGATCAAATCTATGCAAATTCGAGTCAGAAAAAGATAACCGGCTTGGGTTATGAGAATAGTTCAGCCAAAATGCTTCCTCCCGGTACAGTCCTGTTTACATCTCGTGCAGGGATCGGGAAAACAGCTATTTTAACCCGAAAAGGCTGTACTAATCAGGGATTTCAGTCCATTGTCCCACATCGTGGAGAGCTTGACTCTTACTTCATTTTTTCTCGAACCGAAGAATTAAAACGATATGGAGAGCTTGTTGGGGCAGGATCAACTTTCGTCGAGGTTTCGGGAAAGCAAATGGCTGTAATGGAGCTGATGATGCCGCCAACGATGCGAGAACAACAGACTATTGGAGGTTTCTTTCAGCAGCTCGACCACCTTATCACCCTTCATCAGCGTAAGCCATTTTTAATGAAATGGAGGACTTCTGATGCTAACAGAAACAAAACGAACAGACTTGTTCTGTGAATATTATGCAAAATGGATTACGGTGTATAAGAAGGGCGCAATCAGAAAGGTGACGATGGACAAGTACCTGATGACGCAGAAATGGCTCGTTAAGCTCGTCCCGAACCTGAGAGTATGTGATATGAACCGGATCGCTTATCAGCAGCTGTTGAACGACTATGCTGAGTTCCACGAGCGCCAAACCACGATGGATTTTCACCACCAGCTCAAGGGAGCTATTCTTGATGCTGTTGATGAGGGCTTGATTGAAAGAGATCCTACTCGCAAGGCAATCATCAAGGGAAAGCCACCGGTTGCTAAGAAAATCAAGTATCTCAATCAATTTGAGCTACACACGCTGCTGATCTCGCTTGACCTAAAGGATAAGGTGAATTGGGACTACTTTATCCTGTTGGTAGCAAAGACGGGGATGCGCTTTTCTGAAGCACTGGCTCTTACCCCGAAAGACTTCGACTTTGCCCATCAAACACTGTCCATAAGCAAGACTTGGGACTACAAGGGAAAGGGCGGCTTCCAGCCTACGAAGAACAAGTCGTCTGTGCGGAAAATTCAAATTGACTGGCAAACTGTCATTCAATTTTCTGAATTGGTAAAGCACCTTCCCGAAGATAAGCCCATCTTTGTCAACTCCACTGTCTATAATTCGACGGTGAACGACATTCTCGGCAGGCATTGCAAAGCCTGTAACATCCCTGTCATCTCTGTCCACGGACTGCGGCATACACACGCCTCTTTACTGTTGTTTACGGGCGTTTCCATCGCAAGCGTTGCCCGGCGTCTTGGACATTCGAGTATGACCACTACGCAAAAAACCTATCTGCACATCATTCAGGAACTTGAAAACAAAGACATCGACTTGGTGATGCGCTCTCTTTCAGGTTTGAGCTAAAAAAACGAAACCGGCTTGCGCTGATTAAAGGTGATAAAAAAGATGCCATCCGAAAGGGTGGCATCTTAGTTATTTGTCGTATCGTAGAAAATCGTTACAATGCTCCTGTTGGCGCAAACGGTAGCCTTGAGAAATCAGCGTATCGGCTTTTAGAGCGACAAGGTTAATATCTGAATTCAATGTCCGTGCGATCTGCTGTGTGTCGTATCCTCTTTCCGCAAGTTCAAGGAAGTCCTCATCTGATAGGGAAATCTGTGCGGCAAAGAGATTGGCTTCGTACTCCATACGGTTGTCACGCATATTGAAGATCTCAAACTCTTTGAAGCCCCCAACTTTCGTGGCTTCCTCCCGATGTAAAGCATCGTGCCCTAATTCGTGAAGTAGCACGATGTTCTCCATAACCGGATGCAGATCATTTTTGACAAAGATGAAGCGATTACGCATCAAGACTTTATATGCTCCACGCTGTTCATTGAACGGATAATACATTACCTCGATTCCTAAGTCCTTTGCTATTCTGAGAGGATCACGGGTTCCGCATTGAGCAACGATGGAGTTTGCTTTTTGTACGATTTCCGAAGTGCTTACATACATCGGCTTCACCCCTTTTCGGTTTGTTCCTGTTTCCATTCTAACACACAATGTGTCCCATAAATGGGACTCAATCCTGCTTGCCCTTAGAACGGTACTTCTTAGGGGTGTACTTTTTGTTTTTCTCTTTCGCAAGCCAATAGGCATCCATAATGGCTTGCATCATAACATCCATATCATCCTGTGCCAACTCACCGCCGGTAAACAAACCGGTTACTTCATCTGTGAGCTGTTGCGCTTGTTTGGCACCTCGTGCGCCATACTGCTCCGCAGCCTGAGCAACGAGCATACCATCCGTACCGAGAAGCTGATCCACGGAAATATTAAGTGCCTTTGCCAGCTTCTCCGCTGCATCCAAGCGAGGACGAGAGGTTCCGCATTCGTATCTCTGTATGGTACGGGGGGAAACACCGGAAACCTTTGCAAGCTGCTCCTGCGTCATATCATTTTTTTCTCTCAGCCCTTTTAATCTGTCGCTGAACTTCATTATCAATTCCCTCCATAAGATTTCTATTTTTAGCAACACGACACTTTTTTCGTCACTTCTTATTGACACGACATTGGTGTCGTGCTATAATCTGAATCACAACAACGACACTTCTGTCGTGTTCATATGATACAACACGACACTTTGGTTTGTCAAGAGGTTTCGCAGAATTTCCAAGAAATAAGGTGATTTAGTTGAGCAGATCAATACTGCATTGCGATATGAACAACTTTTATGCGTCGGTTGAATGTATGCTCGACCCGGCTTTGAAGAAGTATCCTGTCGCAGTCTGTGGTTCGGTGGAAGAACGACACGGTATTGTTCTCGCCAAAAACTACGCCGCAAAAGCCTTTGGGATAAAAACCGGCGATGCTGTATGGCAAGCGAAGCAGAAGTGCAGAAACCTTGTTGTAGTGCCTCCACACTTTGAGGAGTACATCAAATACTCTAAACTTGCAAGAAATGTCTACCAGCGCTATACAGATCAAGTTGAGCCGTATGGAATGGATGAGTGCTGGCTTGACATCAGCGGAACAGACTACACCTTTGGTTCCCCTGAAAAGGTGGCAAATGCCATAAGAGAAACTATCAAGTTTGAGCTGGGGTTGACCATCTCAGTCGGTGTGTCTTTCAATAAGATATTTGCCAAGCTCGGTTCGGATATGAAAAAGCCGGATGCTGTGACGGTCATACCGAAAGACACTTTCCGAGAAAAAATATGGGGACTCCCCGCAGCGGATTTGCTCGGTGTGGGACGGGCAACGCAGCGTGTATTAGATAGCTATTGCATTAGAACCATTGGCGATTTGGCTAAGACCGATCCTGACTTTCTGAACCGACGGCTCGGTAAAAACGGAATTGCCCTTTGGCAGTATGCAAACGGTAATGACCGATCCCGTGTTATGAACGCCGACTTTGTTTCTCCGGTTAAGAGCGTGGGACACGGAATTACTACCATCGAAGATTTGGAGAACGACGAGCAGGTGTGGCCCGTCTTTCTCGAATTGACGCAGGACATCGGACATAAACTCCGTGTCCACAAAAAGTGTGCGGATGGAGTCGCCATTCACATACGGGACAACACACTTTTTTCAAAGCAATGGCAAACGGCTTTGGATATGCCTACACAATCCCCAATGCTGATCGCAAAAGCGGCTTTTGCCCTCTTTGAAAAAAGATACGACTGGAGGAACCCGATTCGCTCAGTCACGATTCAGGCAATCAACTTGGTGCCACAGGACACGCCCCGACAAGTCGATTTGTTTATGAACATCGAAAAGATTGAGAAAGCAGAAAGGCTCGACCAGTGCATTGAAACCATTCGCCAGCGGTTCGGCAAGAACAGCATCCGCAACGGCATTCTTTTTCAAAATCTCCGGATGCCGAGTGAAAAGCCTGAGATTACTATGCCGACCGGGGTGCTTTGTTAAGGAGGTCAGTATGATTAGTACAAGCAGTAACAAGATTGATGAAATTGTTGTGCCTGATGAGATTGAAACCTATGTTTCGATGCCGTCCTGTTTGTTGCAGGGGTGCAGCAATGATCTGATTATTTTCCGTGCAGATGGAGGGAACCATTTCACCCACTACGGTATTTATGAGGGAATGTTTCTTATCTTCGATGTCAGCAAGGACTTCAAGGACGGACGCCTTTCCTGCTATCTGAACAATTCCGGCGATGATCGTCCTAAGTTCAAAGTTTCTGACAAGCCATTGGATGGCTATCGCCATTTTGGTAGGCTGGTTGCCAGTATGAAGAATTATGAGGTGTAAGGATGGAAGAAGAACGGCGCAAGGTATATGTGGAAGTCGATGTTACCCATAAGACGGATGGAACGGCTCGACCCCGAAAAATCAAATTTGAAGATGGTGAGGTCTACGAGATCGACCGTGTAAGGCACTGCTGTCGTGCGGCATCGACCAAGGTCGGTGGAACAGGGCTTCGTTATACGGTAATGATATGCGGCACGGAAACCTTCCTTTTCGATGAAGAAAACGGAAAGTGGTTTGTAGAAGGCAAGAAAAGAGCAGTTCTCTAAGGATGCCACCATTCATCAGCCCTGAAAGCGTCAAGGAACTTAATGAGGTGATGTGCGTGACAAAAGATAATTGGACACCTATACCGATGTATTGCTCCAACTGCGGAGCATTGCTTTACGGATATAGAAATGATGAGGGGAAAATCAAGTATGAATGCAAAAGGTGCGGAACCGTAGCGGTTCGAGTCCAAAAAGGACGCCGACACGACAAGATTGACCTTTATGCCCCGGAAGGGCAAATCCGATACTATTGATCGGCTAAAAACTGAATACGGCAAAACGACGGAATGGTTGAGGTGAAACAGACTGCGTAATTCCATCTCCAGGTCACTTGCTTTGAACACCTCGGTTGGTTAAACCAAACTTGCTATGCAGATATGAGAGGCCACCGACAAGACAGTAAGCCATAGGCTTACCCTGTCTTGCCGGTGGCTTCTTTTTTTCGGCAAGAACAACCGACCAAGGGCTTCCGGCAGAGAAAACTCTGAAAGGAAGCCTTTTTTGATGCTGAACAAGTGGCTCTGCTATATCGCTGAATATCCGTGATCTCCGAATTTTGAACCCGAAAACCAAATTCAAAATTCAAAGGAGATTACGGTAATGAGAAAAATATACCTTGTCAAAAAGAACCCAGAACAGCCCGCTGACGGCAATAACTGGATCGTAATGAACAGCTTCGAGTTTATGAACTTCGTTAAGACCCCGGAGGGGCAGAAACGAAAAGCGTGCTTTGGGCAGTTAGATGCCTGCTCTGTTGACGATGTGATCATCATCGCAGAATGCGGAGCTGAAACCGCAAAACAGTGGCGATCCGAGAAAGATAGACACGATTATCTTGCGTCAATCGAGAAACAGTCCGGGATGACGGTATTTTCCTATAACACACAGACAGCCACAGAGAATGAAATGTCCGGCGAGGAATTGCTGGCAGATAATCAATGCGATGTTGTTGAGGAAGTCCTGCGCCGCTTTCAAAAAGCACATATCCAAGAAACGCTCGCTACACTACTCCCCGAAGAAAGAGATTTGATAGAGAGCTTAATCATATCAGATTTTCCTATGACGGAGAGAGAATATGCTAAAAAAGTCGGAAAAACACAAAGCACGATCCACTGTCAGAAAGCTGCTATTCTGAAGCGCCTAAAAAATATGCTCCGTTTCTAAAAGTTTTTTCGTTCAAATCGAAAATTTTTTCCCAGTTGGTTAGTAGAGAGCAAAAAACGCAAACAGATAGGAGCATAGATAATGAAACAGGTAATGATGGTCAAATTCGACTCCCCAAAATGGAGAAAGGTAGATGAGTATAAGGTCGCAAACCCGTTTGTTGATGTCGGTTTTCGGCAGGTCAAGGATGTCGTTGATTTGCGTGTATTCGACCTGCTGAACATTAGCCGCATCAATAATAACAGGGCTGAAGAAATGCTTCTTTGTATTTACCATCTTCTCCAGCCGGACAGCCGGATTGACGAAGGTATTTATAACGACGAGATCGACCAGTATTTCTCGTATCGGGAATGGAAAAAGAAACACCAGCCTTTAAGTGGAGTGACCGTAAGGGAAATCCTCGCAACCGAAGATCTGAATGAGGATGCTTTACTTCGGATTTTTGATGGAGTCACCGCTGCTTTCTACAAATCCGATGAGTACAACAGTCGAGAATATCGTTATTCAAACCTTTCGGAGTTACGCAAGGCTATGAAGCATAAGGAGGGCGGCACGAATGGGAAAGCCCAGTAAGGACTATGCCGTTCCTCTTTGGGAAAAAGCAAACCTCACCGTTTATGAAGCGGCAGCCTACTCAGGTATTGGCGCAGATAAGCTACGAGAGCTGTCCGACAGAGAGGATTGCGAGTTTGTCTTGTGGAACGGCACAAAGCGGCTCATCAAAAGGAAAAAGCTCGATGAGTTTTTGGAAAGAGCCTATTCAATCTAACAATCAACGATGCGATTCGCAAAATCGCATCGTTGTTCCAAACGGTGGTTATCGGTATCCTAAAGCCAAACGAAAATGAAGGAGGAAACCGATATGACCAAGCAGGAAAAAGATAACCGAGTTCCCCTTTGGGAAAGAATGAACCTGACTTTAGAAGAAGCCGCCGCTTACACTGGTATCGGAACGGATAAACTTCGTGAGTTGTCGAATCGTGAGTCGTGTGACTTTGTTCTATGGGTCGGTACAAAAAGGCTTCTAAAGCGCAAGCAATTAGAGGAGTTCCTGATTAAGAGCTTCTCAATCTAAAACAGGAGGTTACTATGACTAAAAAGAAACAGGTCGGCGTAAGGTTCGACAGCAACCGTACCCGACTTAAAACAGGAGAAACCCAGCGTCCCAACGGCACTTATGCGTACCGTTGGTCAACGCCTGACGGAAAAAGGCATTCTATTTATGCTCCAACGCTGGAAAAGCTGAGAGAGCAGGAAGAACAGATCATTGTGGACAAGCACGACGGAATACGGTCGGATGTCAAAAGCATCACCGTAAATGAGATGTTCGATCTTTGGTGTCAGCTCAAAAGGGGAATCAAGGACAGCACATTCAAGAATTATATTTATATGTATGAGCTGTTTGTAAAACCGTCTTTCGGAAAGAACCGACTTGTCCAAGTAAAAAAGTCTGATGTGCGGAAGTTCTACAACTCCCTTGCTGACGGCAAGGTTCTGAAGATTGCCACGATAGATAATGTCCATAATGTACTCCACCAAGTCTTTCAGGTGGCAGTCGATGATGGAATGATTCGACAGAACCCAACAGACAATATGCTCAAAGAACTGAAGCTCTCCCACGGCTTTGAGCGTGAGAAGAAAGAGGCATTGACCGTGGCTCAGCAGAAGTTGTTCTTTGACTATATGCTCAGCCACCCCAAGGACACCCACTGGTATCCATTGTTCTATGTTATGGCAAACACGGGGATGCGAGTCGGTGAGATCACCGGGCTTCGCTGGAGCGACATTGACTTGAAAAAGGGCATTATCCGAGTCAACCACACGCTTGTCTATTATAATCACCGTGACGAAAAGGGCTGCTATTTTTCCATCAACACGCCCAAGACAAAAGCCGGTGAAAGAGAAATCCCGATGACTGAGGGAGTGAAACAAGCCTTCTTAATGGAGCGAGAGTTTCAATCTCAGGCTGAAATCAGCAGTAAGAGTCGAGTGGACGGCTATGACGACTTTATTTTTGTCAACCGTTACGGGGATGTTCAAAATCAGGGAAACCTCAACAAAGCACTCCGCCGTATGATGCGAGATTGTAATGATGAAATCCTCGAAAAATATGGAGCAGACTCTGATCCGGTTCTTCTGCCACAGTTCAGTTGCCACATTCTCCGGCACACATTCGCAACAAGGCTATGTGAGTCGGGAGCAAACCTCAAATTCATTCAGAGCATCTTGGGACACGCTGATGTATCGACGACGATGAATATCTATGTTGATGTGACCGACGCTCTGAAAAAGAAAGAGATCACCGCCTTTGATGACTATATGACAACCAAGCTGGAAACTTGAAGAGAAAGCACTCTGTGAGTAATTCGCAGAGTGCTTTCTCTTTTTCGCACATTTCTCAAAACTGAGGATGGAAATTATACTATAAGCAGTAATGAGAAATGGAGCGTTCAGATATGGAGAATAGTTTAAGCAGGATGCGACCGCACCTTGTATCAGAATGGTCAGAAAAGAACTTCCCGTTGACTCCTGATACCGTGACCTTTGGGTCTAATAAAATTGTGTGGTGGAAAGGGGCTTGCGGTCACGAGTGGCAGACAAGCATTAAAGCTCGCTCCGCAGGCGAGCAATGCCCAATATGTTCGGGAGCGAGGGTGCTTCAAGGTTATAACGACTTTGAAAGTAAGTTTCCTGAACTTACGAAGGAATGGTCGCCCAAGAATGAGCCGCTAAGACCGTCGATGATTACAGCGGCTACGCACAGAAAGGTAATATGGCAGTGCAAGCTCGGACACGAATGGACGGCGTCCGTGAAAAGCCGGACAGTGAACGGTACAGGTTGTCCCTACTGCTCACACAACTTTGTACTACCGGGCTTCAACGACTTGGCAAGCCGTTTCCCTGAAATCGCTGCGGAGTGGTCAGAGCGCAACCTTCCACTGACGCCGGATCAGGTTACGGCTTTCAAGAATATTAAAGTTTGGTGGAAATGTCGCTTGGGTCACGAATGGAACACATTGATTTCAACCCGTGCCGGAGGAAGTCAGTGTCCCTATTGTAGTGGGATAAAGCTACTCAAAGGATTTAATGACTTAAAAACAAAGTACCCATCCCTTGCCGCAGAGTGGTCGGAAAAGAATCTGCCGTTGACTCCCGATGCAGTCAATGAGAAGTCAACAAAGAATGTTTGGTGGAAATGCCGTACCTGCGGCTATGAATGGAAAGCCGTCGTCAAAGCACGGGTCAAAGGCGGTATGTGTCCTGTTTGTGCTGAGAGAGCCGTTCTGCAAGGCTATAATGATCTTGGAACAACTGATCCTCACTTGCTCTCAGAATGGGACTATGAAAAGAACTCCAAGTGGACACCGAGCAATGTATCGAGAAACTCAATGAAGGTCGTTTGGTGGAAATGCGGAGCAGGACACTCTTACCGTGCCAAAATCACAGATAGAACTATTGAGCAAAAGGGTTGCCCTCAATGTGAAGCTGAGTTTCAACAGGCTCTCCCACAGATGCTGATAATGATGTATGGAGCGCAGAACGGCATTACGGTCAAAAACAATAGCGACTCGGAGCTTGGAGTGCGGCTTGTTGCATACCTCCCTGAATTACATTGTGCGGTCGATATTGCCGGAGCAACCGTGACGGAGAAAAGAGAGCAAAGCGTGAAAGCTCACATTTGTCAAAGAAACCGGCTGGGTTACTACCTTATTAAAAGAACTACGGATACTTCGCAAATGGCAGCGGAAATCAAGACGCTGTTTATCCGCAATCATATTTACCTCCATACGGATTCCGAGAAAGATGTTCAAGTGCTTCGAGAGAGATTTTTAGAATGGAAAAACCGAAATGCTTGTAAACTGAACGGAAAATATTGAGTTTCGTTAAGCCGTGTGTTATACTGTAAGCCGTGTGTTATACTGTTTTAGTAGTTAGTTTCAGTATAGCACACGGCTCGTTTTCAAAAAAATGAAGCCACCTTACGCCAGCTTACTCCACGGCTTACGCCATTGGATTTTCCGCTATCTGAATTAGGCATAACTGAGCTTACCCCAGCTTCAAACGAGTAGATGCCGGTCGGGACTTATAGACGCTAAGCGGAGCTTATCTAAGGCTGGTCACGAAAATTCCGACAATGAAGCCGCTGGACAACTGAAATGGCTGAGAACGCCCCTGCGCCAAAGCGGCGCGGGGGTGTTTTTTCTGTCCCCCACTTGCCAAATGCCGCACCGGATAGTATACTTAGCACATAACATCCCGTCGCGGTGCGTACAGTAGCACAGGCGCGAAGGAGGAGACTATGTACACCATCAACGACCTTTATGATCTGACACATACACTGGCGGGGGACTACCTGGCCCGCTTTACCTATCCCTGGGAGGCGCTCTCCGACCTGGCGGACTGCATCCGTGCGCTGGGCGCACAGCTGGACAGCGAGTATCTGCCCTTTGGCCCGGAGGTGTGGGTGCACCGGACGGCGCACGTCGCGCCCACGGCATCCATCACCGGCCCGTGCATCATCGGGCCGGAGACGGAGGTGCGCCACTGCGCCTTTATCCGGGGCAGCGCGCTGGTGGGCGCCCATTGCGTGGTGGGCAACTCCGTGGAGCTGAAGAATGTCATCCTGTTCGATAACGTGCAGACGCCCCACTACAACTATGTGGGCGACAGCATTCTGGGCTACAAATCCCACATGGGTGCCGGCTCCATCACCTCCAACGTGAAGTCCGACAAGACCCATGTGGTGGTCACGGACGGTGCGGAGCGCATCGATACCGGACGCAAGAAGGTGGGCGCCATGTTGGGCGACGGCGTGGAGGTGGGCTGCAACAGTGTGCTCAACCCCGGCACGGTCATTGGTCCCCACAGCAACGTCTATCCCACCTCCAGTGTGCGCGGCACCATCCCACCCCACCACATTTATAA
>ENA-OPVU01000823-OPVU01000823.1-human-gut-metagenome-genome-assembly--contig:-NODE-823-length-18894-cov-3.363820_pt1 | contig 18894 bp, 14 predicted proteins | sample MGYA00241497_ERZ501986 | MGnify/ENA primary metagenome ERZ501986 (study PRJEB25962, sample SAMEA2042995) | human gut metagenome | biome: human gut; feature: human-associated habitat; material: faeces...
AGTTCCTATCCGCCTTGTCTTTTCCACATTTATGGTGTAGAATACAGATAATTAAATCAAGGAGGGACACAAAATGAGAAAACAGATGGCTAAAATACTAACCGCCGTTTTGCTGCTCGGCACATTGACTGATGTCTCGACTGCAAAAGCAGTGGCACCAAAGCTAAATAAATCCAAATTAACACTTTATATTGGAAGTAATTACACATTAAAAGTAAAAAAAAGCTTCCGGCAAGGTAAAATGGACTTCCGGTAAAAAATCCGTTGCAACCGTTTCTTCCAAAGGAAAAGTAGTTGCAAAAAAAGCGGGAAAGGCTAAAATCACAGCAAAAATTGGCAGCAAAAAGCTGATTTGCCGGCTGACAGTAAAAAACCGATCACTTGGGAAAGGAACAAAGTCAAGTCCAAAGTCCGCTTATAACAACAATTCCTTTACCTTCTATGAAGAAGGCAAAAAAATCGGAAAAATTTCCATGCAGTTAGAGTCCTTTGCTTCCGGTGCCAAATCCGCTAAATTAGCAAAAAAGAATTCATCTAATTTAGTTCCAAAATCAAATGAGGAATATTTGTATTTCCGCTTTAAGATTACCTATCATTCGGGTACACAGACAATTAAGGCAAAAGATGTTTTTAATTACTACTACAATATCTTCGGATCAAACTCTACAAAACAGATGACAAACTTAGATTGGGGATTCTTCTTTGAAGATGTCGATGATTTAGGTCAGGTGCTGTTATCTCCGGGCAACACGATAACTTGTGGCAAAGCAGTCTTGGTAAATAAAGGATTTGCCCCATATACTTACCGTATTCAGACCGGTAAGAACACTTACACTTGGTTTACAACAGCAAAATAATCAAGATAACAAAAAAGCAAGCCTCATAAGCAGACTTGCTTTTTTAATACTAAATTTCCAAAAGAACGCAGCCATGTGCAGAAATTGCTGTCTTTTGATTTGTTTGGATTTTTTCTCCTGTCCATAAGTCATTTGCAAATTCTTTTTCCTGAATCTCAAGTAATTCACTGATATTTACCATGCAGTCAAAACCTGATACATTGAAAATGGCCGCATAATCTCCTGTTTTCCATACAATCACCGTATCATCTCTAATTATCTCTTTTGCCTGTCCTGCCGGTAGTTCAAACAATGCAAGTACCTTTTGGTTGCATAACAGCGATAATGTTTCTTCATCCAATTTGGTTAATTCTGCCCCGAGCATAAGCGGTGACTGGAATATACACCAAAGTGTCATCATTGTCTTCTGCTCATCATAGGTAAGTGCTGACTTTCTTTCATCGCCAAACCCCTTTCCAATCATTCCAAACGGAAGCATATCGCAGTCCGGATATCCACCTTCTCTGGTCAGCCCCTGCCAGTTGTGACAACGGTCAAACATATCACGAAGCGATTCCCAATTATCCCACAAATCATCGGTAATGCGCCACATATTTGCATTTTCATGATAAAACTCATTTTCCTCTACAAGTGCCGGTCCCGGGGACAAACTTAATACAATATCTCTGCCACATTTTTCAATCGCCCGATGAAGCATTTTAATCTCCTCTTTGGAGGAATCTGCATCCATACGACAGATGTCGTCACATTTAATAAAATCAACTCCCCAGTCCGCATAAAGAGAAACAATGGAATCATAATACTCCTGCGCCCCCTCAACACCCGGTGTTACGCCATACATATCGGGATTCCATCCGCAAATCGAATAAGCGTCTGCAATTTCATTTGCTGTTTTATCGGTGCCAAGAATTTTTGTCCTTTGATATGCTGCCTGACGTGGAATTCCTCTCATAATATGAATTCCAAATTTCAGTCCAAGCCCGTGCACATAATCCGCCAATGGGCCAAACCCTTTGCCATCGGCAGAGGATGGAAAGCGTTTAACACATGGCAGTAAACGACTATATTCATCCATCTCCACATGGCAGAACGGAACATACTGAAAGCGCTCTCTCTGCTCGCCGGCCTCATAGGAATACCAGGCAATATCAACAACTACATATTCCCATCCATATTCCTTTAAGTGAGCCGCCATATAATCAGCGTTTTCCCGAACCTGCTCCTCATTTACGGTTGTGTCATAATAATCATAACTATTCCAGCCCATCGGCGGTTTCTTTAAGTTCATGTATACAATCCTCCAATTTTTTCTCTATCGTACTATTTTTTCTCTATTTTTTCTATATTTTTTTGTGACAATACCATGTTAAAATGTGACATTTACGATCATATTCCTATGGTTGTATTTTTTTTCGTTCGTGCTATAATAGATACAGACTTTTGGAGGTATAGATTATTATGAAAATCAGTAATAAGATACAATCAAAAAATGGCTTGAATATTATTATTGTTGGATGTGGGAAAGTGGGAATGACCCTAATCGAGCAATTAAGCAAAGAAGGCCATGACATTACCATTATTGATAAAAATGCAGCGAAGGTTCAGGAAATGTCCAATCTGTATGATATTATGGGGCTGGTCGGAAATGGTGCCAGTTATAGTGTACAGATGGAGGCCGGAATTGAAAACGCTGATTTAATTATTGCGGTAACAGCTTCTGATGAATTAAACCTGTTATGCTGTACAGTTGCCAAACAAGTCGGAGACTGTGCTGCGATTGCCCGTGTCCGCACACCGGATTACAGCAAAGAAGCCGGATACCTAAGAGAAAAACTTGGTCTCACCATGATTATTAATCCGGAATTAGAAGCTTCCCTTGAGACAGCCCGTATTCTTTATCTGCCAACAGCGTTAGAAGTAAACTCTTTTGCTCATGGTCAGGCAGAAATTGTAAAATTTAAAATTCCGGAGGGAAATTTATTAGACGGAATGACAATTGCCACCTTAGGAAAAAGTATTACAAATGATATTCTTATCTGCGCCATCGAACGTGAAGGTGAAGTTTATATCCCAGGCGGTAATTTCCAAATGGCAAAGGACGATATTGTTTCTTTTGTTGCTCCAAGACGCCATATCCGCAGTTTTCTGAAAAAAATCGGCTTTAAAACCAAACAGGTAAAAGATGCTATGATTGTCGGTGGTGGAAAAGCTTCTTACTATTTAGCCAAACAGTTAATTGCCATGGGAATCGATGTAAAAATCATTGAACAGAACAAGGAACGTTGCGAGGAATTAAGTATTTTACTGCCGGAAGCAATTATTATTAATGGAGACGGCACGGATGAGGAAGTTTTACGTGAAGAGGGAATTGAATATGCACAGGCATTTATTCCATTGACCGGTATTGATGAGGAAAATATTATGCTGACACTCCATGCAAAACAAGTTTCCAATGCAAAATTGATAACTAAAATCAATCGAAGCACTTTTAAAAATGTAATTAGTAAGCTGGATTTGGGAAGTGTAATATATCCACGTTACATTACATCCGAAGCAATTATTGCCTATGTACGTGCGAAAAAGAATTCGACAAACAGTAATATTGAAACTTTATATCATATGTTTGATAACCGCGCAGAAGCCATTGAATTTTGTGTTGATGAACCATCTTCTGTTACCGGTATTCCACTAAAAGATTTGATGTTAAAAAATGATTTGCTGGTTTCCTTTATCTATCGAAACGGCAAGGTTCAAATTCCAAGTGGTTTGGACACCATTGAAGTTGGTGACACCGTTATGATTGTTACAACCCATACCGGTTTAGATAATATACAGGATATTATAAGGAGTTAATGAATTATGAATACATCAATTATCCGCTATATTGTCGGATATATTTTAAAGATTGAGGCAGCACTTTTACTGATTCCTTCCATTGTAGCTGCTATTTACCGCGAACCGGAGGGGTTATGTTATCTTTCTGTTTCCGCTCTGTGCATCTTCCTTGGTGTACTCCTCTCTTTCCGGAAACCGAAAAATCATGTTTTTTATTTAAAAGAAGGCTGTGTTGCCACATCCTTAAGCTGGATTGTACTCAGTTTTTTTGGTTCCATTCCATTTTTACTGACCGGTGAAATCACATCCGTACCGGATGCTTTGTTTGAAACCATTTCCGGTTTCACAACAACCGGAGCCAGTGTTTTAAATAATGTGGAAGCACTTTCCCACTGCTCGCTTTTCTGGCGCAGTTTCACACACTGGGTTGGCGGCATGGGTGTTCTGGTCTTTTTGCTGACTCTGATTCCCCTCACAGGCGGCAGCCATATGAACCTGATGAAGGCAGAAAGCCCCGGCCCTCAGGTGGATAAGCTGGTGCCCAAGGTGCAGTCTACCGCAAAGATCCTGTACGGCATCTATTTTGCACTCACCGTGCTGGAGGTGGTATTCCTGCTGCTGGGCGGCATGCCGCTGTTTGAGTCCATGCTCACGGCCTTCGGTACGGCGGGCACCGGCGGCTTCGGTTTCAAGAACGACAGCTTTACCAGCTTTTCTCCCTACATCCAGTGGGTCGTGACCATCTTCATGATCCTGTTTGGTGTCAACTTCAATGCCTACTTCCTGCTGCTGCTGCGCAAATTCAACCGCGCCATCAGCGAGGAAGTGCGCGGCTACTTCGCCATTATTCTGGTGGCAATTGGCATTATCACGGCCAATATCTACAGCCTTTATAACAGCTTTGGCGAAGCGGTGCGTCAGGCAGCCTTTCAGGTGGGTTCCATCATCACCACTACCGGTTTTTCCAGCTGCGATTTTGACCTGTGGCCCACCCTCTCCAAAGAAATTCTGGTGGTGCTCATGTTCATTGGTGCCTGCGCAGGCAGCACCGGCGGAGGCATCAAGGTGAGCCGCCTCCTCATTCTGGGCAAGACCTTGCGCAAGGAGCTCAAGCAGGCACTGCACCCGCAGGTGGTGGCCCCCGTCCGCATGGACGGCAAGCTGCTCAACCACGAGACCATCCGCACCACCAATGTATTTATGGGCGCGTATTTCTTCATCTTCGTGGTCTCCTTCCTGCTCATCAGTCTGGATGGCTTTGATATGGTGACGAACTTCACAGCCATTGCAGCTACTTTGAACAACATCGGCCCGGGCCTTGCGCAGGTGGGCCCCATGATGAACTTTGGCAGCTTTACGAACCCTGCAAAGCTGGTGATGATCTTCGACATGCTGGCCGGCCGTCTGGAGATCTTCCCGATGCTGGTGCTGTTCCTGCCGGATACATGGCGCAGATTCTAAAAAGCAATTATAAAAAGCCATCTGTGATCTCCTGCTCGTATTGAGCATTTGGAGAGATACAGATGGCTTTTTTGCGCGTAACGATAAGCTGCACAAACCCTTCCCTTTTCGGGGAGGGCGGATCTGCGAAGCAAAGACGAAGAAGCTTTTATACTTCCACTTTTTCCTGTGCCCGGTACTGCAGGGCTTCCAGCACACAGTCCTCATCCAGCAGCTGTTTGCCTGCCAGATCGGCCACCGTGCGGGCCACCCGCAGGATGCGGTCATGGGCGCGGGCGGAAAGGCCCAAAGCGTCGTAGGAGGCACGCAGCAGCCGCTCGGCGGCGGGGGTCATGCGGCAGACGCGCCGCACCTGCCCGGCGGTGAGCTGGGCGTTGCAGAGCACACCCTCAAAACCCGGGGCGGCATAGCGCTTTGCCTGAATGGCCCGGGCGGCAAGCACCTGTTTGCGCAGATCGGCGCTGCTCTCGGAAGGGACGACGGCGTGCAGCTCGTCAAAGGCGATGGGGTCCATCTCCACGCACAGGTCGATGCGGTCCAGCAACGGGCCGGACACACGGCTGCGGTACTGCCGCACAGCACTGGGCGAACAGGTGCACTGCCGGGTGGGGTGGCCGTAGTAGCCGCACTTACAGGGGTTCATGGCGGCTACCAGCTGGAAGCGGCTGGGATAGGTGGCACTGCCTGCCGCGCGGCTCACGGTGATCTGGCCGTCTGGCGCAGCACTTCCAGACTCTCGCGGGAGAACTCCGGCAATTCGTCTAAAAACAGCACACCGCAGTTGGCAAGGCTGCACTCGCCGGGCCGGAACTGTGCGCCGCCGCCAGCCAGAGCTGCGGCACTGGCCGAGTGGTGCGGGCTGCGGAAAGGCCGTGCAGAGATCAGGCCACGGCCCTGCGGCAGCTGCCCTGCAATGGAATAAATTTTAGTGGTTTCCACGGCTTCCTCACGGGTGAGCGGCGGCAGGATGCCGGGAAGACGCTTTGCCAGCATGGATTTGCCGGTGCCGGGTGCGCCAATGAGCAAAACATTGTGTCCGCCTGCGGCAGCAATGACCATAGCCCGCCGCGCCAGCGACTGGCCCATCACGTCCGAAAAATCCGGCACCTGTGCCCATGCGTCTGCAGGGTCAAAGGGAACAACAGCCGCCGGGGCAAGCGGGGAGATGCCGCGCAGGGCATCTACAACTTCGCGTGCCGTGTGGGCGGGGTAGACGGCCATGCTGTCGGCACAGGCCTCGGCTGCTTCGGCGGCATTCTCGGCAGGTACATACAGGGCGTGGATGCCATTTTCTGCTGCAGCCAGCGCCATGGGCAGCACGCCGGAAACCGGCCGCAGGGTGCCGTCCAGTGCCAGTTCGCCCAGAAATGCCGCGTCGGCAGGCACATCCTCCAGCTGGCCGCTGGCAGTGAGCACTGCCAGCAGAAGCGGCAGGTCGTACACCGGGCCGGTCTTGCGCACATCCGCCGGGGCAAGATTGATGGTAATGCGCCGGTCCGGGAACTTGAAGCCCAGATTTTTGATGGCGGCGCGCACACGGTCGGCGCTTTCACGCACAGCGGAATCCGGCAGGCCTACGATAGAAAATGCAGGCAGACCGCCGGAAATGTCGGCCTCCACTGCCACGGCAAAGCCGCTCAGGCCGTTCAGACCAAAGCTTCTGGTAACAGAATACATGTTGTTCTCCCTTATCCCAGCGGATGATATGACGGAAAAGAATTGGCAAAAGTGGAAAATATTGGATGATTATGTCATACTTCGACACAAAAATACTTCTGAATTCATTATAGTAAAGGGCAGGAAAGATGTCAATGCGATAGAGAGGAGAGAGTTTTCCATGATGAGCAAAGAATACTGCCGCTATATCCGTACATATTCAGAACTGGAAGGGCTGCAGCATGCCCACACCCTTGTATATTGCGGCGCCGCCGCTGCGCAGGGCGTTGTAATGGAGCTGCGGCAGGAGCAGGATGGCCGGGTGCGCCGCAGCGCGGTGCTGCTGCAGGACAGTTTTGCCCGGGCAATGCAGCTGCTGCGCTACCTGTGTGAAAACAGCGTCGGTTTGGAGCAGTGGCTGGACGTTCTGGACGATGCAGGCCAGAGTTATGAACTGCTGGAAAATGCAGGCGAGGCCGGGACGGTTCCCGACTTTACCGGGAAAAACTTGGAATTTTGTGCCATATGCCGGTTTTAAACTGCAAATCTTGTTGCAGATTACGCAATTGACACATGGATGCGGAGAGTTTATATTATAAGTAGGTTTAACCAAACCTGTTCTTTTTTGCGGAAAAATTTACAAAAGGTAAGGTGTGCAAGATGTATTTGGATGAATATAAGCGCTGGATGGCTGCAGAGCTGGAAGACGCTGATCTGAAGCCGGAGCTGGCCAAGATCGAGGGAAATGACGACGAGATCAAGGACCGCTTTGCTGTGGCTTTGAAGTTTGGCACCGCTGGTCTGCGCGGCGTTCTGGGCGCTGGCACCAACCGTATGAATATCTATGTTGTGCGTCAGGCCACGCAGGGTCTGGCAAACTGGGTCAAGACTCAGGGCGGCAGCCAGACTGTGGCGATCAGCTACGACAGCCGCCTGAAGAGCGATATCTTTGCCAAGACCGCCGCAGGCGTTCTGGCGGCAAACGGTATCAAGGTGCGCATTTACGATGCTCTGATGCCTGTGCCTGCACTGAGCTTTGCTACCCGTTACTACCAGTGCAATGCTGGTATCATGGTCACGGCTTCTCACAACCCGGCCAAGTACAACGGCTACAAGGCCTACGGCCCGGATGGCTGCCAGATGACCGATGATGCTGCCGCCATCGTGTACGATGAGATCCAGAAGACGGATGTGCTGACCGGTGCAAAGTACATCCCCTTTGCCGAGGGCGTGGAGCAGGGCCTGATCCGCTTTGTGGGCGACGACTGCAAGAAGGCACTGTATGATGCCATCGAGGCCCGTCAGGTGCGCCCGGGCCTGTGCAAGACTGCCGGCCTGAAGCTGGTGTACAGCCCGCTGAATGGTTCCGGTCTGGTGCCTGTCACTCATGTGCTGAACGATATGGGCATCACCGATATCACCATCGTGCCCGAGCAGGAGTACCCCAACGGCTACTTTACCACCTGCTCCTACCCGAACCCCGAAATTTTCGAGGCTCTGAAGCTGGGTCTGGAGCTGGCAACCAAGACTGGTGCCGATCTGATGCTGGCCACCGACCCCGATGCCGACCGCGTGGGCATTGCCATGAAGTGCCCGGATGGCAGCTATGAGCTGGTATCCGGCAACGAGATGGGCGCTCTGCTGCTGGATTACATCTGCGCAGGCCGCATCGAGAAGGGCACCATGCCCAAAAACCCGGTGGCCGTCAAGTCCATCGTATCCACTCCTCTGGCCGATGCCATTGCCGCACACTACGGCGTGGAAATGCGCAGCGTGCTGACCGGCTTCAAGTGGATCGGCGACCAGATCGCAAATCTGGAAGCTGCCGGTGAGGTGGACCGCTTCATCTTTGGCTTCGAGGAGAGCTACGGCTATCTGGCCGGCCCCTATGTGCGCGATAAGGATGCCGTCATCGGTTCCATGCTGATCTGCGAAATGGCCGCTTACTACCGCAGCATCGGTTCCTCCATCAAGCAGCGTCTGGAAGAGATCTACAAGGAGTATGGCCGCTACCTGAACAAGGTGGACAGCTTCGAGTTCCCCGGCCTGACCGGCATGGAGAAGATGGCTTCCATCATGCAGAAGCTGCGTGATAACCCGCCCGCCGAGCTGGCTGGCCACAAGGTGGTCAAGGTGACCGACTACAAGAAGCCCGAGGAGACCGGCCTGCCTGCAGCAAACGTGTTGATCTACAGTCTGGAAAACGGTGCGACCGTTGTGGTGCGTCCCTCCGGCACTGAGCCGAAGATCAAGACCTACTTCACCACTCTGGGCAAGGATCTGGCTGAAGCACAGGCACAGAAGGATGCTCTGGCTGCTGCCATCGAGCCGATCCTGAAGTAAACTCCATCAAGAACAAGTTTGTGCCCCTCTGCTGTGTGCAGAGGGGCATTTTTGCTGTAGAATATTGGTTGCAGTTTGGGAAGTTATACGCTATAATAAAATATGGCTTACTATAGGAATCGGGCAGGTGAAGAAATTGGAAAAGAGAGTATCCGCGGTACTGGTGGCGGCGGGGTCTTCCACACGCATGGGCTTTGACAAGCTCAGCTTTGATCTGGGCGGCGAGACCGTGCTGCACCGCAGCATCCGCGCGTTTGAACAGGATCCGCTTGTCACGGAGATCGTGCTGGTGGCCGGTAAGAACCGCGCCTTTGTGGAGCAGCAGGCAGCAGACTGCACAAAGCCTGTGCAGATCGTAACGGGCGGCACTACCCGCGCCGAGAGCGCAAAAAACGGCGTGCTGGCGGCAGCAGGGGAGCTTGTGGCAGTGCACGACGCGGCAAGACCCTTCGCCAGTCAGGCCGTCATCACAGCAGCGCTGGAAGCAGCGGCCCGGTGCGGCGCAGCTGCACCTGCCGTACCGGTAAAGGATACCATCAAGGCTGCAGCGCGCGGCAACGGAAAGATCGTGCCGGATGCCTGCCTTGTGTACACAACGCCCGACCGCAGCACCCTGTATGCGGTGCAGACCCCTCAGTGCTTTGACCGCGCAGAGTACCTTGCTGCGCTGGAAGAGCTGGATGCCGAAAAAGCCCGCCTTGTCACCGACGACTGCAGCCTGTTCGAGCTGACCGGCCGCGCCGTGCAGCTGACACAGGGCGATTACGCCAATTATAAGATCACGACCCGCGAGGACTTGCCCCGCCCGGAACAGAAAGAGGAACACAAAATGCGCATTGGACATGGTTATGACGTGCACCGTCTGGTGGAAGGCCGCAAGTTGATCCTGGGCGGCGTGGAAGTGCCTTTTGAAAAAGGCCTGCTGGGCCACTCGGATGCAGATGTGCTGGCCCATGCGGTGATGGATGCTGTGCTGGGTGCCGCTGCGCTGGGGGATATCGGCCAGCATTTCCCGGACAATGACCCAGCCTACTCCGGCGCCGACAGCCTGAAGCTGGCCCGCCGTGTGGCCGAAATTTTAAAGGAGCACGGCTTCCGCATTGAAAATATCGACGCGACGCTGTTGTGTCAGCGGCCCAAGCTTGCGCCGTACATTCCGGCCATGCGCCAGAATCTGGCCGATGCCTTCGGCCTGCCGGTGGATGCCGTGAGTGTAAAGGCCACCACCGAGGAACGTCTGGGCTTTACCGGTGAGGGGCTGGGCATTGCCGCCCACGCTGTTGCCCTGATCGAAACACTGTAAACGGGAGCGTGTACCAATGACTCTGAACGCGATCATTGCAAATTTCCAGACCTTCAAACTGGTCGATTTGCTGGATATCATCATCATTTCCTTCCTGATTTACCAGCTGCTGGGCATTGTCAACCGCACCCGCGCCGGCCAGCTGTTCAAGGGTGCGCTGCTGGTGATGGCCGTCTATCTGGTGGCAGAAACGCTGAACATGCGTACCGTCACATGGCTGCTGAACTCACTGCTGCAGGTGGGCCTGCTGACGCTGGTGGTGCTGTTCCAGCCGGAGATCCGCCGTGCGCTGGAGCGCATGGGCCAGACCGACCAGTGGGCCGCCAAGCTGTTCAATGTCAAAGGCCGCTACAACGATCCCAGCCTGAAAGGTGCATGGCGCAGTGCCATCATTGCCATCTGCGATGCGGCAGAGCGCTTTTCTGAGACCAAGACCGGTGCACTGATCGTGCTGGAACGCCACACGAACCTTTCGGAGATCGTGCGCACCGGCACGCCGGTGAACAGTGCGGTCAATCTGGAAGTGCTGGGCACCATTTTCTACGAGGGCACGCCCCTGCACGATGGTGCTGCCATCATTGAGAATGGCCGCATCAAAGCCGCGGGCTGTGTGCTGCCGCTTTCCAACAATCTGGATCTTGGCAAGGATATGGGCACCCGTCACCGTGCCTGCCTTGGCATTGCCGAAAATTCCGACGCCATCGCCATCGTGGTCAGCGAGGAGACCGGCATCATCTCCATGGCAAAGAACGGCGTGCTGATCCGCCATTTTGACCGCCAGACCCTGTATACCCGTCTGGTGGATGAGATGATCCCCAAGGAGACCACCACCGAAAAGACGACGGTCAGCGGCTGGCGCGGTCAGCTGGACCGTCTGTGGAAATGGGTCAGCCAGAAGGAGGACGATGCGCAATGAACAACGAACCCAACAAGAAAAATGGCGCAAAGCCTGCGGTCGCCCATAAGAAAAACATTCTGGACGACCGCCGCATCCGGCTGGCACTTTCGGTGCTGGGTGCCATCGTTGCATGGATGGTGGTCACGATCATCGTCCAGCCCGGCACCAGCAACACCATCTACAATGTGCCGGTGGATTATACCTACGATTCCGCTGCTTACACCTCCCGGGGCCTGAGCATCGTCAGCGCCGAGGATAAGACCGTGAACCTGAAAATCTCCGGCGACGGCTACACCATCGGCGGGCTGACGGCTTCCGACTTTGTGGTCTACCCGGATTTTTCCAGCGTACGCGACAGCGGCGAAAAGACCCTGCGCCTGCTGGTACGCGGTGCCAACGGCCTGCTGAACGGTGTGACCGTGACCATGGAAGGCAATGACAACACGGTGGATGTGGTGTTTGACGTGGTGGAGGAAAAGACCCTGCCCGTTACCATTACCACCAACTACCTGACCATCGCGGACGGTTATATCCTTTATAGTACGGATGTTTCCAAGGAGAATATCACCCTTTCCGGCCCCAGCAGTGAGCTGAATAAAGTTGCTACCTGCACTGCAGAGGTGACCTACAGCGGCGAACTGACCGAGTCCATCACGCTGAACACGCCGCTGCGCTTCTATACCTCCGGCGGCAAGGAAGTCAAGTTTGAGTACACGGAGCTGGAAGAGAACAGCGTGGATGTGACCTTGCAGGTGTACAAGATGGCAACGCTGCCGGTGGACGTGAATTTCATCAATGCACCGCGTGATTTTGATGATTCGATGCTGGTATATGCACTCAGCCGCAAGCAGCTCAAGGTGGCAGGTCCGGCAGATAAGATCGATATGCTGTCCACGCTGCCCATCGGCAATATCGACCTTTCCACCTTTACACTGAACAAGAGCTATGAGCTGCCCATCGACCTGCCCGCAGACATCTATCTGCTGGATAACATTTCCACCATAACGGTCAGCTTTGACTGCTCCAATCTGGGAACCAAGACCATGAACCTGCCCAATACCTGCGTGCAGGTGGTCAACCTGCCCTCTACCTACCAGCTGACGGTGCAGACCGAACGCCTGATGAATGTAACGCTCTGCGGCCCCAAGGGCGCGATCGAAACGCTGACCCCGGAGCAGGTGGTCATTGAGATCGATGCCGAGGATTTCTCGGTGGCGACCGGCGAGCAGAACATCGCCTGCCGCCTGTATGTGCCCTCCAACGGCAAGATCTTTGCACTGGGCAGCTATGTGCTGCAGTGCCGCATCGAAAGCAACTGAAACAAAAAGGAACACACGATAACATGATTCTGGTTCGCAACATCCGTCTGCCGCTCTCTGCCGGAGAGCCGCAGGCATTTGAAAAAGCCCTGCACGCCGCCCGCATCCCGCGCGGAAAGGTGCAGCATCTGGGCGTGGCAAAGCTCTCGGTGGATGCCCGCCACGGCCAGCCCAAGCTGGTGTATACTGTGGCTGTCACCCTGAAAGAACCTGCCGAGGAAGCGGCTTTTGCAGCCCGCTGTGGTGATGCTTCTCTGCAGCAGAAGGTGGATTTTTCGGTGCAGAATGGCATTCAGCCACTGGCACATCGGCCTGTGGTGTGCGGCCTTGGCCCGGCGGGCCTGTTTGCAGCGCTGCTGCTGGCCCGGCAGGGCTATCAGCCCATTGTGCTGGAGCGCGGCCCGGCGCTGGACGAGCGCGTAAAGGCGGTGGAACATTTTTCTGCTACCGGCGAACTGGATGTGAATGCGAACATTCAATTTGGCGAGGGCGGTGCCGGTACCTTTTCGGACGGCAAGCTGACCACCCGCATCGGCGATGAGCTGTGCGGCTTTGTTACCGAGGTGTTCCTGCAGCACGGTGCGCCGGAGGAGATCGCCTGGAAGCAGAAGCCCCATGTGGGCACCGACCTGCTGCGCGGTGTGATCACCTCTATCCGCAAGGAGATCGAAGCTCTGGGCGGTGAGGTGCATTTCAACACGGCCCTGACCGGCTTTGAACAGAAAAATGGTCAGCTCACCGGCATTTTTACCACAAATGGCACCTTTGCCTGCGAAGCTTTGGTGTTCGCGGTGGGCCACTCAGCCCGCGATACCTTCGGGATGCTGATGGACGGCGGCCTGCAGCTGGAATGCAAGCCGTTCAGTGTGGGCTTCCGCGCCGAGCATCTGCAGAGTGAGATCGAAAAGAGCTTATATCACGAGGCTGCCGGGCATCCGGCTCTGCCGCGGGGCGAGTATCAGCTCTCCCAGCATGTGGGGGAGCGGTGCGTTTACACCTTCTGCATGTGCCCCGGCGGGCAGGTGGTGGCATCGGCCAGCGAGGAAGGCCGTGTAGTGACCAACGGCATGAGTTTCCACGCCCGCAATGGCAAAAATGCCAACGCGGCCGTGGTGGTGAGCGTGGGAGGCAAGGACTTTGCAGACGATCCGCGCCGGGCCATCGCGTTCCAGCGGGAGCTGGAAGCCAGAGCCTACGCCGCTGGGCGCAGTGCAGGGGAGTATGCCGCTCCGGCAGAGAACATCCAGAGCTTTCTGGAAGGGCGCGGCCAGCTGAACATTGGACGCGTGCAACCTACCTATGACCGCGGCGTTGCTGCGGCAGACCTCGGCACACTGCTGCCGCAGGAGCTGGCCGAAACGCTGCGGGCGGGCCTGCGCGCCTACGAGCGCAAAATTGCGGGTTATACCGCGCCGGAAGCGATCCTTACGGGTCTTGAGACCCGCACCAGCAGCCCGGTGCGGCTGAAGCGGGAAGAAAATTTTGAATGCACCCAGCTGGCAGGTCTGTATCCCTGCGGCGAGGGCGCCGGATATGCGGGCGGCATCATGAGCGCCGCCGTGGATGGCCTGCGGGTGGCCCGCGCCATCATCAGCCGGTATGCACCGGCAGAAGGGTGAGAAGAATTTGATGAACGATCGTGAAAACGATACAATGAGAGAAAATGAGGGCCGTCAGGTGCAGCAGGAGCTGGAAAACCAGCTGCGCGCCTTTGGCGATACCATGTCGGATGCCTTTGCCCATGGCTTTGAGGGCAAAGGGGAGGACATTGGCGACCGCGCCTATGGTGTGGGCCGTGCGGCGGTGAATGCTGCAAACTTTGGCCTTGGCGAAGCGGCAAAGGCGTTCCGCAGCAGCCGGGATGAATACTACCGCAGCCGTCAGAATGCGCAGAATACGAAAAAACAGGGCTTGAATGAGGACAATATCAACGCGCAGGCCGTAGGCGTTTCCGGCTGGTTCCGGCAGATGTTCGGCAAGGCAGAGACGACCCCGGCAGACGAGATCCGCACCAGTGCCAAAAAGCGCTACAGCGCAGGCTGTGCATTGCTGGCAGTCGGCATCACGTTTACGGTGATCTTTGGCATCACGGCGGTTTCCTGTCTGGGTGCGGCGGGCCTGTTTACGCCCAATGCGGCGGTTCTGCAGGCCCTTCTGCAGGACAGCTTTATGGCTGAAAATGCTGCAGCCATGGGCAGCTTTGCGCTGGGGGCGGTGCGGATCACCGGCTGGTGCTTTGCGGCTGTCACCGCCGTGTTCGTGTGGATGATCACTGCCGGTGCATCCCGCCTGAAGGCCAGCAAGACGCTGCTCCGTCTGGCCGAGGCAGCAGAAGGCTTTGACTGCAAAAAGGGCCTGCCGCTGGAAGCCGTGGACGAGAAAAAGGCCCGGGCCCTCAAGCGGGTGCGCAGATTCATCCGCAATGGCTGGCTGAGTGCATGGGTGGACGAAAAAGCGGAAAAGCTTTACCTGACTGCTGAGGATTACCGTGCCGCGCAGGAAGCTGCCGCAGCCTCCAAGGCACCGCCGCAGCCGGAACCGGCGGCGGAAAAAACAGACGATGTGCCGCTCAATCTTGAGACGGCGCGCCGCTTTGCCGCCGTGCTGCAGCAGGAAAAACAGCTGATGCAGGATGCGCAGGGCCGCGAAGAGCTGGACCATATGCAGACCACCACCACTGCCATCTGTGACTGGCTGGAAGCGCACCCGGAAAGCCTGCCCAAGGCCCGCCGCTTTGCGGAATACTATATCCCCACCACCCTCAAGCTGCTGCACACCTACAACGATGTGCAGGGTCAGCAGGGCGAAAACGCCGAGACCATCCGCCGCGATATCGCGGGCATCCTTCACACGCTGAATCAGGCCTACGACACCCTGTATGACACGCTGCTCTCGGATGTCGCGATGGATGTCTCTTCTGAGATCGCCGCCCTGCAGGGAATGCTGGCCAACGACGGCCTGACGGGAGGAAATTTTGAATGACCTACCGTGCATGGAATCTGAAGCCGCTGGACCGTGCCGCGCTGCGGGAGCTGACGCAGGCGATTGCGGAGCAGGCCACCGAAGAACTGGAATATAACGCACAGAACGACGAGCCGTGGAGCGAGCAAAAATATGCGGCCGCCCTTGCCGCCCAGCAGAAGGAAAATGCCCTGTTGGCGGGCGTGCTGACGGCCCGCGGCATTACCGACCCTACCGAAGCACTGACCCTGCTTGCCGGTGAGGAAGAGTTGAGCGACCCTTCGCTGCTCACCGATATGGACAAGGCCTGCGAGCGCATCTGGCGGGCCATTGACGAGGGCGAGACCATTGTGGTGTTCGGCGATTATGACGTGGACGGCGTGACGGCCACGGCCCTGCTGTACCAGCATCTCAAGGGCATGGGGGCTACCGTAAAATGTATGCTGCCCAGCCGCGAGGGCGACGGCTACGGCCTTTCGCGCAATGCCATCCGTTCCATCCACGATAAGGGCTGCAAGCTGATCGTGACGGTGGATAACGGCATTTCTGCTGTGGAAGAAGCCGATTATGCCGCTGAACTGGGCATTGACCTGATCATTACCGACCATCATCTGCCGCCGGAAACTCTGCCCAAGGCCATTGCCGTGGTAGACCCCCGTCGTGAGGACGACACCAGTCCCTTCAAGGGCCTGTGCGGTGCGGGCGTGGCGTTCAAGCTGTGTGCCGCACTGGATGGCTGCCCGCCGGAAGAAATGCTGGACTACTGCGGCGACCTTGCCGCTGTGGGTACTGTGGCGGACGTGATGCCGCTTACCGGCGAAAACCGCACCCTTGTCAAGGCGGGCCTGCGCCAGCTGCAGAACACGGACCGTCCGGGTCTGGAAGCGTTGCTGGAAGAGGTGGGCCTTGCGGGCAAACCGGTCACCGCAGAAAATGTCAGCTACGCCATTGCGCCCCGCATCAATGCGGCTGGCCGCATGGACAACGCTGTTACGGCTTTGCAGCTGGTGATGTGTGAGGACCCGGACCGCGCCGCAGAGCTGGCCCATAAACTGAACGAGATCAATACAAAGCGTCAGGAGACAGAGCTGCAGATCTTCAAGGCCGCGCAGGAACTGCTGGAACAGGAACCGGAGCGGCTGGAAGACCGCGTGATGCTGCTGTGGGGCCGCGATTGGCACCCCGGTGTCATTGGCATCGTGGCATCCCGGCTGGTGGAACGCACCGGCCGGCCTGTGATCGTGGTGACGATCGACAAGCACGGCGAATGCAAGGGCAGCGGACGCAGCGTGCAGGGCTTCAATTTGCATGCCTGCATTGGTGCCTGCGCAGATCTGCTCATCCGCTACGGCGGCCATGCCATGGCTGCGGGCCTTTCGGTGCGGGAAGAAAATCTGCCCGCTCTGCGCCGCCGCCTGAACGACTGGGCAGCACGGGAATGCCCGGTGCTGCATACCACCCCGCTGGAGTGCGACCTGCCCATCCATCTGGACCGTGTGACCGTGGAAAGTGTGCGGAAGCTCGACCAGCTGGCTCCCTATGGGGCCGAGAACCCGACCCCGGTGTTCCTTTTGCAGAACGCCGTGCTGGATGGGGTATACCCGGTATCGGAGGGCAGGCACAGCCGCCTGCGCCTGCGGCAGGGCAATGCCAGCGTGTATGCCGTGTGGTTCGGTATGCCGCCGGAACAGCTGCCCTATGCCATGGGCGATGTGGTGGATGCTGCGCTGAACCTTTCGGTCTACGATTCGCCCCGGGGCGCACAGCTTTCGGGCCGCATTCTGGACCTGCATCCGGCAGGGCTGGGCACAAAGCTTGCGGAGCAGGCTGCTTTTGTGGTGGCGCTGCGCCGCGGCACACCCCTGACTAAGGAACAGAAAAAGCTTATTACGCCTGAGCGCAGTGATATCGTCACAGTGTACCGTGAGCTGCAGGCGCGCCGCTGGCACGCAGAAGATCTGCAGCCGCTGTGCGCAAAACTGGGCGAGGAAAATACAGGCAAAACACTGGTGGCGGTCACGGCTCTGGAACAGGTGGGCCTGATCGCCGCTGTGGAAAAGGGTGGGGCAAAATATCTGGAGCTTGTGCCTGCGCAGGGCAAAAAGAACCTTGCGGATGCCCCGATCCTGAAATGTTTGGAGGGAATGTAAAATGCCAGAGGGAAAGAAAGCTGCGGTCCTGGCACCCAAGCCGGTGCGGGAAGAAGATCTCTACTCCGCAAAGACCCACCTGCATCAGCCGGTACAGGTGCAGGAAACGGCTACCGTTTCTGCAACAGCACAGCTGGCCGATGCCCCGGAAGGCGCGCTGCCTTCGGAGGTGCGGCCGGAGATCGTTACCTGGGAAAAGCTGTGTGAGGCCATCAAGGCCAGTGGCCGCTCCTACAATATGGAGATGATCGAAAAGGCATATGACCTTGCCAACACTGCCCACAAGGGGGTGTGCCGCCGCAGCGGCGAGCCGTATATCTGCCATCCGCTGGCTGTGGCACGGCTGGTGCTGGATCTTGGTATGGACTCCGAGAGCATTGCTGCGGCCCTGCTGCACGATGTGGTGGAGGACACTCCCACTACGCTGGACGACCTGAAAGCCGCCTTTGGCGAGGAAGTTGCCCTGCTGGTGGACGGCGTGACCAAGCTGACCAAGATCCAGTTCTCTAACATTGAGGAACTGCAGGCTGAAAACCTGCGCAAGATGCTGCTGGCCATGAGCCGCGATGTGCGCGTGATGATCATTAAGCTGTGCGACCGGCTGCACAACATGCGCACCGGTGATGCATGGCCGGAACAGAAGCGCCGCGATAAAGCCCGCGAGACTATGGAGGTGTATGCCCCCATCGCCAACCGTCTGGGAATCCTGAACGTGAAGGAAGAGCTGGAAGACCGCAGCCTGCATTACCTTGACCCTGTGGGCTACGAGGAGATCAGCCGGATGCTCAGTGAGCGTGCAGGCGAGGAGTTCCTTGCAAAGGTGTCCGGTGTGATCGAGCGGCGGCTGGCCGAAAGCGGCATTGAGGGCGCTACCATCAAGCGCCGCGTCAAGAGCATTTACGGCATCTATCGCAAGACCATCATGCAGAACAAGTCCTTTGATGAGATCTACGATATCTATGCGGTGCGTGTCATTCTGGATACGCTGGCCGAGTGCTACAGCACTCTGGGCCTCATCCACGATATGTACCATCCGCTGCCCAACCGCTTCAAGGACTATATCTCCACCCCCAAGCCCAACGGCTACCAGAGCCTGCACACCACCGTCATC
>ENA-OPVU01000827-OPVU01000827.1-human-gut-metagenome-genome-assembly--contig:-NODE-827-length-18818-cov-1.676331_pt1 | contig 18818 bp, 13 predicted proteins | sample MGYA00241497_ERZ501986 | MGnify/ENA primary metagenome ERZ501986 (study PRJEB25962, sample SAMEA2042995) | human gut metagenome | biome: human gut; feature: human-associated habitat; material: faeces...
TACATTAGGAGTAGCATCCATAGAACCAGATGAACTGGAAATCTGCAAACGAAGCCATCAGTGCCGTAGCGGTGCAGATGTTCGAGGTGGCACGCTCGCGCTTGATGTGCTGTTCGCGGGTCTGGAGCGCCATGCGGAGCGCACGGTTGCCCAGACGGTCGATCGATACGCCGATGATGCGGCCCGGCATGTTGCGCTTATACGCTTCGCGCGTGGTCATGTAGCCGGCGCTCGGGCCGCCGAAGCCCATCGGAATACCCAGACGCTGCGTCGTGCCGACGACGATGTCGGCTCCCCATTCGCCGGGCGTTTTCAGCACGGCCATAGCCGAGGGGTCGGCATAGACGATAAACAACGCTTTGTGTGCATGAGCATTGTCGGCGAATCCGGAAAAGTCTTCGATGATTCCATAGCGGTTCGGGGTACTTGCAATAACACCGGCCACATCGTCGGCTTCGAGCAGTTTCTCCATGACGGCTTTGTCGGTGACACCTTCTTTTTCGGGAATCATTTCCAGATTTACCCCGTGGAAACGGGCGTAGGTTTCGATAACCTCGATGACTCTGGGATTCAGTGTTTGGGAAACAATGACTTTATTGCGTTTCTTGGCATGGGCAATCGACATGAGCATGGCTTCGGCTGCGGCCGTAGCTCCGTCGTACATGGAAGCATTGCAACATTCCATACCGGTCAGCTCGCATATCATGCTTTGAAACTCGAATATATATTGTAGTGTTCCCTGAGAAATTTCGGGCTGATAGGGAGTATAGGCCGTGAGGTATTCCGAACGGGAGATAAGTTGGCCGATAACCGCAGGGGCATAATGGTCGTAAGCGCCGCCTCCGGCAAAGGGAATGAGTTTTTTGTTCGTCTTTCCTAATTCCCGAAAGTAGTTTCTGACTTCATCTTCGGACATCGATTTTTTCAAATCATAATCTTTGTCGAAGCGAATGTTTTCGGGAATCTCGGCATAAAGCTCATCGAGAGACGATAACCCTATCTTCCCCAGCATTTCGGAAATATCGGCTTCGGTATGCGGGAAATATTTGTACATGATGTGTTCCTCCGTCGATTATTCGCAAATGGCTTTGTAGGCTTCGGCATTCATCAGACTGTCCAGTTCGGACTTATCGTTGATTTTAACTTTGCAAATCCAGTTCCCGAAAGCATCTTCGTTCAATAATTCGGGCTCGTCTTCCAGTTTATCGTTAATCTCCACGACGATACCGCTGATGGGCGATAACAGGTCGCTGGCGGCCTTTACGCTTTCGACTGCACCGAACTCTTCTCCTTGATTCAGTTCGTCGTCCACTTCGGGAAGATCGACGTAAACGACATTACCTAATTGATGTTGTGCATAATCTGTGATACCGATATATCCAAATTCGCCTTCTACTTTTAACCATTCGTGTGATTCGGAGTAATAAAGTCCGTCTAATACTGTACTCATAATTATTTGTTTTTAAGTTGTCAATAAATCATTTTTTATAATTTTTTTCGTAGAAGCGTTTCTTAACAACCGTTCCTTTGAAAAATTTTTTGCGAATGTGTATCTCCACTTCGGTCCCCAATGCGGCGTGCGCACTGTCGATGAGAGCCATACATACACTTTTCCCGGTAGAGATTGAATTGTAACCCGTGGTGACGTGTCCGATGACTTTTCCATCGGCATAAACTTCGTAGCCGCTACGCGGAATGGCTTTGTCTGCTAATTCGATACCTACGATTTTTCTTTTTATGCCTTCTGCTTTTTGCAAAATGATGGCCTCTTTGCCGATGAATTCTTCCTTGTCGAGTTTTACGAACATACCTAACCCGGCTTCGATGGGAGTAATGTCTTTTTCGAGCTCATGTCCATACAAGGGAAGACCTACTTCGAACCGCAGCGTGTCGCGGCAACCTAATCCACAGGGAAGAACTTGTTTGGAATCCACCAATATATCCCATACCCGATTGATGAAATCGTGGCTACCGTATAGTTCGAAGCCGTCTTCTCCCGTATATCCGGTGCGCGATACGATTATCGTTTCGTTCTCGTATTTCATTTCTTTGCAGGTATAGAAAAGCAGGTCTTTCACATCGAGGTTCAGAAGTTTTTCTATGCAGGCTTCGGCGTGAGGTCCTTGTACGGCAACTTCTCCGTAATAGTCCGACAAATTTTCTATTTTCAGATCATATCCGGTGCTATGTTCCACAATCCATTGGAAATCTTTTGCAATGTTCGATGCATTTACTACCAAGAAAAATCGCTCTTCTCCCATTTTGTAAACCAGCAAGTCGTCTACCGTTCCACCTTCGGGATACAGCATCATGCCGTAAAAGATTTTACCGATTTCGGCATTTCGAATATCGTTGGTGAAAATATGATTGATGTATCGCTCGCTATCGGGGCCTGTGATGAGAATTTCGCCCATGTGAGAAACGTCGAATATTCCGGCGGCATGGCGTACGGCATTATGCTCTTCGATGATTGTCGTATATTCGATGGGCATGTCGAATCCGCCGAATGGCATCATTTTGGCTCCCAAGTCGAGATGTTTTTGGTGCAGGCATGTTTTTAATATATCTTCCATAGTCAACAGGTTTTTTGTTATAGAATTTTTTAATTGTTATTGAATAATATATCGATGAAACTTTTTCTGCTCAGTTGGCGTATATAATTCTCGATGGGATTGTCATCGAGAATGCGGTTGACAGACTGAGGTGTGAAAGGAACGTTTTGAAATTTGTTCAAAAATTCGTCGATTTCTCCGACGAGAAAATAATCTCCTACTAAATTCATCGATTTGATGATTCCGTTTTTGATTTCCAATCGTATTTCTATTTCGCCGGCAGGGACGTAACCTTTCCGTATCCATGTGTAGCGGGGATTGTTTCCCAATATCCATTCGTCCCGGAGGTATTCCGTTTCTATTTTTTCAATGTGAACGATATCTTTTTGAGTCAGACATTCTTCGTGATCACAAAGTGACGAGCGTATGAATCTCTTGAATTCTTCGATGTCGATGTCGAGATATTCTTTAAGGTTGGTTACTCTTTTTCTGACGGATTCGATTCCCTTAGTAATGAGTTTCTCGTTGTTGGGGGTAATGGATAGAACCAAATCTTCGAGGTTGGTATCGAAGAGCATAGTACCGTGGACGATACTTCTGCCCGACGTGCGATAGAACGCGTTTCCCGATACTTTTTTACCATCGACGGTAATATCGTTTCTCCCTGAGGCGACAGCTTTTACCCCCAGTTTGTTGAGTGTGTGTGCGATTAATTGCAGGTAACGGTCGAATGTGAAACTGACATTGAAATCGTCGGTAATATACGAGAACATGATGTTGCTGAAATCGGCATAGACACAACCTCCTCCCGATTTACGACGGTAATATTCTATTCCGTGAGAGCGGACATAGTCGAAATTGATTTCGTTTTCCATCAATTGGTTTCTTCCGAAAATGACCGTGGGATTGACCTGCCACATGAAAAAGCAATCTTCACCGGGCCGATTATGGGCTATGTATTCCTCCATAGCCAAATAGAAAGACAGACGGCGTACGGCCTTATCCGGTAGGGCGATATATTTCATAGGTATCAGGTCTGCTGAAATTATACCTTACAAATTTATATATTCTTTTGTAATGGGAAATACATTGACCCGAAATTTTCTTGAATTTTATTTTCGAGACGAAGAATCCTTTTATCTTTGCATAAAAGCGAAAAGTAATAAATTAGAGGTAAAAATGAAAGAGGACTTGAAATATAAAGGCGTAGATTTTTCGGATATTGAATCGGATAGAGAGTTTTACGGGTGTACATTCGAAGAATGCAGTTTTGCACAGGCAAAACTGACAAACGTATTATTTTCTCGGTGTGAGTTTATTCGTTGTGATTTTAGTTTATGTAAAATTTACGGAGTTTCTTTTCAAGATGTGAGATTCGTGGGGTGTAAGATGTTGGGGGTCGATTTTACCGGGTGTAAGGGATTGCTCTCTTCGTTTGATTTTGAGAAATGTCTGTTGCAGTTTTCTTCGTTTATCGGTATGAAGTTGAAGTCATGTAACTTTATCGATTGCAATTTGGAAGAAGCGGATTTTACCGAATGTAATCTTTCGGAGGCTAATTTCGACCGTGCCGTATTAAATAGAACCGTATTTTTTCATACGAATTTAGAACAAGCCGATTTCTCTACCGCGATCGGATATGAAATAGATCCCCGTCATAATTCATTGAGAAAAGCCCGATTCTCTCTGGCGGGAGTAATCGGGCTTTTACGACCTTTCGGTATAGTCGCAGATTAATTTAGTAATTTTAGATATTCACTTGGTTTACCGTGTGTCCTTCCAAATATTGCCGGATATTGTCGGTTGCAATCTTCATCAATCTTTCCCGAGCTTCGAAAGTGGCCCATGCGATGTGGGGAGTGATGAAACAATTACGGGCATGTATAAGCGGATTGTCTTTTCGAGGAGGTTCTTGCGATAGGACATCTATCCCGGCCGCTTTAATTCGACCTTCGTTCAAAGCGTCGGCCAAATCCTGCTCGTTAACGAGAGGCCCCCGTCCTGTATTGATGACAATGGCCGATGGCTTCATAAGCCCGATGGTTCGGGCGTTTATCAGATTACGAGTCGTGTCGGTCAAGGGGCAATGCAGGGTGATTACATCGCTTTCGGCTAGTAAGGTCTCCAATGTTACGGGAGTGACATAGTCGGGCAGTTGGTCTTTCTTTTTCGATGTTTGGGCTAAAACATTCATTCCGAAAGCATGAGCGATTCTTGCGACTGTGCTGCCTATATTACCGAACCCGATGATACCGATATTTTTTCCTGCAATTTCGAATATGGGACTTTTCTGAAAAGTGAAATCTTTACAGTCCGCCCATTCTCCCGATTTCACACATTGTGAATGGGCGGCAACGTCGCTGGCTATGTTGAGCAGATGTGCAAATACCATTTGTGCGACCGACTCGCTGCTGTAAGCCGGTATATTGGTAACTGCGATACCTCTATTCTTTGCCGCTTCTACATCGACGATATTATACCCGGTGGCTAATACACCGATGTAGCGTAAATGAGGTAGTTGCTCCAATGTGGTTGCGCTCAATGGAGTCTTGTTTGTGAGAACGATGTCGGCCAAAGCAGCCCGCGATACAATTTCGTCAACAGAGGTACGGTCATAAACGGTGAATTCACCCATTCTTTCGATACCCTCCCACGACAAGTCTCCGGGATTCAAACCGTATCCGTCGAGCACGACAATGCGATGAGACTTGCGTTTCTCTTCGATGACGTTTTCTGTTGCGTTTTTCAGCTCTTCCCACGATAACTCGTCAGCTTTTACTTTGTATCCGTCGGTCACTTTCCACTCTCTCATAATCTCTTTTATTTAATGTCAATGGCATTTTTTACTTTTTCATCGGTCAATGCTATTTTCAGGACATCGGTAATGTTTTTTACATAGTGGAATGTGAGTCCTTTCAAATAGGACTCTTTGATTTCCTCTATGTCTTTTCGGTTTTCTTCGGAGAGTATGATCTCTCGTATTCCTGCACGTTTGGCCGCGAGGATTTTTTCTTTGATACCGCCTACGGGAAGGACTTTTCCCCGTAACGTGATTTCACCCGTCATAGCTAAATGGTCTTTCACTTTTCGTTGGGTAAAAGTCGAGGCTAGCGAAGTTACCATCGTAATACCGGCCGAGGGTCCGTCTTTGGGTATAGCACCCTCCGGCACATGGACATGTACGGCCCATTTATCGAAGATGTCTTCATCGATACCCAATAGCGAAGCATGCGATTTGATATATTGCAAGGCAATTACCGCCGACTCTTTCATTACATCGCCCAAGTTCCCGGTCAAGGTGAGCTTTTCTCCTTTCGACTTGCTCAGGCTCGACTCGACAAACAGAATCTCGCCTCCGACGGCTGTCCATGCCAGTCCCGTTACGACACCGGCATAGTCGTTGTTTTCATATTTGTCCCGGTTGTATTCCTGAGCGCCCAAATATTCGTGCAGATCGTCGATAGAAAGGGTGGGGTTATATTCTTTACCGGAGGCTTTCAGGCGAGCGACTTTTCGCATGATGCGGGCTATTTTTTTATCGAGTTCCCGAACGCCCGATTCGCGGGTATATTGGTCGACTATTGCAGCCATTACTTTTTTGGGAATAACGACATCACCTTCCTTTAATCCGTGATTTTCGAGTTGTTTCGGTACTAGATGCCGACGTCCTATCTCTACTTTCTCTTCGATAATATATCCACTGATGTCGATTAGTTCCATGCGGTCGAGCAGAGGTTGGGATATGGTATTTAAATTGTTGGCAGTAGCGATGAACAAAATTTTCGACAAATCGTAATCGATGTCTATATAGTTGTCGTGAAACGCATTATTCTGTTCTGGATCCAATACTTCGAGTAAGGCCGAAGCCGGATCGCCTTTGAAATCGTTTCCTATTTTGTCTATCTCGTCCAATACGAAAACGGGGTTCGAGCTTTTTGCTTTGATGAGCCCTTGTATGATACGTCCCGGCATTGCTCCTATGTAGGTACGGCGATGTCCTCTTATTTCGGCTTCGTCATGTAGGCCGCCTAATGAGATACGGATATATTTTCTGTTCAACGCTTCTGCGACAGATTTTCCCAACGAAGTTTTTCCTACGCCCGGAGGACCATACAGACAGATGATAGGTGATTTCATGTCACCTCTTAATTTCAGCACAGCCAAATGTTCGATGATACGTTCTTTGACTTTATCCAATCCGTAGTGATCTTTGTCTAATTGTTTTTGGACATGATTGAGGTTGAAATTATCTTGGGTATATTCGTTCCACGGAAGCTCTAACAACGTGTCCAAATAGGTATATTGTACAGAGAAGTCGGGCGATTGAGGGTGTAGTCTTTCGAGTTTTCTCATTTCTTTTTCGAAAATCTCGGCAGTTTTACTGTCCCATTTCTTTTTTTCGGCTCGTTCACGCAATTCCTGAATATCTTGGTCTTGCATGTTCCCACCCAATTCTTCCTGTATGGTGCGTATCTGTTGTTGCAGGAAGTGCTCTCTTTGTTGCTGATTCAAATCTTCGCGCGTTTTGGACTGTATGTCGGCTTTGATTTGTAAGAGTTGAGCCTCTTGCGTCAGCATTTCATAGAGCTTGAACAAACGTTCTTTGATATTGCTGATGGTGAGCAATTCTTGCTTTTGGGTTGCAGATAACGGAATATTCGCACCTAAGAAATTGACCAAATAATGCGCACTATCTATATTCCGAATGGCAAATACCAATTCTTTGGCTTGTTCTCCGATATTTTTCAACAGTTCGAAAGTCAAGTCTTTCAAGGCGGAAACCAAAGCCTCGAATTCCTTGTCGTTGGCATCGGGTAAAATTTCATTTTCCAGCGATACATTGGCTCTCATATAAGGGAACGTTTCGGTAATTTCGTCGATTCTAAACCGTTTCATTTTCCCTTGCAATATGACAGTCGTACTCTCGTCGGGCATTTCCAGAATCTTGATGATTTCACCGATAACTCCTACTTCGTATAAATCGTCTTTTCCCGGATCCTCTACGGCGGCATCTCGCTGACAAACCACACCGATAGGGGTGTGACTGTTTTGGGCATCTTTGATCAACTGTAAAGATTTGGTTCTTCCTACGTTGACAGGGATAGCCACTCCCGGGAATAATACCATATTGCGTAATGCAAGAATGGGCAATCCTTTTGTATTTAAAGTCTTACATTCCGAATCGTTTTGTCCTGATATTTCTGTAAACAGAGGCATAATCGATGGTGTATTTTCGTCGTTTTCGCAGATCATATAATTGTTCTTAGGTGTATGATTAAATATTGACATTTTGACAGGTTTAGGTTTGTCGTTTTTTCATTAAACCTATTTTTACCTATCGTTTTACTCTATTGTACAAGTCGCGTGCCAAAGTTAAGCAAATAGCATGGCATTGTCGAAATTATTATGTTTTTTTGTTTATTTTGCAGGGCAAATGAGTGATGGTATGGCAAATTCTTTTTTTAAGTTTAAACAGTTTACGATACATCAGGAGCGTTCGGCAATGAGAGTCAGTACCGATGGCGTATTATTGGGCGCTTGGAGCAGAGTGGAAAAATCGAATCGCATTTTGGATATCGGTACAGGAACAGGATTGATAGCGATTATGGCGGCTCAACGTTCGTTGGCTCGAATCGATGCCGTAGAATTGGACTTCGGTGCGGCCAGTGAGGCGGCATTCAATGTCTCTCTTTCTCCGTGGAAGGATAGGATAACGGTATATTGTATGGATTTTTGTAGGTTTTACGATAAAACTACAAAGCCGGTGTATCATCATATTTTATCTAATCCTCCTTATTTCATAGATTCTTTGCTCCCTCCCGATGGCAAGAGAGAACGGGCTCGACATACGGGAACTCTTGATTATGAAGTTTTATTCGAGGGTGCGTCCTATTTATTGTTGCCCGATGGGAAGTTATCTTTGGTATCTCCGGCCGATTTACAAGAACATCTTATTTTTATTGCTTCGTTGTATGGATTCTATCCGGTGCGGTTTACTTATGTTTCGGGTATTTTGGGTAAAGCTCCTAAACGATTGTTGTCGGAGTGGAGTAGAGCTCGTAGACCATTGGAAGAAAATGCTTTTTCCATAGAGAAAAGAGGGGAGGGATACACTCTTGAATATATAATGCTTACTCGTGATTTTTATTTGAAGATGTAGTCACTGAAACAATTACGGTGTCCCATGTGTTGTATAGCAAAGATTGTATCATTTAAAATAAATAATTATGGATATTGCAACAATGCATTTTTGGGGAAAGACCAAATATTGGTGGGCTTTGATTATTACGGGTATATTGATGATCCCTTGCGGATTGTGGTTATGGTTTCAACCGGCATTGGGATACGAGGTGTTATCTCTGTTGTTAGGGTGGCTTTTGATTCTTTTTGGAATTGTTCAGCTCATTGTATCGGGCAATGTTAAACAAAAAGTTCGAGGATGGGGTTGGTGGCTTGCCGGTGGAATTATCGATATACTTATCGGGTTTATATTAGTCGGGAATTTATCTTTCAGCGAGGCTGTGCTTCCTTTCTTTTTTGCCTTTATTTTTATGTATAAAGGGATTGCGAATTTGTTTTCTGCATTGAATATGGTTTCTACCCATAGATATTGGTGGTTGTATTTGGTTAACGGGTTGTTATTGTTGATACTTGGATTGTTATTCTTCGCTTCACCTTTTACGGCTGCGTTTTCTATTATTTTTTTGTGTGCGGCTGCCTTTATTTATTGGGGTTTTTCTCTTATTTTCTTCGGTTATTCTTTGAGACCCGTGGAACAATAGGGGAAAAGGAATTATTCGGTAGGTTTCAAAGCGCTCTCCATAAGGGGGCGCTTTTTGTTTAAGGGAGTTAAAACCTTTTGTGAAGGCTCTTTATAAAGTGGAAAAGAGTATATTTGTAAAAATTATAGGAGTGGGATGCAGCATTTAGTCTGTTTTTAGACTCTTTTTAATAAAGGTCATTAAACTATTCTTGCAAAAGAGAGTCTAATAGATATAATTTCAATAGAGTAATTTAAGATTAAGGAGAGATGATTATGAAAACAAAAAAATTTGCCCTGTTGATTATATTGTCGATGTTGGTGACGGGTTTTGCCGGGGCAGGCTCGTATATAGTCGAAGATGATATTTATTATAATCCGAACGATAAAAATCCTGTTGTAGAAAAGAAAGAAAAAGAGGCCCGGAAAGGCCTTCAAGAGAAAGCTGCGGTTAAAAAAACATTGATGGCAACGTCGGATAATCACTTTCGAGATGTCGATGAATATAATCGTCGTGGAGAATCTTCCGATATGACGCTTGAAGATATTGCGGCCAATCAGAAAGAAGATTATGTGGAATACAATGTGGTCGATGAAAATGGTGACGACGGATATTATTTGAATGGTTTTAACGGCTCCGACTCGGATTATGAATACGCTTTGCGCATTCGCCGTTTCCACAATCCAAAGTTTGTCGTTTCGGTAAGCGACCCATTCTATTCCGATATTTATTTTTTGGATAATAACGATTGGAATGTTTATATCTCGGATAATTATGCGTGGGTAACCCCGACATGGACAAATCCGTGGTATTGGAATTATACATGGGCGCCATATTCTTATACCAGCTGGTCTTGGCGTTGGAGTTTGGGTCCGTGGGGATTCTCGTTCGGATATGATCCTTTTTACAGTTGGGGCGGTTGTTGGGGCTGGAATTCATGGTATCGTCCTCCTTTCTACCACCATCACCATCATCATTATTATTATGATCGTCCTTACTATGGTTGGAACAGACCGTATCGTCCTCAGTACACTCCCAACGGCCGCACTCCTAACCGCTATGGCGGTAGTGCGATATCTTCCGGGAACTCTGCTGCATCGAGCAGGCGGCGTGCGACTGTCGGCACAGGGACTTCGGGAAATACGACCGGTCGTCGTACGGTTGGAAATGTAACTTCTACATCGGGCGGACGCGGTTCACAATCGGTAAACGGAGTACGTACAAATCGAGGCACTGTAATAAACAATAGTTCCAATTCGAATGGCAACCGGGGGTATAGTTTCGGGGAGGCAAATTCTTCCAGAAGGGGGAATTCCTCATTTTCAGGAACGGTTTCTAACCCGTCGAGTAGTCAAAGTAGAAGACAGACGACCATCAATAATAATACAAACTCTTCGAGAAGAAATTATAATAGTATAGGAAATGGTGGACGAGGTAGTTCCTCGTATAATCGCAGTACACCTTCTTCCAATCGAAATTCGGGTTACTCGAATAGTTCTTCGTCGAGTCGTCGTTCCTCCGGTAGTTATTCTGCTCCGTCTCATTCTTCTTCGTCGAGAGGAAGTGGAACGTCTTCCCGGGGAAGTAGCAGTAGCGGACGTGGTGGACGCAGATAAATAGGGTTGAATTTTCAAAATGAGACATATGAAGAATGTGAGATATGGTTTGGCATTGGCTGCTCTATGTAGCAGCTCAATGCTTTTCAGTCAGGGAGTTGTTGATGCTTTGAAATATTCTCAACAAGACATACGGGGAACGGCTCGTTATATGGGTATGGCGGGCGCTTTTGGCGCATTAGGAGGGGATATTACGACATTGAGCCAGAATCCGGCAGGTATAGGAGTTTATCGCAATTCCGATATAGCTGCAACGATAGACCTTTCCAATCAAGTAAGTTCGGTGAATACGGCTGGAAATAGAATGTCCGATAGCAAGTTTAATGTTTCATGTAATAATTTTGGCTTTGTATGGACTGTCCGCTTTAATCAGGAAGCCTTGAAAAATTTGAATTTCGGTTTTGCCTATAATAAGCAAAAATCGTTTGATCGTTCCTATAAAGCCGGCTATTCGGGGATAACCGGAGCCAGTTCGCTTTCGGGGTATATTGCCCATTTATCCGAAGGTTATTCTGTTGCAGATTTACGTGGTAGTAATAATTATAACCCATACGACAATCTTAGTAATCCGTGGTTGAATGTCTTGGGAGCTGAGTCCTATTTGATAAATCCAAAAAGTCAGACAGGAAATACATGGAATAGTATAGTAGGAAATGGTACGAATACAACGGGAGATCTCTATGTTCGAGAGAAAGGTTCGATCGATGAATACAACTTTAATGTCGGAGGAAATATCTATAACGTATTTTATTGGGGGTTAGGAATTGCCGTTACCGACTTTTCTTATGATATTCAAAGCGGGTATGGTGAAAACTTTACGGGAGGATATATCTCATCGGGTGACCCGAATGTGGACGGCTGGTACTTGATGAGAAATGCATTACATACGAACGGATCGGGGATAAAAGTCAATTTGGGGGTCATCATGAGAGCTACCGATAATTTCCGTTTGGGCTTTGCTTTCCATACTCCTAATTATTATAAAATGACCGATTCGTATGTGGCATCGGTGAAATATGATTTTAATGAATCGGGGACACGTTATGACGATTTAGCCGAAACGCCGAGTGGAAGTTATGATTATGAATTTCAATCTCCGTGGCGTATGATAGCCAGTGCTGCTTATGTTTTTGGACAAAGTGGAATTTTAAGTTTTGATTACGAGTATACATCTAGTAATAATATGTCGTTCGACGATCCCTATTCGGTCGATGCTTTTTATAAAACTAATCAGGAAATTACGGAGATGGTTTCTCCTATGCATACATTTAAAATCGGAGGCGAATTTCGTATTACACCCCAAATCAGTGCTCGTTTAGGATATGCTTATCAGACTTCCCCTGTGAAATCGGAATACAGGTCGGGACGCGAAATTCCTACGGCCGGAACGCTTACGATGTTTACCTTAGATAGAGAGACCAATTATTTTACAGTAGGTTTGGGATACCGCTTTTCGAATGTTTATGTAGATATGGCTTATATGCATCGCTACCGTCGTAGCGAGCTTTTTCCGTTCTCTCCGTTGCCGGCTGCTGTGGATAATCCTTATAATCCAGATCAGACAGAGCCGTCGTTGGCCATTTCGCCTCAGATATCTTCGTTGACGGACCATAATAATTCTTTTGTTTTAACTTTGGGTGTAAAGTTCTAAGACAGAACGGAAATATATTTTGAAAGAGCGACTTAAAATCTAAGTTGCTCTTTTGTTTTTTATGAAAAGAAATGTATATCTTTGAAAAGATATGGAAAAATTCCATGACAAGATGGAAGAAAATTTTGTGATAGATACAGGGAATAAAGAATTTCAAGACGCTTTGAGCTTGATTCAATATACATCTCAGTCAGTTTTTTTGACAGGGAAAGCGGGTACGGGCAAATCTACTTTTTTGAAATATGTGTGCGAGCATACCAAAAAGAAATATGTAGTTCTGGCCCCGACAGGAGTGTCGGCGATTAATGTGGGTGGTAGTACGATTCATTCTTTTTTTAAGATGCCGTTTCGGCCCATGTTGCCCGACGATCCCGATTTGAGTTTGGCGGGAGGAAGAATATATGAATTATTAAAATACAATAAGAAGCAGCGACAGTTGCTGCGTGAAGTGGAATTGATTATTATCGATGAAATATCGATGGTACGGGCCGATATGATTGATTTTATCGATCGTGTGTTACGGGTTTATTCGGGTAATATGAGGTTTCCTTTCGGTGGCAAGCAGTTATTGTTGGTAGGCGATGTATATCAATTGGAACCGGTTGTGACTTCCGATATGCGAGATATTCTTAGCCGGTTTTATTCTAATTTCTATTTTTTTTCGGCACGGGTTTTTAGAGAAATGTCGTTGGTCCCTATCGAGTTGCAAAAAGTGTATCGCCAGCAAGATGAGCGTTTCGTAGAAGTATTGGATAAAATAAGAAACAATACTGCGACGAGAGAAGAACTCGATTTGTTGAATAGCCGTTATCTCCCGCAATATGAACCTGAGAAGGATAATTTTTCGATTACATTGGCGACTCGTAGGGATCAGGTGGACTATATCAATGAAAACCGACTATCTGGATTGCCGGGGAAAGAATATACATTTACGGGGACGATAAAAGGTGATTTCCCTGAGGGGAGTTTGCCTACTTCGTTGGAACTGGTTGTAAAGATCGGGGCCCAAGTGATTTTTATAAAGAATGACCCGGAACGCAGGTGGGTGAACGGGACGATAGGAATGATTTCGGACATAACGCCCGATGAGAAAATCGAGGTGGTGCTTGAATCGGGTGAGATGTATGAGTTGGAGCGTTGTGTTTGGGAGAATATCAAATATACCTACAATGAAAAAGAAAAGACTATCGAGGAAAGTGTATTGGGCACTTTTTTACAATTTCCCATTCGTTTGGCTTGGGCTATTACCGTGCATAAGAGTCAGGGATTGACGTTTAATCGTGTGATTGTCGATTTTACGGGAGGGGCTTTTGCCGGGGGACAGACGTATGTGGCTTTGAGTCGATGCCGATCTTTGGAAGGTATTGTGTTGAAACGGCAGATCACGCATCGGGATATATTCGTAAATCCCGATATCGTACGGTTCAGCAAAGGTTTCAACGATTCTGTTTTGATAGAACAGTCATTGAAGCTCGCACAAGCCGATCGTCTGTATGTCGAGGCTGTAAATGCTTTCGACGAAGGCGATTTTGACAAGATGTTACAAAGTTTTTTCAAGGCTATCCATACGAGATATGATATTGAGAAACCCGTAATTCAGAGGTATATTCGTAAAAAATTGAACGTTATCAATCAGTTGCGTGTTAAAAATCGGGAACTTCAACAGGCGTTGTCCGATAGGAATACCGTATTGCGTAAATATGCACATGAATATTACCTATTAGGGAACGAGTGTATAACTAAGGCAAAGGATGTGCGGGCGGCTTTGGCCAATTTTGACAAAGCGTTGTCTCTCGATCCTACGTTGATCGATGCATGGGTAAGGAAAGGAATTACGCTCGAAGATCAAGGCGATGAACATGGAGCTATGGCGTGTTACAATGAAGCTGTAAGGTTGAGCCCGTTGAGTTTTAAAGCTCTATATAATCGGGGTAAATTACGCTATAAACAAGGCGATTATGAAACGGCATTATCCGATTTTGCAAAAGCCGTTAAACAAAAACCGTTACATGCTACGGCGCACGATCGACTCGGAGATACTTTTATCAAGCTGGAAATGCCCGATATGGCCGCTCGTCATTGGGCTATTGCAGAAGAGTTGAGGGAGAAAAAACAACAGAACAACAAATAAATAATAACTATGATGAACAAAGGTCTGAAAAAAGGATTGAAGATTACCGGAGTAACCGTGGCGGTTATCTTGGTATTCATGCTTGTCTTGCCATTTGTGTTTAAAGACAAAGTGATAACTATTGTGAAAAAAGAGGCCAATGAGATGTTGAATGCCAAGCTCGATTTTGAATCGCTCGATATCAGTCTCTTTTCTCATTTCCCGAGTGCGTCTATCGAATTGAATGGTTTGACACTTTCGGGTATAGATGATTTTGAAAACGACACGTTGGTTTCTGCTGAATCCATCGATGTGGCTGTAAATGTGATGAGCCTGTTTAGTGACAAAGGTTTCGATGTGAATTACGTCGTTTTGGACAAGCCGTCGATAAAAGCGGTGAAGTTGGCCGATGGACGGGTGAATTGGGATATTATGAAACCGGACACGGTCGATGTGGAAGAAGAAAAAACGGTCGAAGTAGAGGGCGAATCTTCTTTCCGTCTGAAATTGAAAAATTTTAAGATAGCCGATGCTACGATCGTTTATGTGGACGATTCCACGAATATGCAATTCTATACCGATAAACTGAATTTGAAGCTATCGGGCGATATGAGTGCCGATATGACCGATATAGACAGTAAATTGTCCTGTAAAGATATTTACTTCGCGATGGGCGGTATCTCTTATTTGAAACAGGCTGAGGCCGGAGCGAAGTTAACGGTATCGGCCGACTTGAAGAATAATAAATTTATTTTGAAAGAAAACACGTTGAGCTTGAATGCCATTGTCCTGAATCTCGATGGTTGGGTAGCGCTCCTCGACGATGGGGCTATGGATATGGACTTAAAGATAAACACTTCTGAGATAAACTTTAAAGAGATACTTTCTTTGATACCGGCTATATATCAGAATAATTTCGATAAATTGCGCACGACAGGCAATATGTCGCTTACGGCTTTTGCAAAAGGGCGAATGGCCGGTGAGAATATGCCCCAATTCGGGCTAACGCTCGGTGTGAAAGATGCTACACTTAACTATGAAGGAATGCCGGCTTCGGTCGATGGAATCAATATAGGTGCTTCGGTGAGCAATCCGGGCGGAAGTCTGGATAAAACAATTATCGATTTATCGGAATTTCGTCTCTCTATGGCAGGCAATCCTTTCAAGGCCGCACTGTATGCCTCTACACCTATATCGGATTTGAATTTCAAGGCTACTGCCGACGGTACGGTTCATTTGGGGAAAATCAAGGATATTTATCCTTTGGGCGATTCTATAACCCTGAGTGGTATCGTTACCGCCGATTTGCAATTTGCAGGCCGTATGTCCGATATTGAAAAAGAAAATTATCAGAATATAAGAGGGGAGGGAACACTAACTGTCGCCGACATGGATTTAACGATGAAAGGTTTGCCTGCCGTCGCAGTGAAAAAGGCGCAGGCTTCGGTTTCGGCCAAAGCCATGTCGTTGTCTCAGCTCGATGTTAAGGTCGGAAAGAGCGATATTCAAGCCCATGGTTCTTTATCCAATTATCTGGCGTACGTTTTGAAAAATGAGACTATAAAAGGCTCTTTGACGGTGACTTCGTCGCTACTTGACTTGAACGAATTGATGGGTGACTCGGAAACTTCGGGAGAAGAGACCGTCGAAGCCGATACAACGACTCTTTCTGTGATAGAAGTTCCTAAGAATATCGATATGACTTTAAGTGCCGACTTCAAGAAAATCCTTTTCCAGAAGATGGAACTCGATAATGTGACGGGTAAACTTATCGTTGCTGACGGTGCTGTACGAATGACTCCGTTGAGTTTGAACGCATTCGGTGGAGCAATGGTGGCGAATGGTATTTATAGTACGGCCGAGAGCGTTGTTCGTCCTATGGTTAATTTTGACCTCGATATACAAAAAGCCTCCTTTGAAAAAACGTTCGAGCAATTGGACATGATTCAGAAGATTGTCCCCATTTTTGCTAAAACCGGTGGAACATATTCCGTTAAGGTCGACCTGAAATCTGCTCTGGATAGTCAGATGTCGCCCGATTTAAGTTCTTTGACAGCCGATGGTGTCATTCAATCCAACGATATTCAATTACAAAATATCGAAGTATTCAGCCAGTTGGCAACGCTGTTGAAAAACGATAAATTGAAGAATATCGAAGCGAAAGATTTGAAAATCTCTTTTACCATTAAGGACGGTAAAGTAAAGACTTCGCCTTTTGATATGAAGCTGGGTAATATTACAATGAATCTTTCTGGTGTTACAGGCCTTGATCAGACGATTGATTATCGAGCTAAAATCAATATTCCGGGGGCCGGGGCTTTAAGTAATGTTTCGGCGACGATAGGAGGAACGTTCTCCAAGCCATCTATTAAGTTGAATACCGATGAGGTTGTTAAGAATGCCGTGACGGAAGTTTTGGGAGTGGATGCCGAAGATATAGAAGCTCAGAAAGCCGCTATTCGTAAGCAGGCCGAAGAGGCAGGAAATAAATTGATCGCTACGGCGAAATCAGAGAGCGAGAAGCTCATTTCCAAAGCATCGAATCCTTTGGCGAAAGTCGCAGCTCAGGCAGCCGGTAAGAAATTGGTGGAAGAAGCAGAGAAACAAGCTCAGAAGTTAAAGAACGAGGCCGAGAAATTGATAGAGAAACAATATGGTGGGTCGGAATAAGAAAATTCCGATTGAAAGAAAAAGGGAGACGAGATTCGATTTCGTCTCCCCTTTTTGTGGAAAGAAGAGGAGAAGCCTTTTGTAAACTCGAAATATTGTTCCAAAGTGCGGGAACATTATCCGATAACTCCCATCAGATATGCTCTTACAAGTTTATTGATTATCTTGGTCGCCGATAAAAGAAAAGAAGGTGAAAATAGGTATAAATTTTTGTTGCGTATTGGCGATTCTTAGTGCTGATGCGCTATCATTGAACGCAAATGTGACTGTGCCCGATTCGGTAGCGGAGCCGGGTGTTGAACAAATGGATACTTTGGTGGTAGAGAGCAAAGGAGAACCTGAAATCAATTCTTTGTTCCAGTTAGGTAGCAATGTCCCGACGCATTTAAATGTGGCTGCACCGGCAAAAAAACGTCCGTGGTTGGCTGGTGCAGAGGTAGTGGCGGAAGATCTTTTGTTTCATGTGCTTACCCGATATCTTATTAAAGAGGACTATGCTCAAATTTCATGGTCATCGATAAAAAACAATTTTAAGACCGGCTTGTTGTGGGATAACGACAAGTTCGAGACTAATCTTTTTTCACACCCATATCAAGGTAATCTTTATTACAGCAGTGCCCGTTCCAACGGATTGAATTTTTGGGAATCTGCACCTTATGCTCTTTTGGGAAGTTCTATTTGGGAATGGTTTATGGAGACACAACCGGCCTCGATCAACGATATAATGTCTACAACCTTTGGCGGAATGGCCTTAGGGGAAACGACCTATCGTCTGTCTTCGTTGGTCTTGAACGGACAGGCTAGGGGGTGGGAGAGGGCATCCCATGAGTTAGTCGCCGCGTTTTTTAATCCGGTACGGGCAGTCAATCGTTTGATGACAGGGGAAGCGTGGCGTATAGGTCCTCGGTATGTGGATAAAGAAGCGACTATCCCGTTTCATTTTCGATTTGAGGCCGGGTATCGTATGCTCGATAACATTAGGGAAGGCAAGAACAAAAGTATACATGTCGGGTGTATGAATTTCTCGTTGATTTATAATGACCCGTTCGAAATTGAAGGGAATGTTCCGTTCGAACATTTTACGGCTCGAATGTTGTTCAATATGTTCGCCCATCAACCCATTATCGGAGACGTAAATATTTGCGCTTCTATATGGGGCCGGGAACATGATTATAAAAATGGGAATGAATTGTTTGCCGGTATATTCCAGAATTATAGCTATTACAATAGCGGAAGAATGGATAATGAGTCGAACGAAGTGCCGTTTCGCATTTCCGAGACTGTATCCTATGGCCCCGGTGTTTTATATCGTATGAAATTGCATGAAAATAACACTTTGGCCTTGAACGGATTTGTGTCGGGAGTGGCTCTTGGCGGTGCTTTGTGCGATTATTATCAATTTCACGACCGTGATTACAATATGGGAAGCGGATATAGTATCCGCCTCAACGGCTTGTT